>OIWM01000098.1_pt1 | contig 99745 bp, 107 predicted proteins | sample 1587451 | NCBI WGS metagenome assembly OIWM01 (sample SAMEA3888907, study PRJEB22519) | human gut metagenome | biome: human gut; feature: human-associated habitat; material: faeces | place: Denmark | collected 2011 | reverse complement strand
TTGGAATATTAAAGCAAGAAATATATTATGGAAAAGTTTATTACAGCTATGAAGAGCTTAAACAAGCAATTATCAAATACATTGATTACTACAACAACAAGAGAATCAAACAGAAACTCGGCTGGTTAAGTCCGGTTGAGTACAGGATTAATGCCTTAGTTGCATAACAAAAGCGTAGCAGCTAAAAGCCACTACGCTTTCAAGTCTAACTTTTTGGGGTCACCACATTGTTCAAGGTTTATCAGGACTGCTTTTTTATTTTTTCTGGAAACAATGACGATTTTGTCGTTATCTATTTACGTCTGTATAGAAGTAATAAATCAAAAACTAAGGCAACACCAATATCATTGCTATGCGGTGTTGCCTTATAATTTATTAGCCGTTTTTCGAGATAAATACCTGAATAGCTGTTATGTCTTTTACATTGATTGTACCATTACCGTCCATATCGGCTGCATTTATCTGAGACTCTGTAAGCGTTATGGAATCTGCAAGATATTGCTGACCTGCTGTTACATCGTTTACATCAACAATGCCGTCACTGTTGATGTCGCCTGTTAATATGGGTTTGTCAATATGACCGACAACAGCAACTGAAGTCTGTACGTCAAGCAGATCCTGTCTTACAGCTACTTTGTGGTTTTCATCAATGACTATAACTTCATGTTTTGTAGTGTTTATAAATGTTTTTCCGGGCTTTTTGACCTTGAGTGTAAACTTGTACATTGTTTTTGTGTTGCTGTAGTCAATGATTTCGTAGGCACACGAAGCTGTATATATATAAAAGTTGTTATCAAAGTTGTTATCAGATGATGTTGCAAACGGATTGGGGTTGGTTATAATAGAAACTCCTTTCTCCATTGCAGGTATTGCAAGCAAACCACCGTCATAGTATTCTCCGGTGAAAGCCAGAGATTTGTCTTTTAATTTCTCATCATGATCGCCTGCTTTAGACTGACTGAAATATGTCGTTAACCAGAGTCCCGCAAACTTCTTTTTACTTTTGTTAGCTTTTGCGTTTACCGTAACTTCGATAATATCGCCGACCTTTGCTGTGAGTGCCGGTGCCGAAGGTGTTTCGGGTATCGGGTAGTCAGTGGAGGCTTCCGAGTCGACATCTGTTACATAAATGAAAGCAGTGTCGTCTGCCGTAGTTACCGCCGAAGTTGCAATTGTTCCTGCAAAGCACGACGTTGCAATAATTACTGCGAGTAAAAAAGCTTTGATTTTTTTCATTATAAAGCACTTCCTTGTAAAATTTAAATTTTTTAACATTTTATCGCTTAAAATATCTTGAGTCGGGTTTTCTTTTAGTCACCATAACTATAATGGTAACGATGATGTTGGCAATTGCAAATAATATAGCAAGCCAGGGAACAATAGTCAGGTTTACCTCGATATATGAAGAAGAAGAAGAAGCGACCGTGAATACTAAGGTGTAAAACACTGACATGAGTAGCATAATTACTGAGCCTGTCATTGAGAATGCGGTGCAGCAACGTTTTTTTAACAGACCGAGAATTATGTAAGTAATGTAAAACAACATTGCTATAACAATTATAGTCAGACAAATGTTTGAAGCAATAATATCTTCGTCGCTTCCATATTTGCTGATAAATGAACCGAGGGAAAAAATTGAAAAGCTTGAAAGGCTGCCCTGTCCTCCGAAGAATTCAAAAGCATTCTGAATAAAGCTGCTTTTCAGCGAAGGAATATCTACCCATGTTAAGAATGGCATTATAATTCCGAGAATGCAAAGTGCAAATGATGAAAAGAGCATTGCAATAAGTTTTTTGTCGGTTGGTGTTTTAGAAAAGCCGTTGACAGCAACATAATGATTGTTATTGTAAACAGGTGGCTGTGAGTAGTTTTGTTGTTGAGGGTAAGTCTGCTGCTGAGGTGTGTGTGCAGGCTGAACGGGTGACTCCAACGGACTACCGCAAGCCTGACAGAATTTTGAGTTTTCATTGTTTTTAAGACCACATTTTTTACAATACATAATTATCCTCCTTAAAATTGTTTATGTGTTTAATTTTATTGTGTCTGATTAATAAAGAACCTCATTTTGTAATTTTGTGAGATTGCTTATGTCGGTGCATTCCAGAGGCTGATCGCCAATGTCCTCAGCAGGCTTGCATGGTTCAGAAGAATACTCATAGTTGTTAAGCACTACACAAAATCTGAAGTAAGCATCACTTCGTCCTCCGGTGATATAAAGATTTCCGTTTTTATCAACGCTTGGTCCGCTGTCGGCACCGCCAAATTCTTTCACATGTGTTGCTTTGTCATCGCTGCTCTTAAAGGTGTACATCTCATATCGTTGTTGCAGACCTGAGCCGATAACAATGAACAATTCGGGTATGTCGTCTTTGTCAACGTCATAGACAAAATAAGATTCAGCCTTTGAGTTCGGGTTATCGTTTTCTCTGCTTTCCTTTATCACGTTGGAATATGCCTCATAAACCTTTCTCTTTACTTCGTAACTGACAGATTCAGTAACCGTGATATTGTCGCCCGTTATGCCGTTAAGAAAAGCAATCGCCTCGTCATAGGTCATAGCCTTGTTTTTATGAACGGTTGTGTCGATTCCCTGACTTTCGGGCATACCCTTCGACATCATCAGAAGGTTTGAGATATTCTCGGCAAGGTTAAAGGTTGCATCTTTATACTCTTCTGCTTCCAGACTGCCATTTATTTCTTTGAATTGGTAGTATTTTTTGGTTGAATATTGGTCTGCGCCTTTGTGAAAGGCGTAAAGCGTTTTTTCGTCCTCTACTTGAAACAGAAATGTGCTTACACCTGCTCCTGCGTAGTTCTGATCCCAGAAGTCATTATTACTGGTAAAAATACACTTTGCATTTCCGCTTTCATAAGTGTATATATTAAGCTTTGTGCACCCCTGATTAGTAGATTCTGAACTCATTTGATATACATAAGAATATATCATCTCCGGAGTTTCGTCGCCGAAGATGTCGCAGAATACGACAGGTCTTGATTCCTTTCCTTCTCCAAGCTGCCACGTGAAATTCCTGACAGACATTTCGTCATTTTCAAGCACGCTTTTGTAGGCCTTGTATGCGTCAAGATACTCGGGAGCTGTTGACGGTTCGGTTGCCTGACCATCTGTTGTATCTTCGACCGTTGTTTCTGCAACTGCGGCTGTTGTGGCGGTAACATCGGAATCGGATTTGCTCGAAATACTTACGCCTATCAGCGTTCCTGAAATTCCGGCGATTACTACAGATCCTGAAATGAAGCCGATTATTGCCTTTGCAGTCGATGATATGCCTTTCTTCGCCGCAATCGCTCCTACTGCTTTTGCAGTTTCGGAGGCTTTTGAGGCGGCAGTTGAAGCAGCTGATAATACAGTCGAATTTATTTTTTCAAAAATGACGGTGGCTGAGCTTTCTGAAATCAAAGATTGTTCCACCTGTCCGATAAAAATCTTTGCAAACGGTAGAACGGGAATTCCAATAATGCCAAAGAACTTTGTGCCGGTCTTGCGTTCCTGCTCCTCAATTTCAGTGCGGATAGCTTTGCGTGCAAGATATAATCTCGATTTTACCGTGCTTTCGGTGCAATCCATAATTTGTGAAATTTCAGAGATTGTGAGGTTATCAAAGTAAAACAGCATAACTGTTTGCCTTTGTACGTCGCTTAATTCGTATATAATTTGCCTGAGCCGTGCGCTCAGATCTTCCCGCTCGGCGTAAACCTCGGGCAGCATAAGGTCAGATTCAAGCTCTGTGACGGGAGATTCGTATTCTTCTTCGTCAACCGAAACTGAGGGCTTTCTTTTGTTCAGTAAATTGTTGCTTTCGTTGATTGCAATTTTCTGTATCCATGTGTTAAATGTCGCCGGATCCTTAAGCGAAGAAATACTCTGCCACACCTTTGAGAATGTAATCTGAAGTATGTCCTCTGCATCATATGCATTTTTTGTTGTTGCAAATGCAATTGCATAGATTTTCCTGTAATACTTTCTGTACAATTTCTCAAAGCTTTTTGGGTCTTTGTTCTGAACTGCGCGCACAAGCGTTATTTCCTGTTCGCTGATAGCCATTAAAATATCCTCCTCAAAATGAGATTAAAAGTTTTGCTCTTTCACTAATACAGACCGTGAAAGTCGAAAAAAGGTTTAACAAAAAAACAAAAAAATTCAACTTTGCCTTTTTATACAAAAAAATAAAACTGAATTTTGTAATAGTTGCACATAACTTCTTAGTTGAAAATAATGATATTACCATGAAATGGGAGATGAGTTCAATCGAGCAAAATACACAAATCAGATTTGAAACTGCATTTCGTCTATACTTTACCATTATAGACAAACATCCCTCACAAAGAAAATCAAGCAATGCATACAATACAACAGAAGAGTGGCAAGTTTTACTTATTCTAAGATGAATTATTTGAATTCCGAAACAAGCTTGTCATTATACCATTCACCTTCGTATTTTACTTTGCTATTTTGAAAAGTGAAAATACCATAGCCATTTCTAACACCTTTTAGCCATTCTCCTTCGTATTCTGAACCATCTTCATACACACATTTGCCATAGCCGTTTTTTAAGCCGTCTGTGTATTTACCATCATAGCTCTGAATATTACAGGAGCATTGTCTATTTTCACTCCAGGAACCTTCATATACAGAACCATCTGTACACACGAGTTTGCCGTAGCCATTTTTTAAGCCGTCAACGAAATCACCCTCGTATACATTGCCATTTGCATATTTATATATGCCGTAACCATTTACGGCATCGTCAACAAAATCGCCCTCATAAACATCGCCGTTTGTATATTTACATATTACTTTGCCGTTTGTTTCAGATTTAATCCAGTCGCCGACATCTTCCGTTCCGTTTTCCTGTTTTATCTTAAGTTCATCTTCTCTACACTCTCACAGAATTTTATTAAAAGAAGAGGTGTAGGAATACCATAAGTTACAGTAAGTTTAGAGGCACCATTACCTTTTACGATTTCTACCGTTCCTTTATTATCCGTAACATTTCCCGGTTTTAAAATAGCCATATTAGGGTCAAGGTCATGTATTGTTCTTGGGCATTCACCCTCTTCAAAGGTTTCCAGAGAAATAATCAAAAACGATATTCCTGCAGCAGGTCCCCTGTTCAGCAGATTGAAAAAAAATTCATACCTTTTTTCCAGAACAGTTCTCATATTCATACAGAGCACTACTAATTTATAACTCTCTATAGGTTTTTGCTCCTTTTCACGGAACTCAATCAGTGAATTCGCCCTTCCCTGAATAACATTCTGCACTGACTGAACTTCGTATCTTAAATTATTCAGCAGACGGTTAAAATCTTCCTCGTCCCTGATAAGCTCAATAATTCTGTTCTCACCTGTTGACAGTTTATAAAATGGTGCAAATACTCCTGATAAAATCGGGTCATATGCGGCAATGGAAAGCTGATTTGCCGAGGTTTTTGCAATTGCCTGATAAATCAGATATTTGGCTAACAGAAAAGTAGGATTATCCAGCCTTCTTGCAATCCAGATATTTCTTTTGCCGAGAAAATCAACAGAATTGCCTGATGATTCAAATATTTTGCTGCACACATTTAAATATTCCGCTTTTTCGTTACTAATGTTCATTATTTTCTTTGCCTCTTTTTATGACAATTTTTGTGAAATTATCATCTTTTTGCTTTTTTTATGTATTATATGTATAATTTTATCGCATAAACAAATTACCGTCAAGTATTTCATAAAATATAATGTATCCGGCAGATTTATTGTTGAAAATGCTGAATATTATCATACTTTTAAATCACTGAAATAATATAAATCCGGATTTTTAAGAGCTTTGTTGTTTACAGGTATAAGTATATCAGAAACGATTTTTTAATTCGTAAATTTTACGGTTGATTTTTTGAGTTGTGGGATTATAATATTTGTAAGGCAAAATAAAAAATATTTTATAGGAGGTATTTGCTTGAAAAAATATACTTACAATGATTTCAAAACCTTATATTTCAGAAAAAGCAGGCTTACAGCAGCTCTGCAAATGCTGATTGATTTGGTTTCAGGAGCATCAGTTTTAATCAGACCGTATATGGAGGATGAAAATGGTTGCTATAATGAGGAAAAAACCCTGAACCTTATTGATGAATTAATGAACGCACTGAAAACATACCTTCGCTTTGCAAGAGCAACACAAATTACAGATTACGGCGATGATGACTCAGATTTCGACTTTTATGTGGTTTCGCAGGAAGAGGAAATGTGTTATAAAAGTTTTATATACTGTGCCTTAAGAGTAATTTATTCCAACTATATGGAACTATGTAATCAGACCTTTTCGTCATTGGTTATTATACTTGACAATACGCAGGTATATCGGTCGTACACTGAGTTGATTAAAAATTTATATATGAATTGGCACAATCCCGAAAAACAATCAGGCTGGGGCAATAACGCATATGATACATTTGCTTACACAAGCAATATTATTTCCAACCCATATAGTCCACTAAATAAGCTTTCATTCCGGAATTACTATCTTGTGACAGATGAGGAGATGCAGGAGATGTTTTGTAGTCTTAACAACGAAGAGAAAAAACAACTTGAAGAATGGAATGAAAACGATAAAAAAATAAAAGCTTTTGAGAAAGAGCTGTATAAAGAAGAGATAACTCAGGAAATGATGGATGATGTTTACTTTTATGAAGAAGAGCAGAAGGAAGAAAAGGAATATATTGATAGATATATTCAGTCTTTTGTCAACCCTAAAGGCTTTAGAGAAAATTTGTCTGCATTTTTTCATTATCAGCACAAGCTTGGAACGATAGAAAAATTTGCAGACGCAATTACAGGTATGATAGATTTCTTTATGCTTGCAAAAGGAAAATCATCAATTGCAGATGCAGATAAGTTCTATTTCACCCTGGCACGCTTGCAAAAGGTTCTCGGACAAACTTCAGCAATGCTTAATAAAAGTGAGGGCTGAGTTATGGGAAGGTTTAAAGACGACTTTTACAAATTGCTGATTTATGAAATAGTAGAATATGAGCCTGATAGTAACAAAAATGAACCTTTTTTATATAGCTACCTGAGAAAAAGAAAAGAAGATAACCCACGTCTTGTAATACGCAGGGCATATTCTGAATATAAGCAAAATAAATTATTGAATTCAGAACATGTATTCGATGTAGCTTTACAGCTTGTAAAAAAAGAAAAAGCACTTCAAAATATCAAAAATGAAGGCTCTTTTGTTATTTCTATAATAAACGATGAAGAGAAATTCAGAAAACTCAGAGAGAAATACGATACAAATGAACTTTGTTACAAAATTGTAAGTGAAATTCTTTCTTTATTACCATACAATGAAAAGAGAAATGACAAGTATGTTGTCCTCAAAGAAAAGCAGCTTATGCTCAACAGCGGAGAATTTGAAAATAAGCTTGAGTATTTCTCCTTCTTATTGTCAATTGTAACCACCGGAAAGTACTATATAGATGATAAATGCTTTGAATTGTTCTACGATATATGGAGTGACATAAGAAAGAATAACAGTGATTTACCTGAAATAAATGTAAAGAAGAATAAAAAAAACAGCCTTAAAATAATAGATGATACAGTTAAATTATCTGAAAAATCTATTTATAATGTTCAGGCTGTCTCTGTAAAAAAGCTGAATGCCTTGACAGACCTGATGCTTGCAAAAATTATCAGAAATGATGCTGAGGCGTGGCTGTATGATGCCGGATATTCTGTAAACGAAAAGTCAAGAAACATTTCTATGCCACGAAAAACAGACAGCACCATGGATTTGCTGGACGATTTTTTTACACGGTCAGGAATGACCTATGTATTTAACAACCGTGTTCAGCAAAGCAGTAATTTAGTTTCTACAGAATTGACCGAAAAGAAAAAACAGGAAATTCAGACTCTGTTCAGGCTTTTGGATAGTGATAAAAACCGTAGAACTGTAATAATACCTTTATTTATTGATAACTTAACAGGTGATGGACTTTATATTGCAGGGAATAATTACATAAATGATAGCAGGAATGTCAGAGATTATCGCAAAAAGCATAATTGCTGTTATTCTATGGTGGAATTGTATGATTCCAATGCGGATAAAAGCTTGTTGATGAACAGTGTCGCTTTTGATTTTGATAAGGTTTATTTTGATAATCTGGACGAGGCTTACAAAGCTTATTTGGCGCATATAAGCATTGATAACGATTTACGATTTACTTTTTATTGCGACCAAAACGGAGAGAAACCGTTAGGTTGTCCGAGGTCATTTTTAAATTATTTTGATTGCGAAGATGATGATTGTAATATTGAACAGTTTAAGAAAACCGAGAGTTTAGAATTATTACAAATCAAAAAAGAGAAATTACCTGCTATATCCTCGTCAAAAATAAGATGTTAGCTTATTAATCCAAATTTAGGTTACATTAAGTTTGTAGCAAAGCTATGACGAATGCCGTAGGATGAGGAGTAATCACGAAGTAGCGTAAGGGAAACACTGGATAAATCAACATTTAGCTTGAAATACAGGTAATAGAATTAAAATAAATCACAAGATTTTAAAAATAAGTATTATCTACTTGTATTTTATCGTTTTTTAGGGCTGTACCCTCAAAAGGGTACAGTTATCTCTTGTATGGTACAGAGCGTTTTTTAAGACTTGATTTTATTTCGTCAGTTTTCATATTAATAGCATCTTGTAATAGCTCTGACAACATCAAATCGAGTTTTTGCTTTGAAAGTTCTGCTAAATTTTGGCTTATATAGTAATCATAAGAAATGTCAGCTATAGAAGATATGATAATTTCGTATTGTTCTGATTTACTCATTGACGAAAAATTATCAGATTTATTTTTTATAAAGTTCGCATTTTGAACATGTAACTTGCAAAAACAGGAGACCACCACATTTGTGTGAAGTTTGATTTTTTTAGCTATACCACGATAACGAACTTTGCTAAAACCCAATCTGTTTTTGATAATGCGAAATGATTGTTCAACTTTGGAGCGTACAGATGATTTGCGATAATCAATGTATCTTTCCTAGTCTATGGAGTCATCGGATACTTTTTGAAGACTTTTTGACCTGCGTGTAATATGGAAATCTATCGTACATAAATTTTCATCATTTTTGATTTCTTCTCGCTTTTCAATTCCGATATAACCCGAATCTCCGTATACAACCTCGTCTTTTTCAAGCAACAGATTATGAGTTTCTGAAAAATATCCTTGGCATCGGCTGATGTTGCTGTAACTGTATGAACATAACCCGTTCTGGTATATACTCCGATGTGACACTTCATACCAAATCGCCATTTGTTGCCCTTTTTAGTCTGGTGCATTTCGGGATTTCTAGCTTTTTCCTTGTTCTTTGTCGAGCTTAGTGCTTTTATAATGGTAGTGTCAACAATCGTTCAGCCTTTCATCATGGCTCCACCTTGCTCAAGGACATAATTGATTGCGCGGAACAATTGCTCTCGATATGATTTTTCTACAGAAGATGTCTGAATTTAAAGAGAGTAGTTGCAACAGGTACATTATCAGCATCTTTTCTATTCCTTTTGTAGGTCTGCATCGCTTTCCGCTGGGATAATATGCTCTTACAAATTCTACCCATTCATCCCACGGTATTATATCTTCCATTACATCAAGAAATTCTTCTCTTTTGGTTTTCTTCTTATGGCAACTGTACTCGTAATCGCTGAATGTCATTTGGCTAATTTTTATCGCTCCTGTGCTTTTTTCTTGTATATAGCATAGGTTTGATGATTTTTAATTCATTGTTCTAAATTAGAATTATAATTTTTGTTTAATCAGTATTTCCTTAAAAATATGCAGTATTATGAACACAAAATTGCATTACAAAAATCAAATCCATTTTATTTTTATCGTACTAACCTTATGTAATTTTACTTATTTGATAAAAAGGTTTAATTTGTAGTGAATTAGATAGATAATTCTTTAATAAAAAACTTGACATTTTTTGTAAACAGGTTTATAACACATAATAAATTGAACGATAGTTCTATTTTATTCAAGCATCTTTCCTTGCTTCCCCGTTGCGAGGTTAGAAATATATTAGCATTTATGGGAGTTGATTCAAAAAAAGTGTAGTTTTACTTTCAATTGAATATGTATCAAATTATGTGAATAATGAAGTTAGTTCGGAAGGAAGATTGAAGATGAAAAAAACTAATTTGATAAAAACACCGAAAGAAAGAATTACGCTTGGTGAGTGCGTGAGAACGGAGACGGGAGAAACCACACTCAAAGTAAAAATGAGCAATAAAGATATGTATGAAACAATATCAATGAGCCAACTAATTGAACTTATGGTTTTGATGTCAAATCAAAATTAAGCAGTAAACCCAAATATGAGGTTTTCGCATTACAAAAAAATATAGCTCAACGATTGAGCTTAATCAAGATGAATTAAGCCGACACGAGTATTTTCAGAATTTCTGATTTTGAGATTTTGAAATGTTCGTGTCGGCTTTTTGTTTTGTCATCAAAATGTGAAATAAAAAATATTCAAGCCTGAGTGTACATCAGGGCGAGGATACAGATATTTGCTAAAAAGACCGAAAGGTCAAAAGCAGAAATCAGTACCCTTACCTTTGTATACTCAAAATTGCAAGGGCTGGTACCGATTGGTACCAACCCTATTTTTATGCTTGCCCTGACTGTTCTCTGCGGAAAGGACACTAAATGTTTTTGCTATACTGGCAAGCTGTAATTGCAAAATATCCGTAGCCTTTGGATTTTGATTTAACCCAAATTCAAAATTCAAAGGAGATTACAGTAAATGTCAAATAATGTTATTTCAGCTCTTGAGGAGCAGTTTAATAAGGATTGTAAAGTTATAAATACCAGATATGAATATGAAGGCTATAGCGGAACAGAGAGGTACATCATAGCAAGCTGCCTTACAGAAAAGGAAATCTGGAATAAATACCCAAAGCAAGCGAAACTCTATGCACCGTTCGTAAAGGTGGATTTGAGTTTTGTAGAAGTTCGTCAAAAGTATCTCAATAACGAAGATAAGTTTTGCAAAAGAGCCAAGCGCACGCAAGACGTTTTTAACTTTGATGAAACTACCGCAGTATTTCATTCCTGCTATGATACTTATGGAACAGATAACTACGGTAAATCAAAGTGATTTGAAGGATTGCCTCGGAAAAGTCACGGAGAAGGCACTAATCCGAAATATAAATGCTGCTTTGATGCGAACATTCGGAATTCGGCAGAATAACAGTATAAACACAGGCGATATACATTGTTTATGCCAAAAGCACTTACAAGAATACAAACTTTTGCCTGATTTTATTATTAAGCGTTTTGATCCGCTCCAGGCTAAAAAGGATAAGTGTGACAAATGTAATGACCTCGGATATGATTATGTTTTCTTTGACAAGAAAGAAATACTTAAAAAAAGAGGAGGAGCTACAGCAAGAAAAAATTAATAATTCAATGCAAAACTTTATAAACTTTGAAAATTCAGATTAAGCAAAATCGCATAATTGTCAAAGCTGGAAAATTCATTTAGAATAAATTTGCTGAATATTGGTCGGCTTTCAATTTGGAAAGGAGATAGCTATTATGCCGACCACAGGATATTTAAGAGAGAAAAAAGGAAGATATTATGCTGTACTCAATCTTTACGATAGTACAGGTAAGAGAATTCAGAAATCCCACGCAACAGGCTTGCCTGTTAAGAATAATAAGTGAAAAGCAGAACAGATATTAAAGCAATTGTGTGTTGAGTATGACAACAAGAATTTAAACTTTTACTCCAACATAAAGGTTGCCGACTATTTCAAGAAATGGCTTGTAGCAATAAAATCAGAAGTTCGTCCAAATACTTATCGCAGCTATAAAGGGAATATGGAAAATCACATTATCCCCTACTTTGAAAAGCTGGGTACTGAGCTTCAGGAGCTAAAGCCACATCAGCTTTCCGATTATTACAAGTCGAAGGTCGGAACAATATCCGTCACAACGATAAAGCATCACCATCAAAATATATCAAAGGCTCTTGCCGACGCTGTAGAAAAGGGTTTAATATCAATAAATCCTGCAACAGCCGCCAAAACGCCAAAGCAGACAGAAAAATTCAAGGCGGAATTTCTTAACCGAGTGCAGATAAAACAGCTATTAGCTTATCTTGAAGGAACAAGCATTTACCTGCCGACATATCTTTGTACGGTTTACGGATTCAGACGAAGTGAAGTGTTAGGCTTAAAGTGGCATAACATTGATTTTGAGAACGAAACCATATGGATTAAGGAAACCTTACAGCAAAGCACAAAGGAAATTAGCGGAGACAGTAATTATACATCATCCACAAAGACAGAAAGCAGTAACCGAACCTTGCCAATGATACCGCAGGTAAAAAAGATACTTCTTGAACAGAGGGAGCGTCAGGTGAGAAACAAAGAATTTCTAAAAGACGCATATATCTCAAGTGACTATGTTTGTACCTTCGATAACGGTAAGGAGATAACGCCTAATTATCTGACGAAAAAATTTCATACGTTGATTGAGAAGCAAAACGATTTTCCGCAAATCAGATTTCACGATTTACGACATAGCGTTGCAAGTAATCTGTTGAATGATGGATTTACTACTGTTCAGGTTGCCGAGTGGCTGGGACACAGCAGTTCAACAACCACATTAAAATTTTATGCTCACATTGACAAAACCTCAAAATTAGCAATTGCAAACAGCCTGCAAGCGGATTGATTTCTACACTTTTTCTACAACATTTGAAGCCACTGTAAACGCCAAAGTGGTGGAACTCTGGTGGAACTGATGTAAAATTCAAAAATTCAGAATAAAAAGGGCAAAAGAAAAAATCCTCAAAAACGGCTTATCTAAGACATTTTCAAGGACTTGTTTGTGGCAGGGGCAGAAGGACTTGAACCCTCGGCACGCGGTTTTGGAGCGGCTGTTGAAAGTTCAAAACCGCATAGACAAGCCACTTTTTAAGCCAAAGTTAGAGCATCAGAATTGCATTTTTGTAATTTTGATGCTTTATTGATGCTATTAGAAAATTCTTGCCAACTTAACTTCCTCGTTACTATATATCATAGCATAACAAAGAATCATTGTAAAGGAATCAAGAGCTCAAAATTTGCACCGCAATAAACAAAGAATAGAGATTTTTATTTTCCTCAATATACTCATGTGGTGAAGGATTGTAATCTCTGGGATGATTTTTCTTCTGTGATGATATTTGTAGTAGCAGACTCTTAAATCGGCTTAGAATAAATAGCGGTAAGAAGTATTCATATTCAGAACGCTCGCCAAAACAACAGATAACAAAAGCATTGCAGATATTACCGCACAGTATTCAAATCTTTATCAATACAATCCCAATTAGAATACCATACACTCTTTTCTAAAAGCAACGGTTAACGCTTCTTAATATTATTACTTCTGTGTTTACCCACCCATTCATATACATCACCAAATATAATTCTGTTAACCTTGAATACCCCATTAGGAGAGAAATCGGAAAATCCGCTGTTGTAGAGCGAAGTCATTTCTAAAGTGTTTTCTTTGTCTTTATCAGGCGTTGAAACTCCTCTTATTAATGTTTTTGTAATCAATATTCATAGTTTAGTCGAGGAATTTCAAACACAACATTTGATGAAAAAGTCATATCATCCTCATTGAATTTCATATTTATTTCACCGTCATATTTTTTAACTACTCTTTTAATGCTTTTCAGTCCTGTTCCGTGTATTGAGCCTGATTTTTTGGACGATGCTATTCGGTTGTTTTTGACGGTTATAATATTCTTTACAGAGTTTGTAAGCTGTATTGACAGATACTTATTTTTGCGGACGAAAGCCGAAAAATCTATAAATCCGTTCTCTGTATTTTGTGCCGCTTCAACTGCGTTTTCAAGAAGATTGTCAAGCAGAGCAGTTATGTCGGGTTCACTCATAAAGCTAAAATCAGCACTTCTGATGTCAATATTCATCTTCACCCCGAACTTGTCACAGAAGGATTTGTACCTGTTGACGATTGAATTGACCATAGGATTGTTGCAGTAATCAACAGATTTATTTATGCTGAAGTCTTCAATAAAATCGTCTATGTACTCTGTAACAGACTTGTCTTTGGCAATGCTCTTAATGGCGTTTAAATGCCGTTTTATGTCGTGCATAACAATTTTTGAGTTTTCATTTTGCTCATTAAGTAAATCGTAATACTCAGCTGCAGATTTTAGTTTCTGCTTTTCATATTCCAATTCCATATTGCGGCTCTGAGTTTTTAGAGTGAATTCATAAACCCAGAACACCGCTATGTTTGAAAAAAGCAATACCACTATGCCGATTAAAAGCAAGGTTAAAAAGACTTGTCCTAATTCATATTCTGCAAGTGAATATAATATTGCATATATAATCAGAGTACTTGATATTGGCAGAAGAAACAGTATAAGCGATGTAGCAGGACTTTCCTTACGACGCTCATTTGATGATACCTTAGACAGTATATACATTGAAGAAAAATAAAGCAGTTTGCTGATGGTTGATTGAAAAATAAGGTTTACCGAATTATCAAGACAGGCGAGTAGTTCAGTCCCGAGTATGGCAGCTGAGAATAACATAACAACAGATTCTGTAGTAACATTAAATACTAAAAGTATACTGCAATGGAATATTGCGGACTTTATTTTTGTCTTGTAGCAAAGACGAAGCAAAAAGAAATTGCAGACAAAAAATGTGAGCATATTTATAACGGTTATATTAAACAGCCTTGCAAAGTACAGAATTGCATAAGTTGCCAGTAATGAGATTATCAGAAACTTTTTACTTGCCTTTCTTTCAAATTTGTTTTCAAAATAAAATAGTGATATCAGAATTTCTGCAAGAAAAATAAATGCATAGCAAATTGTATATACCATTTTTATACCCCTATGTATGCAAAATATGCCTTTTTAAAGTTTGAATAGTTCCTTCGAGATATAGGTAGAGTTTCAGTTTTTAAATCTACTTTAATATTAAGCTGAGTCTTATTAAAATCCGAGACATACCTCAGATTAACAAGATAGCTGTAATGCGGTTGTGCAAAATAATCGTAATCCTTTAGTTTTTCTTTCCAATAACTTAATTTTTTATTTGTATAATACTTCTTCTGCCGTGTTATAATAACAGCCTTTCTTTCTTCAATAGTTATATATACTATATCGCTTGTGAAAACAGAATAATACTCGTCATAGTATTCAAGAGTTATTATTTGAGTATTGGAATGATAATAGTTAATAGCCGTATTTAATGCTCTGAAAAAACGGTCATTGTCAATAGGCTTTGACAGATAGCGAAACACATCCAAATCCATTGCGTCGTCAAGATAAGACTCGTGGGAAGTAATTATGAAAATAATTATATTGGGATTAAAAGCTTTTAAATGAGCCGCCAAAGTAAGCCCGTTTACCTGCGGCATTTCAATGTCGATAAACGCCATATCATAACTGGCATCGCTTTTCATAGGAGCGACGCCGTTGTAAAACACATCAATATCAAAATATATTTTATGCTTATCCGTAAATTCAGTCAGCTTGCTTTGTATTTCATCGGCAATATATTTGTCGTCGTCACAAATTATAATTTTCAACCGAAAAACCTCCCGTAAATCACATCATAAGTATAACATACAATGAAAAAATAGTCATTATAAATCTTTTGTTTTTTATTATTTTATCAGTCAATATGAAAAGTGCATTTTTTGTCGAATTTATTACCATTTTTGTAAAAATTATGTTTTTATTTTAAATACGTGTTAAAATTACAACATTGTTGGGTAAAATAAAAAATGAGATTAATTTGTAACATTTAAGCGAATGCACAATTAAGCAATAATTAATAGGCTTAGTGTTTTTTGATGAAAAAGTGTGCGCTTATAATATATAAGTTAATATCGGTTGCCTTATATATTTATTGAATACTATCACTATCATAATAAGGAGATGAATCCAATGGGAACTAATTTGTATTAATCAATCGCTTAATTTTGCATAATTAATTTCAACAAAGTAAAAAGGATGATGATTTATGGTTGCACATATGCGAAAAATTATAAAAACAATTGTATTCAGTTGTGTTTTAATTTGTGCTTGTTTAATAAGTACAGCTTGCTCCGGAAATGCGAATTTGACAGAAACAGAAGATAATATTAAAATTACTGCTTCTGAAAAAGTTACTAATGAAACAACAGCAAGTCAGGAAAGTACAACACAACCTGATTCATCTACTGCAGAGACTACGAAACCGGAGAGTACTACCAAATCTAAAACTTCAAACGAAGAAAAAACTCAATCATCGGAAAATACAAGCGGAAGTGAATCATCAAAACAGAATGCCACTTATTCAAAAGATAAAGTCACTTTTATCTTTAAGGATAATTCCGGGAATGTTATAGAAGGGATTGATGTGGTTATTCAACCGCATGCCAATGAAGGCAGCGCACATACAGATATTGCAGAAGTTGTTGGAACGTCTGACAAAAATGGCGCAGTAGCTTGGAAACCTATAGAAGGAAAGCATTTGTTAGAAGCTTCAAAAGGGTCTGAAAATCAAGAATATGCTGTTGATATTGATGTGTCTGATAAAGGATCGGTAATTGAATTGATTTGGCGGTTTTGACTTCAAATATAAATATTATTCATTAACCACCGATAATATTACTATGTTTGTGGCTATAAGAATTGATGGAGTATGTTATGTTACCGAAAAAACTGAAACACTAAAAAATGTTTCTTTTTGGGATAAGTTATTCCCTGATGAGATTAACAGCTTGAATAAAAAATACAGAGATGGTATAATAACAGCAGGAGAACGCACTCGCATGCGTGAAGAAATAATTGTTGATGGACTACTAAAAAAATATACTAAAGGATTTATTATTTCCTTGTAAGACCCGTACTTACAAGAAATAGGGTGAGTAAAAATGATAAAACAAAATTTAAAATTGTTTTTTAAAACTAAAATAATATTTATTCCGGTTATCATACTGTTAGTATGTTTTTTTGGGAATCTTGTATATAGTTGTTATAGCTTTTCACTCAATAATGATGTATTAATATATTTAAAGAATTCTATAAAATTATGCTTACTATCATTTGTAATATTATGTTTTACATCATATGAATTCTTTTACCTATATAAGCGTTGTTATATAGATGAAGCATTGTATTCACACAAAAATGGTAAGACTAGGATTTTAACAAGTACTGTAACAGTTTTGTTGTTTATTCCGGCTTTAGAGTTCTTTAGCGCATTTGTATTTAATTTTGTTATATTTTTGTCATCCGGAATGAATGACTACAGTTATTTGTATCATATATTTTCAGTTTTATTTTTATATGTTTTTCTGGGTGGAATAATCCCGATTTTACTTGGCGTTTTTTTTGCTCAAAAGACGAAAAGGATTGTTTCATATGCTCTTATGGCGCTTATAATTTTCCTCGTGTCAAGTACATCTGACTTTATTCCGGGGGGTTTAAGCCAGGTTACCAAAATTAATTTTTGGGAAGCAAAATATTTTCTTGCATATATTCTGCCAAATGATTTAGAGTGGTACATAAACCATGATTACGGTATGTATGCTGAAATTTATAGATGGAATTTAATTATTTTCTGGATTTCTCTACTGTCATTTTTGTTTTTCAAACTTTGTCAAATAAAGAAAACCGCATTAAAAGCTGTTTTACTGTCATTAACACTATTAATTTCAACATTTAATCTGGTTGGCTACTTTTATGGTGGAAGCCATATTGAAAAGGGAGCTCAGCTTGACAGTATTTCAATGTCAGATTATTTGTTTTATACTGAAAATGAGCAAAAGAACCAAGATCCGGATTTTGAAGTTACATCATACGATATGGATTTAAGCATTTACAGACAATTAGACGCCGAAGTATCAATGACTTTATCTGATACAGGTTTAGAGTATTACAATTTTACATTGTACCATGGATACAATGTTTTAAAGATAACTGATATTGAAGGAAATGCTTTAAAATATAATCGTGAAGGAGATTATGTTACTGTAATAGGGAACGGAAACCTGCAACTTATAAACATAAAGTACAGCGGTTATTCACCTATATTATACAGTAATTATCAGGCGTGTTCTCTGCCCGGCTTTTTTGCATATTACCCTATTCCCGGATTTTACAAAATTACGGGTGATTATACCACATATAATCCGATTGAGATAAAATCCGAAACAGAATTTAATATTCGAGTTGATTCAGCAAGGCAGTTTTATTCAAATCTTGATGAGGTAAAGAATGAGAAAAATTGTTTTGTCGGGGTTACAAGCTATCCTACGCTTTTTAGTGGATTTTATAAATCAAATTCGTCTGATATTTATAAGATTTATGCAATTACTGTAAAGGGGTGGGGATTGAGCGAAATAGATGAAGAATATATAGACGAAATTCAGAAATACATTAATGAGTTGGATAACAATAGCAGCAATAAATTAAATCTCAAAGAATATACTATTATTCAGACAAATGAAATGCTTTCTTCTAATTGTATTTATGATGGAATATTTTTAGGAGATGATACAGTTTTTATTAATAAAGCAACTGATGAGGAAACAAAGAAGCAAGTTGCTGAAATACTTCTTGCTCAAAGAGATATGGGCTATTCTAAATATGTAGAAAAAGCCGTGGTTGACTCCGAAAGTATAAATGATAATTAACAAGGAAGAAGGTATAATTGTGCTGATTTTGAAGAACTGCACCAAGTCTTTTAAGAAAACAAAAGCTTTAAATGATTTTTCCTGCGAATTTAAGCACGGTATTTATGGCTTGCTTGGGCCAAACGGTTCCGGCAAAACTACTATGATGAGATGTATATGCGGTTTGCTTTCTCCCGAAAAGGGAAGCATTGAGTGCGATTGTGAGAATATAGGATATTTGCCTCAGCAGTTTGGTGCTATGAAGTCATTGACTGTATATGAAACTATGAGATATTTTGCCACATTAAAGAAAATACCTAAGTCAAATCAAGACAATGAAATCAGATATTGCATTGATTTGGTCAACCTAAGTGATAAAATTAAAAACAAAGTGGGTTCGCTGTCAGGAGGTATGGTTCGACGATTGGGAATAGCCCAAGCTATAATGGGAAATCCTGAAATTGTTTTGTTTGATGAACCGACTGCAGGTCTTGATCCTGAGGAGAGAGTAAGATTTAAATCTCTTTTAAGGAAAATAAAAAATGATAAAACTATTATTATTTCTACTCACATTGTTTCGGACGTAAAATCAATATGTGATGAGATTGTTATAATTAATGAGGGAAGAAATGTTGTTCAGGGAACTTGCAGCGATATTACTTCTATCGGAAATGAAAAAGTTTTTCTTTTAGACGAAGAATATGAAAATAATTTAGAGGGAAATTATTATGTTAAAGACAGAATCAGTAAGGATAATAAAAATTATATAATCGTTCTCTCAAGTAATTTTATTGAGCAGGGAGTGAGTATTAACGCTGATATAGAGGATGGATATTTATGTGCCTTAAAAGATATATAAACCGCCTTTCATTAATACAATTAACACTTAAAGGAATGGGAATTCTCTATATTGTACCTGTTGTTTTTTTATTTCTTGTACTTCCTTTTTTAACATATTTGGATTTTGCTAAAGGATATTCACCCGAACAATGTTATTTTTCAACATACATAATGTTACAAATTTTTTGCCCATTTTTTGCTGTATGGTGGACTTTATTTGGTTTCAGAGAGTATGTAGAGGGCAGGATCAGAGAACTATTGCTTGTTTATAAAAAAAGTCTTATAGTTGAACTTTTTCTTGTGTTTGTTTTTTATTTCCTGCATATATGTGTATTGCTTGGCTTATATTGTATAATACTAAATTTTAATTATTTCAATTATATTTTTATATTTTTTGTTCAGGCATTTGCTTTTTTTAGTATTAGTTTTTCAATATCTATAATTTTAAAAAATATAGCAATTCCTTTTATTATCAGTGTGTGTTACGAAATATTTTGCATGACTGCCAATATTGACTTTCTTAAGTTTATTAATATGCTTTCATCTGATATTCCAAGCAGCACCATGGACATAATATGTCCATATATTTTTATATTGATAAGTAGTATATTTGTTTTTGTGTTATCAAATTCTTGTTTCAAACGTTTGTAATATTTTTATAATTATATAATACCTGATTATACATATCTAAAATCTGCATAGCAGTAAACAAAGAAAAGCTACTTCCGTATATCGGCATAATTTTGATGGTGCAGTTGCATTAACAGGAAGCTGGTCTCCAGACGAAAGTTAATAACAAGTAATCAATGTATGCCCGTTTTATTATATATAAAATTTTTATTATTGAGGTAAGATTTACATGAAAAAATATTATCATTTCTTTTCGTTTAAATGGATTTTTCCTGTTTTAGCAATGGGTCTGATTATATGTGTATATTGGGATGTAATCACAACTTATTTTACTTTTGACATTAATGCTCCCGATTTAGCAAATGTGAATGGGGATGAAATAAAGCAACACGTTATTAATTCAATGTTGTCATATGATGTTTCTCTATTTAATTTCAGCTTTTATCAATCATTTGCACTTCCTATTATAATCTTAATTACTGTTTACAATTATTATAATATAAAAAATAGAATGGTAAAATACAACATAGGCAAAAATAAACTATATTCCGGTGAGCTGCTTATCTTAAAATCGACATGCGCATTAATCCCTGTTGTTATTTTCTTATTGGTATATTTGACTGTTATTTTAGTATCGGCTTTTTCATCAGGTTTTTCGTATTCAAATTTAGAAACAGATTTTTCAAACGATTCAATATTAAGCAAAATAATAATAAATCCTGTATTATACGCCGTGTTTTATGGTTTTATAAAGTCAATCTCGATTTTTATAAACGGAATTTTTGCATGCTACTTGGTCGATGTTATGAAAAGCTTTATAAAAGGAGCTTTGTTTTTTGTACTCTTTTTATGGGTATTGTCGCCAATTTTATACTATTTTTTGCCTTTTGAATTTGTTCCAATGACATCATTAATGATAACATCTTATAGTAATTTAAATATAATACAGATTTTTTCTCCCTATCTAATTTATATAGCAATATATCTTGTTTCCAAATGTGTGGTATCATATGAAGTTTAGATTATTAAAACAATGTGTTTTGCAGATTATGCAAATTGTTATGATAGGCTTATTGTCTTTTCTTCTGATAAACAATATTACATTAAGTGGCGCTAATAATGTATCGCTAAATACATTTATCAGGCAAGGATTGCTTTCATTTTATTCTGCTGATGAAATGGGAAACACCTATTTTGATTTTGTAAAGGTAGTATCAATATTGGGGTTATTTTCTATTTCTTTTTATTCAACTATTTCCTTATCATCAGATTTAGCTGATGGAGCGAGAAGTATTATAAAAGGTCATTCGAATAGACGTATACAATATGAAGTAAGACTGATAAAATTAATTACAATACGATATATAAAAGAATATGTAACAATGATAGCAACAGTAATATCTACATATTTTATTGTTTGTAACTTTGAGTGTGATACAGCATCAGTATTGTTAACTTGTGTTGAATTATTTTTATTAGAATGGATTTTGTTTTCGATAAGTCAACTTATCAGTAAAAATGCGTTAATTGTTCTTATATATTCTTTTGCTATATTTCTATTACAAGGAATGTTGTTATTAAATCCAATAATTGCATTGCTTATCTGCATAATATTATTTTTTATCTCGGTATCTACATTGGGTGTTCAATTAAGGGAGGATGAATCATGAAATTAACAATTAAAAACGGAAAAAAGAAATATGGTGACAAAGTTGTTTTAAGTGACATAAATCTCAATTTTGAGATGAATAATATTTACGGATTGGTAGGTCAAAATGGTTCCGGAAAAACACAAATTTTGAAAGCATTAGCCGGTTATATTAAATTAACTTCAGGTCATGTTTTTCAAAATGGAACTGAAATTCGCAAAAGAGGAAACTATATACAAGATGCAGGAGTTTTAATAGAAAACCCTCAATTTATATCACATTATAGTTTGATAAAAAATTTAAATGCAGTGCGAGCAATGTGTCAAAATAAAAATGATATTGATTTAAAAGTTTGGCTCAATTTTTATAATATCACAGAATTTGCAAATATCAAATATAAAAATTTGTCTTTGGGCACAAAGCAAAAAATGGGATTGATACAGGCTTTTATGCATAGCCCAACGGTGTTAATATTAGATGAACCGATGAATGCACTTGATGCAAAAAGTGTTGAACTTACGAAAAATCTAATTCGTAAACATAAAGAAAAGGGTATAGTTATTTTAACGTCTCATGTTAAGGGGGATATTGAGGAACTTTGTGATAAAACATATTATATTGCAGATGGGAAGATTTCTTTGGAGTGATTTTGATTATAAAATGCTAAGCCTTTAATTCTATAAAGTTTAATGTTGAAGATGCGTGTTTTATGATTACGCATATTCAAAATCTGCGTCGCTATAAACAAAGATAAGCTACTTTCGTATATTGGCATAATACTGTGCAAAATCAACCTTTCCTGCAACCGCCTTATCCCTCAAACTTGACGCAAACCTTGACCATTTCTCAAATTCGGAAATGGTCATTTTCTTTTTCATATACCTTGCATAGTGTGCTTTGTATGCCCTGTTGTAAGTTTGCCAGATGGGATCGTTTTTGCACTTGTCGTCATAGTGCCGTCTTGAGCCGACATCTCGACAGGTCTTGTCAGGCTCGTCCTTTAACGGATTATCGCAGTAGCTGAAATATTTGCCACCACGAATAAAAAAGAATTTACCGCAGTGCTTGCACTTGTTCGGAATATAGTTGTTCCTGATTCCATTGAAAAAGTCATAGAACAGGAATGACTGCAAGTCCGAAAATAAAATTTGCTCACAGAGTATCGGCTTTTTGTTTTCGTCTATCAACACCTTGTATCCAAAGGATTTCATCTGACAGTTAATCTTTTCAAAATTCTTTGAATTGTTTTTATTAAAGTCAGAAAAATATTCTGCAACTTCGTGCTCATTTGGAAATGTTCCTTTCATGTGCAGATAGTTTTCTACGAACGGACGAAATACTTTTTGAATAGAAATATATGATTTAATAAAACTAATGTATCGACTAAAAATGATTTCTATGATTTTGTTCAGTTGATTAAGCTCCTCAAGTAAATCTAAGTCATAATTGTTCCAGTCCGATTCAATTTTCGGCTGAAAATAATGCAGATGAAAATGCGAATGTCCGCTCTCGTCAATCTCTCCACTGCCATATTTGTTTACGGTACTCCAATCTATATTGTCATAATCATCATCTAATCCATCCTCGAAAAAGATACCGAATCCGTTAAGTAAATCGGATAAAGTTATTAGGGGGAATTTTAAAATTTTATTATAAGGCGGGAGTCTGTGTAACCACTTGTTTATCATATCAAAATAATATTGAGCGTCATTTACATACTTATCGTATTTTTCTATGTTGTCATAGCTCATATCTTCCTTTAGCTTAATCTTTTCTTGCAGGGAGCAAAGTTGATAAAGTAAATCAAGCTCTTCAATTTTCTTTAAATAATTTGTGTTCAGATATTTTGTTAAAATCTCATTTGAACTGAACCTATACTTCTCCTGAATATATACTTCATTGTTCCAGAAATAAGCGTAAAAATCCATAAGATAAAACCTCCGAAAAATAGATAATGCGAAACAAGAATAGAGAATATGATTTAATTATAAGACATCTATTGCGCTTTTGCAACGGTTCTGCTAAAATATTTATTAGACAATTCAAGAATTGAATTCAACTTCTATTTTTCTGTCAATTTATTTCGGAGGTAAAAATGAAAGAATCAAATTACAAATCCTATGATGAACTACCGTTGTTCTTAAATGCGAATATAGTCTCAAAGGTGCTGGGTATCTCATCATCAAGCGGATATGAGCTGATGCATACAGACGGATTTCCTGTTCTGAAAATAGGCTCACGACTTGTAGTGCCAAAGGAAAAATTCCGTGAGTGGGTGGCGAAAAACACAGGAGGAAGTATTTGAGATATAACTCCAAGAATAGTGCAAGCCATTACTTTACTCTGCCGAATGAAATATTCTGTCTTGGTCTATCATCGGGAGAGATTGCCGTGTATAGTTTTCTATTGCGATGTGAAAATCGAAAAACATATCAGTGCTATCCGAGTTATAAAACAATAGGACAAGCCCTGAAAATGAGCAAAAATACGGTAAGAAAATACATTCAAAGCCTTGAAGAAAAGCATCTGATTGAAACTGAAAAGACGGAAGTCTACACAAAGACCGGACAAAAGAGAAACGGAACATTGCTCTATACTATCCGACCTATTGCAGAAGCTATTGATTATTTCCACAGCGAGCAGTTGTGGAGGAACGCATAATTGAGCCGATTTTTCGAGGAAATTATTTTAAGCAGGTTAAAGTGGGGCGTCTCCCCACGGCGTCACATCAGATGGCAGAGCCGACTGTTATGGGATTTTCAAAGGTGTCAAAAATCAGAATTTGAGGTGTCTATCAAAAATGAGCGAAAATAAAAAGAAATATGCCTATTGGTTGAAGCCTTCAATGGTAGAAGAAATGACAGAAATGCTTGATACAGCAAATGCAACTTCAAAGAGTGACTTTGTCTGTCAGGCTGTTCAGTTTTACATTGGTTATCTTCATCAGAAGAAATGTATTGATTATCTCTCGCCAATACTCGCTCAGACTATTAAAAGTGAGATTGAAAGTGTTGAGAAAAATATTTCTGAGATGCTTTTTAAGGTGGCTGTTGAACAGGCAAAGCTGAGCAATGTTGTTGCGGCAACAAATCAGATTGATAATCATTCGTTGTCAGCACTCAATAAGCTTTGTGCGGAAGAAGTTGCAAGGAACAATGGCATTATAACTTTTGAAGATGCGTACAAATTTCAACGAGGTTAATCTATGCCGAAGATTATTTTTACAAGCCGATATATAAAAAATTCTGCATCATCAAATGCAGGTAAGCTGATAAAATATATGGGCACTCGTGAGGGTGTTGAAAAACTGCCAAACGGTAATGATAACTCTCCTGCAACTAAAAAGCAAAATGATTTAATCTGCACTGCACTCAAAACTGTTCCGGAAGCTTGGGATTATCCCGAGATGAAGTCTTATCTTGAAAATAAGACAAAGTCTAACGCAACAGAATTCCTCAACGAATTTCTTGAACGCAACGCAGACAGGATAGGCGGTGTTAAAAAGTTAGTTTCATATTATGCCGAAAGACCGGGTGTTGAGAAGTTAGGGAAACATGGATTGTTTTCTCAAACTGATGACAAGATAAATCTTGATGAGGTTGCCGACGAAGTTTCAAATCATAATGGGATTGTGTGGACTCATGTTGTCAGTTTGAAAAGAGAGGAAGCGGAAAGGCTTGGATACAACAACGCAAATGCGTGGAAAAACTTAGTAAGGCGAAACATTCTTGAAATTGCCAAGGCACACAAGATAGAGCCGAGCGACTTGCAATGGTATGGAGCATTTCATAATACAACTCATCATCCTCACATACATCTTATGGTGTATTCTAAATCAGGACAAGGATATCTCACTAACAAAGGTATCGAAAGTATGAGAAGTGTATTTGGTAATGATATATTCAGAAATGAGCAGTACAAGCTGTTCGAAATGCAGACAGAAATTCGTGACGAGATGAAAAATGAGGCAAAAAATGTAATTGATGATTTACTCGACAACATCAATAATGATTTTTATGTTTCAGATAAAATGGTTGAGCTGTTCAAAAATCTGGCTGAACAGCTCAAAAGTTACAACGGCAGGTTGATGTATGGCTATCTTCCTAAATCAATCAAGGAAACCGTCAACGATATAGTTGCCGAACTTGCAAAGGATAAAAATCTTGCAAAGCTCTATTCAAAGTGGAATGAAATCAACAGAGAAAAGCTGTCATTGTACTACGATAAAGAAAAGTCCGATATACCTCTTGAAGATAACAAAGAATTTAGAAGTATTAAAAATTACATTTTGAAGTCGGTTAATTTATTATCCAAAGCAACTCCGACAATGAAATTTGATAAATCAAGTGTTGAGCAATCTGTTTCAGGAATAGTCCTTACTCTCGCAAAACTGATTGCAAACAGTTGCAGGCGTAAACGAGCAAAATTATTCGGTCAGGTTGACAGCGAACTGAAATCCAAGCTTGAAGAGAAAAAGCTTGCCCGCGGACTTAAAACCGACAGAACAGTTAATCGGAATGAATTTGAAAATGATGAAGAGCAGGGATTTACAATGTCAATGTAACCTCTCTGTTAAGCCGTGTATCGCCCGTGTTGCGATTTTATTGCATTCAGCAGGAAAGTAATCGAAAAAGATGAATAAAACCGACACGGACGATTTTTGAGAGTTTCAAATTTGGTCTGGATATTCAGATTGATTTATGGTATGTTGTTGTACTTGAAAAGGAGCTGATATTATGTCAACAAGAAAATTACTTACTAACGGCAACGCTTTCAGGAGGACGGATAATCGTTGGGGCGGTGTTGTTTGGTATATGGATGAAAGCGGAGAGCGAAAAAGAAAGAGCTTTTCGGGTACAACAAAAGCGGAAGTCAATAAGAAAATGACGGAATATATTGCGGCGTTCAATGACTCAATAATTGAGTCGCAGGAAACAAAGAAAAGGCTGAAAGACAGTATGCAGAACTGGCTTGAGGTGTTTAAGTTTCCGTCTGTGGAACGCACTACATATGACCGGTATGAATGTACTGCGAAAAATCAAATCTATCCGTATATCGGAGATAAGGTAGTCGGAGATATCAAGTCGGCGGACATTAAAAAATTGCTCAATGACAAAATGAACGAGGGTTATGCTTACACTACGGTCAAGAAAGTACATAATGTCCTGAATGAATATTTTAGGTATCTAACACAGCAGGAATATATCGATAGAAATCCTATGATAAGTGCTCCGATGATTAAGAAGAGCAACTTTCTGGCGGCGCAGGACAAAGAAAATCTTCCGACGAGCGAAACCATAACGGTGTTCACGCCGGAAGAAATTAAAATATTCAAAGATGAAGCATTTAGCACATTCTCAAACGGCAAGAGAAAATATCAGCAAGCCGCCGCATATATCCTTATGCTGAATACCGGATTGAGAACAGGTGAGGTACTCGGACTTATCAACAGCGACATTGACCTTGAAAACAGGGTTATGCACCTTAACAGAGGTGTAAAGGAAATATCAAAGCGTGACGGAGTAACAGCAGAAAAGGGACGAGAGGTTAAGGTCGGCAAGCTGAAAAGTGCCACGAGCAAGCGAGATGTTCCGCTGAACGATACTGCAATCGAAATGATACTTGATTTAAGAAATGAATTCTACTTTGGAGAGGACTCACCGCTGATACCCGATGAAAACGGCAATTTCACCCGACCGGTAAATTTCCGCAAACGCTATTACAGAATCCTTAAAGCCGCAGGCATAGAAACAAAAGGCTTACACTCGCTCCGTCACACCTTCGCAACAAACCTCGTAAACGGCATAAAGCAACCTGACGGTTCAATTAAATCTTTAACTCCACGACAGGTTGCAGATTTGCTCGGACATACGACTTCCGAAATCACAGAAATGTATTATGTGAAAAGAGATTTGACAAAGCTGAACAGAATAACTGATGGGTTTGAATTATAACTTAACATCAAAACAAAAACATCGGACTTGAATTCCACTTCAAATCCGATGTAAATTTTTGCTATGCTGTAAACAAAGAATAGAAAAAACATAGAACTAAGTTTGAAATTTTTCAATTCGTTTTTCAATGGCTTGCTTGCGATATTGTGTTGGAGAAAGACCTGTTTTCTTTTTAAATGTTCTTGTGAAGTATGACTGGCTTGAAAAACCACATTTCTCCGATAATTCCTCAATAGATATATTGGTGAATTCAAGTATCTTTTTGCTAACACTAATACGCTTATCAATAACAAACTCATTAATTGTTTTTCCTGTTATATGTTTGAACTCAGTCATAAGGGTTGTGCGGTTGGTATTATACCAACGACATAAATCGTCAATTGTAAATTGTTTTTCAAGATTAAATTCAATAAAAGTAAGGATACAGTCAATTAATGTATCGCTTTCCTGATTTATTTCAAAAGCTTCTTTGTAGAGGTTTGCAGCATAGTCAAAAATTCTAATAACAGACATTCTTGCTCTACAAGACCACATATTATCAGGCTGTACTGAAAGCTGTTCTATAATGCTGTCAAAAAGGTATTCAACTTTGCTAAGTTCTTCTACATCAAAAGGAATTACACAATTGTAAAAGTTGTTTGTCTGATAAAACAAATCAAAACTCGGAAAATCAAAAAGCTTGCAATTAATTTCATAATCATAAGACAAAATACTTTCTACAGAGAGATTTCTGTTAATGAAATCCGGAGTAAATAGAATGGTTTTTATTTGCAAATGATTTGACTTTAAGATTGTAATCTTTTTGTCCGGATTAACACAAATCATTGCAGGGGCAGAAAGATAACACTTCTCGTTGTCAATTTCAAGAGTTGCTACGCCTTTTTTAACAAGGCATAAAGAAAAAAATCCTTCGTTGCTTTGGATTTTATCAAGACTGTATTCAATTGGTAAATATCGGTTTTCCCAGAAACGGCACTTTGTCATAAATCCTCTATTGCAGATAGTGCAAAAATAATTGATATAATTGAATTTACAAACATAATGTTAAATTGTTATAATATAGCATATCATAGGCGAGGTTAACTGTCAATTATTGTGTATTAACAGAAAGGCATATTAGCGTAATATATATGCATTCTAAAGCCAATTCTCAAAAAATGAGAATTAATTCAGCAAGCACGATGTTTCCTCTCTGTTCCTGATTTGATATTATTTATAAAACTTTAGGAGATGGATATATGACTATTAATGAAATAATAAAGCAACACCGCAAAAAGCTTGGCTTAACACAAAAGGAATTTGCCGATATGCTGTCTGTATCAGACAAGACTGTATCACGCTGGGAAATAGGAAATCAGGTTCCGGATGCATTGTTAATGCCTGATATTGCTAAAGTACTGAAAATAACAATAAACGAGCTATATGGAATAGAGGTCAATGACACAAAAACAAAAGAAAATACTACCTCTGAAGTTTCATATAAAATTAACAAGAGAGTTTTGTATGCATATAAGATTGGCATTATCCTTGGTTTAGTATTAGTGGTATTTGGTTCATTCTTTCTGGTCAGATGTGATTTAATAGATGAAAATAATGAATCCACTCGGCTCTTTGGACAGATAATGATGTTCTCGGGGTGTGGAATTTGCTTATTGTCAGAAATAGTCTATAAAATCATTTATAGAAATGAAGGAAACACTATCATATATTTGTCGGAAGACATAGCATATAGCGGATTTACAGCAATAACTATAAGTGTTATTTTCTTGCTGATTATGCCATTGTTTTTAGCTTTAAGAATTGATTATTGGTATGAATTTTTTGTAGTAGTACCTGTTATTCTGTTTGAGATTATGATGTTGTATTACAAGCATTTACTTAAACAGACAGGTGTAAAGGTTAGTAAAACAATCAGTGTGATATCAATTATTATAGGTTCCGTCTCGGTTGTGTTGCTTTTATCAATTTTTATTATATTCAGAATTGTAGATTTCAGCGATACATCTACAGTTTCAAAAATGCTGTACGAAATGCATTATGTAACGCTTTATGGAGTATCGGCAGTTGAGGCAAAGGTCAGATTATATAGTTTCCTGTTGCTGAGTTTGCCCCTCGTTTCAATGTTGATGATGAATTATATTGAACTTATCATCAAAAGAAAGTTGCTAAATATGTAGGAGTTTGAACAAAATGAAAAAAACAAAGAAGACGCTCTTGTTGATTGGCTTTATAGTTTGCAGTAGTCTGCTTTCAGCCTGTGGGGGATTACATAGCAGTAATAAAATTTATGCCAAAAATCTCATTACCGGCAAAAGCCTTACCATACCGATTGATGTTTATAATTATGCTGATACAGGAAACTTTTCAAATTTCACAACGTACCTCAGCTTTTCAGAGTTACAAAAGGAGCTTGAGAGTGCCGACGCTGTTAATACAGCGATTAACATTTACCACACACTTTCTACCGGCTATATGAAACTTGAAACAACAAACGGTAATTTTTATGTCAAATACAATTCTTCAAATAACGGAGATTACAACTACTCGCTTTTTGCAGATGTCGGTAGAGCAGAAGAATTTGGGGAATACATTTACATACCATTTTATATGCTCGAAGAATTTTCAAATTCTGACTACCCTGCAAATGCTACTCCGTTTGAGGGGGAAGTGTATTATAAAGAATTTTATGATATTAATGATTTTGCGGAATACTACCGTGATAAAGAAATTTATGATGTTGAAAAGCTAAACGATACAGCACTTCTTATCACCGATAAATCTACTGGTTATTCTTTTACCATTGAACTATTTGACGATGGAATGTTTGTTTTAGATGAGAAGTAATTAAAAAAATAAAAACTGCTACGCTGTAAACAAAGAAAAGGCTTTGGAAAATTTATTTTTCTTCAAAGCCTTTAATAAAATATGGTTGATGATAATTGATGCTATTTTGATGATGTAGCAGACGGAAACGTTGGAACTATTAGCACTGGTTGAAGATTTTGATGCTTGAAATAAGCATCAAAAGCAGAAAATCAGACCGTGCTCCGAACATAAAACTGCATCAAAAAACGGCTTAAACGCAGTGTTTAAGCCGTTCTTGCTTGGCAGGGGCAGAAGGACTTGAAGCGGAACAGTAGCAAATTTGAGTATTTTTATATAATCACTTTTCTGCTTAAATGTCCTTAAACTGCGGATTGTCATAAAATTAATGGGAATCAATAACAACGCCTAAATCTGTTTGATAAATGATTTTGGTAGAAAAATGGTAGAATTTTTGATTGATGAACGCCCGCTGAATTTGTTATAAAATCGGAGATTCAATTATGAAAACTAAATATCATATTTACCTCACAGCAGAGGAACGCAGAACCGTTATCAACAGCCTGATTGATTTGAGAAACGATCTCATCTCACGAGGTAAATACACCGACGTTATAGATGAACTGATAATCAAGTTCACAAAAGCCAAAGTCAAGAAAATCAAGATTAAGGAGGTCTGAAAATGGAAATCACATATACAATGCAAGGCGATTATTTGCTGCCGAACTTAACACTGCCCGAACAGGATAGCCGACCAATCAGCTTGTGGGGACAACAACACCTTCGCTATATAAAACGAAGTCGCCCGATTCTCTACACCAACCTGCTCACTAAATGCAAACTGAATGAGTATCTTGCCGACATTGACGAACAGGCGCAGAAGATGTACGACGAGCTTGTGCAGGCTTTCGCAAAAGAAGAAGGTTGTACTGAGCAGTTAAAAGCTACCGATCAAATGCAGTGGGTGCGTAAGATGAATAACGCTACACAGAGAGCGAGAGAGGTTGTCAACGCTGAAATAATCTATAACTAATACAAAAGGCTGATGTAGTTCTTAATTGAATTACATCAGCTTTTCTATATGCCAATACCGTATAACATTATAGCCTAATGTTGTGTCGGTAAAAGGATAAATTATCTTTCCGTAGAAAAGATGATTAAAAGATAACAAACGTATTGAAAGGCGTTTTGAATTAACGTATAATACTTTATATATTGGCACTTGATAATTTTATATAATAAGGTCTTGCATATTATGAATGATAACAATACTATAGATAAAGCAAAAGATATATACGTAGAAATGGATTTATCCGTGGATGATAATAAATATGATTTTTTGTCAAGAATATTTGATGCTTTATCGAATGCAGAAATGGAATTACAGGAGACCAAAAGATTTATTTCTGAAACTATAGAAACAGTCAATAATTTGACTCCTGAATGTGATAAGCTTGATTACGCATTGGCAGCATCGAGCGGCGTGATTTGTGGCGTTATCGACGTGTTTCTGGTAGGAAAACCGGGTGAGTCCCCACTTGGCAATATTACTGACAAATGGATTGAAAATAGAACAAGGGATTTTGCTAAATTGTGTGGTTGGGATTCTAAAGATAATTCTTCTGCTTCATCAGCAATAAAGTTCCTTGAGAAGAAGTTTAAGATACCATATGATCAAAGGGGTGCTGGTGATGCGGCAAGTGAAATATTTAATCTAAGCCCGAGAAACCATCACTTTAAGTCATTAGCTCATAATCCGAGTTTATTAGGATTGTTTTTTTCAATTCTTGATCAATTTGCTAACACATCCCATTTTGTTTCGGAAGGACAATTGATTTCATTACAAGAAGCAGACGGAAATTTTGAATTGCGTGGTAATAGCAATATTAGCAAGTTGTTTTGCGGATTTGCTAATTGGATGGGACATTTATTATCTGATATATCAGGTTCCTCCGGAAGCAAAGGCAGGGGAATGGGAATACCCTCACCGTTATGGTGTTGGACAAATGATATAATTGCAATCAAAACAAAACTGAAAATTCCTGTCTCAGAATTTGATAAGTCAGTCAACGATCTTGCTTTGCAAATATACGAAAAAGGATTTGATTCACGTTTTCAAACTACACAAGGAATTCCAGTGCTTATAAATGAATTGATGGTGCGCTTAATGTATTCAATTCGCAGATTTGTTAAGTATATTTCGACCACTAAAGCAGAAGAACGATCTTTTTCGCTTCTTTGGAAAACTTGTGAACCGTTTTCGAATGTGACGGTAAAACGAATGCTGACAGTTGCACACGGAACATTTTGTCTAATAGATGCAGGTGATGCCGTGATTCGTGGAGTTATCACAGGTGGCGGCTATTTTAATGTGGTAGAGTTTTTCCTTCGATTAAATATTGTTGGAATTGGTCGTCTTACTATTTCTTTATATGGTGAAATGACAAGAACAATAAAGAAATCAGGTTTGGAAAACGAAGCATATCTGTTAGAAAGAAAAGCTGAAATAATTAATTATTATATTGACGGATTAAAGCTTTTATCGGAAATATATGATGATAGTAGTTTGCTAAGCTTCGTTGATGATTTTGAGCATAGTGATTTATATATGCAAGCATTTGAAAAGTCTGTCAAGTTAGCAAAAAAGAGAAATGTGCCGGATGGTGAGATTTTAAAAACAAAAGAAGATATTGATAATTATTTTATGGTGATGAAAGATGAAGAATAAGAGAAAACAGTCAAAACTAGAACTTGCGCAACAAACAACTGAAGAGGCTATTAAAAAAACTAATGAACGGATAGATGAGTTAGGAAAATACACTAATAACTTGTATATTGAGTTGAGTGGTATTCAAGAGGCATTTGATAGAATAAGAAATGTTCCTTCGGATAAAAAGTTAGAATATGATGAACTCAAAAAGATTAGACTAAATTGGAAGCAGCAGGCTGAAAAAATCGAAAAGGATTATAATGCAGCTCAGGTAAAACAAGCCAGTGTAGGTGTAGCCGGTGCAGGACTCGGTGTTGCAGTTGTTGCATTGGGACCTACAGCTGCTATGGGAGTAGCAACAACATTTGGTGTAGCTTCTACAGGAACAGCTATTTCATCTTTGAGTGGCGCCGCAGCAACGAATGCAGCTTTAGCTTGGCTAGGCGGTGGCGCTATTGCAGCAGGTGGTGGCGGAATGGCTGCCGGTGAAGCAATTTTAGCTTTAGCAGGACCGATTGGATGGGCAATAGCTGCTGCATCGCTTGTTGCAAGCGGATTGTTAATTTGGAAAAGGGTAGTTGACAAAAATCATTTAAATGATATTTTTACACTGATTAGCGAGCGAGATACCAAATCATTTGATTTAGCTATTGTTGAGATAAACGAGAGAATTGTTCGTATAGATGATGAAACAGGAAAATTACATAAAGCAACTGATAGAATCAATTCTTTTGGCTTGGATTATAATAATATGACAGAAGCACAACAGTAGTTGGGCGCATATGTTAATTTAATGTCGTCAGCAACTCAATTGTTGGTTAACCCAATTATAGGAATACAGGCAAAATATACGGAAGAAGATTATAATGCATATCTTTCTTGGAGAGAAAAACCACTGAAAGAATCAAAAGATGATAATACTAAAAAAATGGTAGTATGTCTTTGCAATTTGTTATATAAAATTGATCTAAATGAGAGAGATAAAAAACTGTTAAGGAAGTCAATCAAAAAGAATAAAGATTGGCTGAAACAACTAGATATTAAAAAGAAGGATGTCAAATCTGATTTAATTGATGTTGTTATGGATGCGTTGAATCACAAATACGATATATGTGAGTGATTAATTTAGCTGATGCAGTCCGTATTGGATTACATCAGTTTTTTGCTTATCAGAATAGCAAAGCATATCTCATTTGTCTATTAGTTCAATCAAAATACTTTTGCCAAGTGCGTCAAATATTCTTATTAAAGTATCAAGAGAGATATTTTGACGTCCGCTTTCAATTCGACAGATATTTGATCGGTGCATACCGGTGAGTTTAGCCAATTGCGTTTGAGAAAGCCCTTTTTCGAGCCTTATTTCAACTATATTTGATATTATCGCTTGACGCTTTTTAACAACATCATCACTTACTTTGATATAAATCACCTCACTGATTTGTTATCATATATGATAACAGCATAATGGTTAAACACAAACTTTCTTCATACAGAAATACAAAACTGTAACCGAAAAGTAGAATCATTCAAAAAGATTGACGATATTTGAACTTGACTTTTTTGCGTATCGAAGCGTTTGATAAGCACCGCCGCTCTTATGCGTAACGCAGAAAACGCACAAATCGGAACGGTCAACCATTGCTCTGTTTCGGATTTGAATAGCAGATTTCGGGTGAGCATTAGCGGATTGCTCGCAGACCTCAACAGAATCGTAGTAGTTATCATAGCATTTCCTGTTCTTGATATAATCCGATTTCAGATAAGGCATAACCCAAGTGACAGAGCAGTTGGCTGTATCCAAGTGCTTTCTGCAACGTCGAATTGCAGAGGTAACAAGTTGGTCAAACTCGCCGTCACGTCCGACGAGAAATTCGACATATTCGTGTTCATTAAGCAACTTATCTATTAGCCGTTCAATCCTTTGTTCAACTATCCTAAAATCATCTATCTGACGATGCCCGAAAAAGCAAACCGTATAAACTGAAAACATAATAATCTCCTTTGTGGGATATATCGTAAATTATAACACATAATCTTTATAATTGCGATATATCCCACACGATTTATCGCACATTTTTGTAGAATTGAATTACGATAAATCGCAAAGGAGAAGGCTATGAGAACAAAAGAAGCTGTTGCGCAGCGCATTTTGGAGCTGTGCCGTGAGAGAAACATTGCTGTCAATGCCCTTGCAAATATTTCAGGCGTGTCGCCGTCAACCATATACAGTATGCTCAACCAAAAGAGCCAGAATCCGGGCGTGGTGTCAATCAAAAAAATCTGCGACGGTTTTGAAATAACCGTCCGCCAATTCTTTAACAGCCCGTTGTTTGACGAAACCGAACAAGAGATAAAATAAAACGAGCGTGTAAGCAGGAGCTGATTCTGCTTACACGCTTTTTGATTCTAACAAATTATTTATGTATTATCTATTTCAGAATTGATTTTTAGTAGTTTTCATTTTAAAGATTCATTATGCTTTTTTTGTTAATTTGGGAATAAAGAAGTATCTTTTGTTTTTTATGATATATCTCATTGCTGACTATAACATCATTAGTTATTAAAACATCACGAACTGTCCAATTTGCCTTTGGAAGATTATATTGCATTATAACATCACTAATATGTTCCTCAACCCATTTTACTCGTCTTTTGTGCTTTGAAATATAACATAGCTTAGAATCGTTATCACAAAAAACACTTTGGTATTCCTGATACATTTCATAAGCATTTTTTGTGAAAGAGAAATCCTTCACTTCACCCACAATAATACAATGCTTTTTATGGTTTATTATCAGAATATCTATATCTCCTAAGGTGTTATTATCTTCTGAAGCTATCCATTTTCCGTTTATTTTCTTAACTTTTGAATCAACGGTAAAGGAATCAATGGATAAAAGTTTTTGCTTCACGTCATCATTAAAGGCGTTTCCGCGTTTGTTTGCGATTTTTCCTATTAATGATTTCAGCTTTTTCTTTGTAGCTTTATATTTTCCGTCAAATATTAGGTCTACGGTAAACCAGAAAGAATGAGATAGTTGTCTGTTACCCCAAATCAATTCATCTTCATAAATGATTAACGGTCTGCGTGTAAAGGAAAGCCTACGATTAAATCGCCAAGGCCATATATCGTTCGGTGAAAATCCGTCAGGGGGTGTAAGATAATTATTTCGTTTACCCAATGATAGATCACGAATAATCATTTTAATTATCTCACTTGACAGATCGGTTGTTTGCTCAATCGCATTAATGACTTCATCAAATTTGACAATCTTCACCTCGGTGTTTATTTTGTTTCCTTCATCTATCAGAGCATATACGAAATTGTATAATTGAGAAAACGAATAGCCGTATTCGTCTATAAAAGCTTCATCTAAATCCGGTATATAATCTGCGGAGTTTTTTAGAGAAAAAGTGTCAATACCAGGATTTGAGTGTGCAGACAAATGTGTGTTATAAGATTCCTGTTGATGATTTGTTACATTTTGTATTTCTGTTTTGTCAATACCGATTCTATTTGATTTTAGCATTTCGACTTTGCTGTCAATAATCTTATACTTAAACAAATCTCCATTGTATGCCCAATCATTTATAAAAGAACATATTGTTAAAATATTTTCGTATTCTATCTCGTCAAAATTCTTTTTTTCATCAGGTTGAGTTGCGACTACATATTCGATTAAGAATTTCAAAGACGTGGATACTCTGTTGTTTTCGCTGAATGATTTAAAAATCATTTCAGATTTTTCAGGATAACAAGCACTATCAAAAGAATATCGCTTTTGTGCTATCATAGCGTCATATATTACTTTTTCTAAATCTCTATAACATAATTTGCATAATATACGTCCATCAAGACAAGCAACTTTCTCTTTTAACTTTTCATAAAGGAAAGATACGATATCTTGACATAGTGAAGCTTTTTTATCGTTAGAAATAATGCCATAATGAAAACCTTTTTCAGTTAATGCAAATTGTCCGATTTCATCTAACAATACATTTTCATATTCAATGGGTATTGTCCTTGCCTTTGAATATGTTGGTTTAAAATATGGGATATCACTGATGTTTATTGAAAACAATTTCTTTTTCAGAGGATTTCCAAAGAATTGATCTATATCGGTTATGTTTAATTCTTCATTATAGCATGGCGACAAATGTGTTAGTATTTTGCATAGCAAGTCTTTTTCCTTTGAGTTATCATCTGCCGCTAAATTATGAAAGGCTTGTTGTGTCCATGAAATATTTAGAATTTCTTCGTTAAGTTGAAAAGACAAATCGTCTGCTATATTGCTATCGGTATTTTCTCTTCCGCTAAAATATTCTTGTATTTCCTCGTTAATGGTGTTCATAATAACGATTGATTCATAACAAAAGGAAAGATTTTCAATAACAGGCTTAATCTCACTAAGCCAATAAGTAATTAAGTCGAGAACACTATTTACCATATTAAGCATACCGATAGAATCAGGAAAACTCCCACATACCCAAAAATCGACATTTGTGAACCTTACAACATACTCTACGCTTTTGGGACTTGGGTTATAATATATTTGCCTAACATCACTGGATAATACAATCTCTTTAAGATAACGACTTTGAGGAAAATCGAGCAACTGACGATTTTCTTTTTGTAATGCATTATTTAGATAATCAACACCTTCACCTAACCCAGGATAGAATGTAGTTTCATAAATACTGATATCATCATTGTAATAAAAGGAGTAATTGTTATGAGTAAATATAGCAATTGCATCAATGTCTCCAAAAAAAGCAGTAAACCCGTGTATTCTGCTTTTGCTGTCTATATATCTGGTGATAAAATTGGAATGCTCTCTCTCGTTTATAGATACACACTCTAATTCAAATGGAGACAACTGCATCGACTTTTTGCTTTGGCTTTTGGTTAATCCAATTGATAAACCTCTACCAAAAGTATTGATGATATTTAGTGAGTAGAAGTCCTCGGGAGAACATTTATCAAAGCTTTTTTGCATATAATCCCATCGGCTTGAATTTGGTTGTGTGTTATTTGAAACAAAAGAAAACATCTCGTTGCAATTGTAATTTGAACCATCATCGCAGAAAAACCTCACAAATAAAAGTTTGCTGTTTGATAGACAGAAAACGGATTCTTTGTAGTTCTTATTATTGACTAATTCAACTCCTTCAGCCGTTTCATCTATTTTATATATTTCTAAATTTTTGAGGTATTTACGGCATTTTTTCCAAATCTCATTATTATATTCGTTAATTACATCTTGGAACAAATCATATTCTTTTGCTTCTTTTAGAATATAGTATATTAAAAAGGTTGGAAGCATTGTTGGGTCTAAAATAATAGCTTCTTTTTCATTGATTTTTAGCAACGGTGAGTAAAAGAATAAAAAATTGTTTTCAGACTCATATTTTGAAAAATCAGAGTGATTATCATAATTGTAAAACAGTATGTCAGCATCATCTTGTAAGATTGTAGTGATAAATTCGATATTAACAATCAAGGAATCAGACAATTTTGTTAGCTTATCAGATGATGGAATATCAACATCGGTTCGTTCGTAATGATCAAGGGTTTCTATACCATATCCTAAACCAGTTACTATATCGTTAGTAATAGTTAGAATGGAGTGGGTCATACGATTGCATTTATCTAAAAATTCTTTATTGAACTCATTTTCGTGATTAAATAGCACGTAGATTAAACTTTGAAGATTATAACCTATATTCGTATTTATCCCTGTTAAAATCCAATAGTCACCGTAAAACTGAACTCGTTGGATAAAAGGCATCTCAGCCGGATCAATGCTAAGCGCAAGCCCCGAATTCATATATTGATTAATCAAATTCCTAAATCTACTCATACTCATGAGATTTTCTGAGTTATATGAGTCAAATCCATATGTGAGAATATCATTGATAATCTTATCAAGAACTAAACTTTTGTTTTGATTATACGGTAATAAGTTTAGCGCAGAAACTCTGAGAATTATATCGAATAAATTGAAATTGTTTAGGGAATTAAGGAATTTGTCATTAACATCGTTATCCTCCTGATTAGGGAAGATGGATTTTGCTCTCTTCATTTTTATACTCCTTGTTTTTACATAGACTAATGATAAACAAAGATCAAAGACCTTTCATATAATCATATGCGATTGATTCAATTTCGCTTGATTCGAGGGTGTCAATTATAGAAACAGCTCCATAGTGATTTAAGTATGAATCGCAACACTTTCGGAATAGCGTTGTACAGGAGTTGCCGCGTTCAGCTTGTAATCGCTTTAGCGCCATCAGTAAACCTTTAACAATATCTCTGTTCATACTAAATGATTGATCGAATAAATCCTTCTGGATTTGCTGAGCCGAAAACAGTGTTTCGGTTAGATACCAAGGATTTGTATCCTCTTTTTCTTCGTCATAAGTCAAATAACCGGACCACCACAATCTTGATATTGCGTTATAGTAAAGTAAAGATGCTCTTCCTTCTGTTGCGAAGAATCGTCTGTCTAAACGAACTGTTCCGTCGTCTTTTTTCCAGCGATCAAGGACGTATTGCTTAAAGGTAATATGGCACAACGCAGACCATAACAAAGGATCGGATGCCTGTAACGGACTGAGTTTATCTTTGTACTCGTTATAAAGAATTTTTATATTTATCAAATCATTTCTGTTTTTTGTTTCCGTATCTTCTCCGCCTGTAACAAGTTGAATATTAGGAACGGTAACAGAAGATGTTTTATAAAACTCATCCAACCCTTTTGAAGAAAAGTATTCGGTCAACCAAGGTTCGTCGGAATAATACTTGTCTTTATTGTTGTTTAAATCCGTTTTCAAATACTTGTAAGCGTCTTTTGTAAAATAAATAAGATTCATAGTGCTTCATCCTCTTGCTGAATAGTTGACCAGTCGATCATTTTCTGCATAAGTGTATTTATTGAATCTCCCACGACATCACCTAATAGTTTATTGGCAATCTCAAAATCCGATTGATTGCAGGTAGCCAATTCCTCTATACCCATTTTGTTTAAGGCGTTGTATAAAGATTCAGCCCAAATTGTCCCCCGATAATGGCAATCGGGATCCTCTTCGAGCTCCTCTTCACGACGTAATCTTGCGACAGCTTCAGTGATTGCAGGAAAAACAAGTGCTCCTTGCAGGAAACGTGCCAAAACATTCTTTAGGTGTTTTTTAGTGCTTAGTTTTGCGTAGTTTTTATATTCGGAATCAGGAAGTGAAATCGTAATATAATCGGTTAGCGAAGGATCGGTTTCTTCAACTGATGCAAAATATACTTTAGGTTCCTTAATAGCTGAATTAGAATTAATAAAAACTACTCCGGCCATATTTTTTTCGAGGATTGTATTCAGTTTTATTGTTAGTCCGGGTTCATTAGCAATGATATCACCTTTTCTCAGTTTAAAGCCCGGATATCCGCCAAAGTAATCCTGGTTAAATTCAGGTAGGCAGTAATTATTTATATTCTGTGTAGCCACTATCGAAGCGCTTATATCAATTGAGTCGGTAACATTCTTTTTGGGTAATGAAATAACAGTGATATCTTCATTATTCATCTCAAAGACTTTTCTGAATGATGTCCTGTAACAAACAACTCTGATAAATACTTTTGCCAGACCTTGTGATATTAATGACTGTATTCCCGATCCCGTCAATGAATATGAAAGCTCAATGTCTATTGAATTTCCGGTATCACTATGTGAACCTATAGAAAGATCAAATGCGCAATTTACAAAATCATTTGTGAATTCATTAAGAACCGGATGAGGATATTCAATTGCTCTGTTTTTCATCTGAAACCTCCATTGTGAAGACAGGAACAACAGCCATTATTTCGTTGTTGCTAAATTCTACATACATAGTATTAACACCTTTTTTCAAAGAAATCGGACCGATCTTTTCGCTGTTAATTTCAATACAAGGAGAACCTTCAAGCTTTAGATTTTTTACAACAAGTGAATCTTGTTTATCATCATCACGTCCTGCAAAGTATTGAATAAATACTTTTTCGTAATCATCAGGCGAGTTAATAAAGCATCGATATTTGTTTCCAGCAAGATAGAATGTTCTATGCTCAACTATCTTTGGAGATACAATTTTAACCTTGCCTTTACCCGTTGAAACGCCCGTGGATTTCCCACCCGGTGTAACTACGGGTATTTTGTTTTTTAATCTTTTTTTGCGCTTTTTCTTTCCCGTTTTTACACCTGTTTTTTGTGTTTCGGAACCCGTTGAACTTTCGGCAGATTCATATTGACTGTTATAAAACACTTGACCGTCATATGATTTGATCTCTTTAATTTTTACATCCGTTTTTAATCCATCAGATCCTTCTGTTGCGCCGCTTGAATCGGTAGCATCGGGTAAATAGTTTCCTATGCCTGCGTCCATTTTGTCTGTAATGTCTGCACGATCGAAATCATCTAATACAGACTGTATTTCTTTTCCGATTTTTCGTATGTATCGACCTGCACGATTTTTTAATGTTAGATTATCGGTAATATTTTTAGCCCTCCATTCAGTGTGTTGAGGGGGTTCGGCACTGCGCAGGGTTTTACTTAATCTCATTTCTCCTACGTCATTAACAATTATGACAACGGAAAAATGCGGTAACACATCGTTTGTTGTTGTATTAATTAGCATACCGGTAGATCTGAATCTTGACAAAGATGCTGAGTATTTTTCATCATATTTTACATAGATACTTAAATCATCTTTTTCAGCGATTTTTGTTTTTATTAACTCTCCGTTTGCAATTGCTTCATAAGTTTGGCGAGTATATTTCAATTGGGGCTCATCACCAAATTCGATAAAAAGTAATCGTTCCAACCTCTCTGAATCAATTACATATTCAATTTTTGGGGACTTCACGGTTACCGTAAGTTGGCCGTTTATAATCGCAAGAACAAAGTTTTTTATAATAGCAACTGCAGTAAGCCTTTCCCAGTCAGTATAATCACTTTTCTTAAAGCCGACAACAGCAACATCCGTTCCGATTTCAGTGCGGTTAAAAACACCCATTTGTGCAATAGGACAATCATCGGATGGTAAAATCGGTCTTCCTGTATAATCGTCTATTAAATATAGGTATTTTCCAATAGGTTGAGTAGGACGCATAGTACCGTTGTATTCTCTTTGAGTCGTAACTAATCGAGTTACGCCTTCGAATGCCCTTCCGCCGTCTTTTGCTAATGTATTATAAAAGACTAAGTTTAAAGCAGAATAGGCGAAAGGCGCATTTTTTCCGATACCAAAGCTTCCTGCACTATTGTCATTTTGCTTTATTGAAATACCTTCCGTATTAACCAGAAGGTTCCAAAATGACTGTTCGTGCGGTGATGCATTTACACCGTTCAATCCCACGGTGTTATAATCACTCATTACAAGCATCGGAATCGTTTCACTATCTAGTGCTGTTTTTATGTTCGATAGAAACTCTGTAATAGAAGGCGTACATAGAGGGCTATTGTTCCAATATTCAATACTGCTTTCTACCGCTTCTTCATAGCTCTTAAACACCGGATAATCACTTTTTTTAACATCAATTAGTTCGAATTTAACTTTCACAGGATTATCCGAAGGGAGAGAGCTGTCTTTTGCATCAAGGGAGTTTTGACAGATTTCTCTTGCTAATCCATCCATAACGCCACTTCCCTTGAACATTGTAATAGCAGCAATATTGTTTCCGCTCTCATTTCCGGTGCCCAATAAAGGAAAGTCCCAGCAGATTTTTCCCATAAAAAACAACTCCTTATTTTAGTGTGAATTTCTCATCTTTTGCATCCAAACCCAGAAAACGATTTTTAGTGATTTTCAGTCCTTTCTCAAGCGCTGAAAAGATTTGTTTTACATCTTCCTCGGTGTATTCGTAATTTGCTTTGCTGGAACAGTTTCCCAGCAGTCGCATCATCTCAAGAATTTTATTTGTTCTTGCTTCTGCTATACGTACAAATCTATCTCTTTTTGATTCCATAACTATAATCCTCCTTTTATAACCTGACATTATTATACGCAATACAACATATATTGTCAATATATTTGCGAAATATTCTGAGAATATATTTCATACATCAGAATAATAGTCGGAAATAATAAAATGCAGCAACCAAGATTACACTTGTCTGCTGCATTATTATTTTAATATATAATAAATATTCTTTGCGATACTATTTATAACAGGTACGCAAACGGAATTGCCGATTTGTTTGTATGCGCTTTTCAGTGGTATATTGGCAATTTTAAATTCTTCCGGAAATCCCATTAACGCCAAACACTCGTAAGGTGTAATGGTACGGATTCCGTAGTTATCCTTTATTATAGGTACTCGGTCATACCAAGTGCCCATATTTGCTTTTAGGGTAAAGCAGATACCGTCTTTACTTTTTTGTATCCCATAGTCCGAAAAACGATAGATTTGATTATCGTCTGTAATAGCTTTAGCCATTTTGTTATGTTTCGGGCTGTTCTCGGGAAGATAGAAGCTGTCATCTGCCTTGACGGATTTATCAATAATATCAAAAACTCGTTTTTCCAACTTAACCATTTCAGGAAAACGATAGGATTCACATCGCTCAACGTCACGAAATGCAAGAATATAAGTCCTTGTGCGATGTTGAGGAATACCGTAATCACAAGCGTCGGCAACCATATAGCGCAGATAATATCCTCTCGATACTAACTCGTTATGAATCACATTGAATGTACGCCCTTTATCGTGTTCAACGAGATTTGCGACATTCTCAAGGAAAACTATATTAGGCTCAATAGCGTCAGCGATCCGCATTATCTCAAAGAACAGATTACCTCTATTGTCTCCGAATCCTTTCTGCTTTCCGCAAACAGAAAATGGTTGACAGGGGAATCCTGCTGTTATAATATCAACGTTTTCAAGTTTAGCAGCATCAAGCTTGCGAAAATCTCCCTCAAATAGTTTTGTTTCGGGAAAGTTCAGTTTGTAAGTTTTACAAGCGTCTCTGTCAATTTCGTTTGCCCAAAGAATATCAAATCCCGCCTGTTGAAATCCGAGATCAATTCCGCCAATCCCTGCGAATAAACTGCCGACTTTCATTATCTGATTTTTGTGTTAAATCTTACGGAGACGTTAAGCGGCAAATAATAATCACCATCTATCTTTTCAATGCGACTCCAAACATATTTGTCGGCACTTACATACTCAAAGTGCGTATTGCGGTAGAGATAGTCACGGAAGGCTTCTCTGTCGTTGGAATGGTAGCAAAGAACATCGCCGTCATCCATAACGGAAATATATCCTCCGTTTACCTGTTCTTTTCCGTCCCACGGCTTTCCTGCGGTCATACCGGTAAATCCTGCTATAAGAAAGTCCTTTATGGCTTTTTCATAGTAGATGTGAGTATTCGGCACTTTTAGAGGATTAGCTTGAATCATTCTTTCAACCGTTTCCATTACTTCATAATCTTTCGGTGAGTCTATCAGCCTATCCTTTACACACCAAGCCATAATCTTGCTCATAGATTCTCTGATCAAGAAAAGATTATCGTTGTAAATCGGATTCTTTGTTCTTGCAAATTCCATTGTAATATTATTTTGAAGCAAAAACTCTTTACACTTTGACCAGCCACGACCGCCTTTATCGGTTATAGCGTTAAAATCTTTCATTTTAGCTTCATCACAGCCTGATAATTTGTAAAGGAATTGAGAAGACGATCCTGCATTAAACAAGGTTGGATTGTGACCGAATTTAGATTTAATAGAGAAGCCCATAACGGATACAATAGATGTCTGTCCGTCTCTAACCTCAATGAAAATATCGTTCTTTCCGCCAAATTGTTTTTTCAGCGCTTTTACCGCTGGCGCTTTGGGCTTGCTGACATATATTACTTGTGCAAAATCACAAACGCTGTCGGGAGCAGGAACAGAACTACCCTTCACATCCTTAATTCCCGTGAAAAGCAATCGTGCGTTTTCTTCAAACTCTTTTGTAGGAATCGTTTCCAATACGTTAGCAGATTCCTGCTCCTTTATGACCACAACAGAATTTGCTTCGTCAATTATGTATTCCAATACCTGCGTAGCTATTTCCTGCCTAATAACTTTTAATACATCTAAGTAGCTTTGGTAGTTCTTTTGGAGTAGCTTGTTAGCGGTGTATAATCTTCCTTCTCCCAAGAGCTTCAGCATTACATAGAATTCAGCCCATTCGCCTTTATTTAGCTTTTTGCCTTTAATTGATTCTACCATCTAAAACCATCCTTATCTTTTCGGCAATAGCTTCAATAACATTTACAGTTACACTGTTACCGAGTTGCTTATACAAATGTGTATCTGCCAACGGTAAAACGAAATCATCGGGATAACCTTGTAATCTCGCCCACTCACGAGGTGTCATTTTACGAATGCCATAAGGGTTAATTTCGCCCTTGATATGTGTGGTTGGAACAAGATTTTTTTGCCGGTTATCTACAACAAGATTTCTTTCCCTACCCATACCGCCGCAAACAATAGCGCCTGCAACGTCGCTCCAATCTCTGATTTCAAAACCAAAGCCGTTTCCTTTTGCTTCGTGACGTTTTTTGTGGGCGACAAGGGTATCTAAATACGTTGTGCTGAGATAATACTTCGCCGGCACCGGTTCCTCTTCACGAATATTCCAAAGCTCCTGTGTGGTGTCTGTCGGTTCTGGAAATTCAAAAGTCTTCGGTGCAATATCGTTGCGGAAAGCAATCAGATAAATACGCTCTCTGTTTTGAGGAACACCGAAGTCTTTGCTGTTAAGTATTTTGTCAAATACTTTATATCCTAAATCCTCAAAGGTTTTTCTGATAATTTTATATGTACGTCCTCTGTCGTGAATAGTTAATCCCTTCACGTTCTCACAAAAAATCACCTTTGGCTTATGGTAATCGCAGATACGAGCCACATCAAGAAACAATGTGCCTCTGCAAGTGCCTTTATAGTCATCATCAAATCCCTGCTTACGGCCGGCCATACTAAACGCTTGACACGGGAAACCGGCAAGACAGATATCAAACTCAGGGATTTGACTTTCATCTATTTTTGTAATATCTCCGGCGATTTCAAAATTATCGTCAAAATTTGCCCGGTAGGTTTCCTGTGCCTTTTCGTCCCATTCGCTAACGAACACGGTTTCTATCTCATCCTTGAAAGCACGGTCGAAACCTAAACGGATTCCGCCTATGCCGGCAAACAAATCAATTGACTTATAAACCATAATTCTTACTCCATTTAATATCCGATAATCAATATTCCTTTTAAAGGAATAGAAAACTTATTACTGGCATACATAGCATCAAAAAATTCGCAGACTTTTTTGTAGTCGTCATTCTTTCTGTACAGTAATCTTACTGCGATGCATAGATAGTCGGCGTCGTCCATACAACACGATTCAAAGAAGTCTTTCAAAAACTGATAGTTTGTTACTGCTCTGCCGGCTTCAACTTCAATAACAATATTATTACTTGGATTAAATGCATCTGCTTCAAAGTTTAGTGATGGTTTACCGCATTCGCCGTATAATACAGGCATTTTGATCTTATCTTCGTCACGCTTACTTTTTTCAACGGAATATCCAATTTCTTCAAGTCCGTTTGCTATCGAATGCAATACTTCATCGCTTTTTAATTTGTGTTCAGACGAATTAATATGATTGTTGTTACGATTAAATACATCAATAACATTAAGTAAGTCATCTGTTATTCTTTGGTTTCTCGGAAAATATGACCACTTCATTTTATACTCCTAACAGCTGCTTCTATTTTATCGGCACAGCCTAACAAGTCTTTTTTGATCTCATTACCCCAAAATCTTAATACTATCCATCCCTCGGACGTGAGCTTTTCGGTTACCTCACGATCACGTTGCATATTCTTTTCGATTTTAGGTATCCAAAAATCACGATTGGACTTAATCTCTTTGTTTTTGTTTTCCCAATCATATCCGTGAAAAAACTCGCTGTCACAGAATACGGCAACCTTTTTGCCGATAAAGGCTATATCGGGTTTCCCGTAAACGGTTTTAGCGTTTTTTCTGTATCTTAAACCTCTGTGCCACAATTCTTTTTGCAGCATTGTTTCGATTTTGGAGCCTTTGTTTTTTACCGCTTTCATATTACGGCGACGTTGCTCCGGAGTATGATTGTCCATCCGTGTCACTTCTTGTCAGTTTATCTTTTTATTTTATCATATTTGAATTGTCTTATCAACCTTTAAACATGATGATTTTACGTCTGCTTTCAGCAGGCGTTATTTTTTTGCAAAAATTTTTGAAACAGACTTAAAAAATGACCTTTCCCATTGGGTATAGGTGAAGGGGCAAATATTTTTATAAATATTTTTCTCGATAGGGTGTATATTTTGCAGGACTTTTTTGCATTAAGGGTGGGGGGATAATTTTTTATCGAATACATCTTTTCATGAACAAGTGAGGAAAAATTTTAGTTTGGGGTTGCAAAATACCCCTTCCCATTCCAAATAAGTGAAGGGTTTTTGAAAAAGTTTCAAAAAAGACTTCAAAAATGACCTCTCTCATTAGGTATAAGTGAGAGAAAATAATTTTTTCTCAAAATGGGGTAACAAAATCCGCTCCCCAGTGGGTAATAGTGAAGGGGATTTTTTAAAACTGAATATTGTACAAAAACAGGGCGATGAATTTGTGCAAAGCTACAAAAATAAAAAAGTTTCCTTATTAGGGTTCGTTTTTTCCTCTCCCAGTGGGGATAAGTGGAGGGGTTAATATGCGACTCGTTGTACTGCGCAAAAATCGAATAGCTCTTTTGTGCAAAACGCAGATTTAGTAAAGAATTATTGATAACCCCCCTAAAGGTCTCATTTTGTCCATATAAGTGAAAGGCTTTTTGAAAGGAAGTGATGCCCACCGAAGCAAACCTACAATTGAATAGCTGCCAAGCGAAGGATAAACCGCCACGACCTCTACGGATCGAGCGCAGCCGGAAGGCTGACGGCACAGCGTCGAGCAGGATTGCCTGTCAGGAAAGTACGCTTTGGCAGTGCTGACACACAACATACAGTTTGATGTCACGCTTTTAAGTTCTCACAAGCCGCTCTGTATGCGTCCTCTGAGCGATGAAACGCCCGAAGGGTAGTAATTATATTACCAACCGCATTTTCAGACTTATTAAGCGTGACAGTGTTAGATGTCTGATGATATTTGAGAAAACCAACACAATAGAACATTGCACAAAAACACAACCTCGCTTTTGTGCAAAACGCAGATTTATCAAAGAACTTTTGAAAAACACCCTGCCAAAAGGCTTCATTTTGTCCATATAAGTGAAGGGCTTTTTCTAAACAAAAAATTGCACAAAAACAATACATCGAATTTATGCAAAGCTACAAAATTAAAAAAATTGTCCAATTATGGTTAATTTTTGAACGCTCCCATTCCCTTATATATGGAGGACAAAAACAAAACTGAATAATCAACAAAAACCGAATAGCTCTTTTAAAAAACAGATTTATCAAAAACTTTTTTTGAAAAAGGCTTATATTTGCCCCGACTTTTTTGCGTATAGGGTGAAGGGCTATTTAGAAAGGAGGTGATGCCCACCCAAATAAATCTACAACTGAATAGCTGCCAAGCGAAGGATAAACCGCCACGACCTCTACGGAGCGAGCGCAGCCGGAAGGCTGACGGCACAGCGTCGAGCAGGATTGGCTGTCAGGAAAGTACGCTTTGGCAGTGTGACACACAACATACAGTTTGATGTCACGCTTTTTAAGGCTCACGAGCCGTCATAATGCGACCTCTGAGCGACGAAACGCACGAAGGAGAGTAATTATATTACCAACCGCATTTTCGGACTTATTAAGCGTGACAGGAAAGGAGGTCAAATGCTCATTGAAATTAAGGCAGGACAGTTTCGGAAGGTCAGCCGCTTGGTCAGACGGGAGTGCTGCAACTGTATGGACGGCAACTGTCTGTTGCTCGACGACGGAGAAACACACATCTGTGTGCAGCTGATTTCCAAGTATCACATTTTCTGCAACCATTTCAAGGACGCTGTGCTTCCTCTCGACAAGGAGCTGTATCGGGTGCTAATCTGCGACAACGATTACAAGCGCTGCCAAAGCTGCGGTACACGCTTTTATTCCAAGGCTCGCAACAAACGCTACTGCGACAAGTGTGCCGAACGAATCAAGCGGCAGAAGGCAGCCGAACGAAAGCGCCGTGAACGTGAACGTCAGAAGCAGCTCCTATATATAAATAACTAAATAGACAAATAAAAAAATAACTAACCGAAAAAGAAGAAGTTTATCTTAACACACCTACCTATATGGGCGGCAAAAACTTTTCTTTTCGGGAAGTAGAAAGGAGAACCAAATGAACGACAACGCAAAAGTATTCTCGCTCATTGAGATGAGAGAAATGATGATCGACACCTCGGATTATCAGATGATGGAAGAAGCAGGAGAGTTTACCGGAATACTTGAAATGAAAGCGCAGGGACACAAAAAATCCATTCGCATTTTCCTCACCCTCGACGACGGTAGAAAAATCATCACACCGATTTTCTGGTGGCAGACTTACCTCGGATTTTACTATATGCCAATCGGTACGAAGCTCCGACTTTTTTATTCGGAAAGTAATCAAAAGAAAGTTTATCTTGAGAAGATTGAAATTATTGAAAATGTGTAGCGTGGCTACACGGCACTACACAGGACGGTAGTCTTATGGTGTAGCGAGCATAGGTTTTGTAATGCCAAAACCGGCGGCTGAAAAGCCGAGAGGGGCAGCGGCCCCTGTAACCCCAATTCAGAAAGGAAGTTTTACTATGCGAAAGCGCAATTTTAACATCAATGTCAGAGTAACCGAGGACGAGAAAAAGCGGTTGAAAAGAGCCGCAAAGCACTACGGAATTTCGCTATCGGAGTATCTGAGAAAGGTCGGTTTGAACAAAAAGCTGACCGAAAAACCGAGCCAAAAGCTCTATGAAGCATACACTTCCGTGAACGATTTGCGGAGCAATTTGTATCCGCTTGACGGAAGGATTTTGGAGAGAAAACTCTCGTATATCGAGCAGAAAATTCTCTCAGCTTACCACGAACGAAAGGAGGACGACAGCGGTGGCAACGACAAAAATCTGGGCGGTTAAGGACAACTTGGAGCGCACGGTGAACTATGCAGCCAACCCCGAAAAGACGGTTGATTCCGATTTAAAAAAGGCGCTCCAATACGCCGGCGACGAAGCAAAAACGGAAAGTCGTTGCTATGTAACAGGCGTGAATTGCAACGCCGAAACTGCCTTTGAGGAGATGAACGCCGTGCAGGAACGCTTCGGGAAAACAGGCGGAAACGTTGCTTATCACGCCTATCAGAGCTTCAAGACAGGCGAGATAACGCCGGAGCTTTGTCACGAAATCGGTGTTGAGTTGGCAAAGAAAATGTGGGGAAACGAGTATCAGGTGTTGGTTGCGACGCATCTAAATACTGGTACGCTGCACAATCACTTTGTCGTTTGCAGCACGAATATGTGGACAGGCAAAAAGTTTGATTGCAACGAGGGCGCTTACTGGAAATTCCGTGCTTTGTCGGACGAGCTTTGCGCCGAGCACAATCTGACCGTTATCAAAAATCCGACAGGCAAAACGCCGAGGAGCATTTACTTTGCGGAGAAAAACGGCGAGCCGACGACGTTCAATGTGCTGAGAGAAGCGATTGATTACGGTATTGAGCACTCACGCAGCTTCGAGTATTTCAAGTGGATTATGAAGGATATGGGCTATATTATGTGCCTGAATCCGAAGCACCGTTACTGGACAATTCGCTCCGCCAACAGCAAGAAATCGGTGCGAATGTACCGCTTAGGCGACGAGTACAACAACGAAGCAATCCGCCGCAGAATCCACTAAAACAATACGCAGCATTGGCGAAACGCCGCTGAGTATGAGTACAGCCGCAAGCAGATGAAGCGCTTTAAGCCGAGGGTATTTGTGTTCCGTGGCAGCTTTAAAAAGCTCAAATCCTTCGGAGGTTTATACGCCAAATATCTGCACTATCTTTATCTGATGGGCAAGCTGCCAAAGCGAAATCAGCGCAAGCCGTTGTCGCCCGAAATGCGTGAAGCGTGGCGGCATTTGGACAGATATTCACGCCAAGTGACGTTGGTTTCAAACAAGAAGCTGAACACGCTTGACGATGTAAAAACCTTTATTGCCGATACCGACAAGGAGATTAAAGAAGTTACCGAGCTGCGTGAGAAGGTATATAACAAGCTACGTCACTGCGATGACGATGACAGAATCAGGGAGCTGAAAAAGAGCCGTGACGACTGCACAACGCTGTTGCAGCAGCTCCGCCGGGAAAAGAAAATCGCCCTCACGATCATTGAGGACGAACCGAAGATCAACGAAAATATCCGCTGTGAAATACAAGCGCAAAACCTCGCAAGAGGACGGAAAACAAAAGAACGAAAGAAGGTGTATGAGAGATGAAAATAGCAATTAACAAGCTTCATCCGTTCTATAATCATCCCTTTAAGGTGATTGATAACGCAGAAATGGATGATCTTGTTTTAAGTATAAAGGAGCAAGGCATTCTTACTCCAATCATAGTCAGACCGCTTGAAAACACAAGTGATGAATTTGAAATAATATCGGGACACCGCCGGTATCGTGCGGCCCAATTATTAGGGCAGAAAGAGGTTGAAGTTAGCGTTCGTTATGTAAATCGTGACGAAGCCGCCGTAATGCTGGTGGACAGCAACTTACACCGAAGCAGAATTCTGCCAAGTGAAAAAGCTTTTGCTTATAAGTTGAAGCTGGAAGCATTGAAGCGTCAGGGAAAGAGAAGTGATTTAACTTTGTCGCAATTTGCAACGAAGTTGGATACCGCTTCCGCTGTCGGTCAGAATGCAGGAGAAAGCCGTGATACGGTTTACAGATATATTCGTTTGACCAAGTTGATTCCGGAACTTTTGCAGTTGATGGACGAAGAAAAAATCGCTTTTTCTGTCGGAGTAGAATTGTCTTATCTGTCTGAGAATCACCAGCGCAGATTATTTGAAATCATAGAAAGAGACAACTGTACGCCGTCGTATTCTCAGGCATTCCGAATGCATCGTGCGTTTAAGGATAATTGTCTGGACAACCGTTTGCTCGAAAGAATTATGTCCGAGGAAAAACCCAATCAACGTGAAGTGCTTAAAATCTCGATGGAGAAAGTAAGGCGTTTTGCACCCAAAGCCAGCAATACACAGCTCGAAGATTTTGTTATAAAAGCCTGCGAGCATTACAGAAGATATTTGAATAAAAACCGTGACAGAGGGAGGTGAAAATGATGACCGACAAGACTTATGAAATGTTTTCCGATTACGAAGATGTCGTAACGGTTGACGACGTTATGAAGATGCTTCATATCGGCAAAAATTCTGTGTACGATCTTCTGAAGAATCACAGAATTGAATCTATAAGGGTAGGAAGCAGATATGTTATACCAAAGAAAAGCGTTATCAATTTTCTTAACATATAAGTTCATTTAATCCGCACATTTGATGTTTGAGAGCCTGTTGTGCTATTCTATATACACAGCGGGCTTTCATCCAAATGAAAGGAGACACTTTGAAAAACACAACTGAATTATTCGCTGAATACTGTGACGTCGTATCGGTTGACGATGTTACGAAAATGCTAAAGCTCAGCAAAGTAACTGTTTACAAGTTATTAAAATCCGGCAAAATCCGAACTATTAAAGTTGGCAAGAGATACATTATCCCAAAGAGATGTGTTTCGGAATTTCTTGAAAGCTGTTAGATAGGAGGATGAATTGTGTGGATAAAACAAAAGAAGCTTTTGCAGAGTATAAAGATGTTGTCACAGTATGCGAGGTAATGGAAATGTTAGGTTTGGGAAGAGTAGCTGTCTATCGCTTGTTGCGTGAAGGAATCATCCGCACAATCAGGGTAGGCAAAAAGTATATCATTCCCAAGCAGAGCATTATCGACTTTATCTCAACAGGAGAATCATTTTTTAGAAAGGGTTAATTATTTTGGAAGGAAGCTTAATAATAAAAGGCAATTACTACTATGCCAAATTTCGTGTGAACGGCAAACAGAAAATGATTGCCACGAAGATACCCGTTAAGGGTAACAACAAACGCCGTGCAATTGAGAAGATGAAAGAAATCATTGAGAGCTACAAGGATATCAACCTCGAATGCGACAATGCACTTTTTACCGACTTTCTCAACAAGTGGCTGAAAAGCATTGAGGGCATTATAAAGCTCTCAACGTGGGAAACCTACGACAAAACCGTCAACGGCAAAATCAAGCCGTATTTTGAGCCGAAGCACTACAGATTCAGGGATATGAAGCCTGAAACCTTTACCGAATACTTTGTGTATCTCGCTCAACACGGTAAGTCAAACGGCAAGGGCGGTTTAGGCTATAAAACGGTCAAGAACATCCGTGGCGTGTTGTCATCGGCTTATGAGTACGCCGTTGAGAACAACTACGTCAAGGAGAATCCGGTGTCGAGAAGTCGTATGCCGTCATTTCCGCACAGTATCAAAAAGGACGTTCCCGAATACAACGCACAGCAAGTCAGGAAGATCCTGCTTTATGCAAAGGAACACGAGAGTCACATCTACATATTCCTGCTTTTAGCCCTTTATACAGGGCTGAGAAAGGGTGAATTGCTCGCCTTAACGTGGGAGGGGATATAGACTACGACAAAAAGCTTCTGAACGTCAACAAGAGCAGAACAGGCAGCCGCAAGAACGTGACAATGCAAATCACCACGCCAAAGACAAAGAGCAGTAACCGCAAAATTCCGATAAACGATTTTGTGATCGGAGAGCTGAAAGCCGAAAAGCAACGGCAAGAAGAATACTCCAAACTGCTTGGCAACGGCTACGACAAAAGCCACAGTTTCATTGTGCGTACTGTTCTCGGAAAACCGTATGTCAATCTCAGCGCAATCAACCGTGTGGTAAACCGTCTGACAGAGAACGCCGGCTTGCCGCATTGTACGATTCACGGCTTTCGCCATTCTGTGGCGAGTATTCTTGACGACAACGGCGTACCGATTCAGGACATTTCCGTTTTGCTCGGACACGAAAGCGTAAACACCACCGAGAGAATTTATATCAACCGTCGAAAGACCGCAAAGGAGACAACGATAAACGCTCTCGACAGCGCCATAAATTTGAACATCGCATAAAGGTGGTATAATTTTTGGTAGAATTAAAAGAGAAAAGGCTTCGGAAATCGCTTTCCGAAGCCAAAAATCACTGGCAGGGGCAGAAGGACTTGAACCCTCGGCACGCGGTTTTGGAGCGACTGTTGAAGTCTCCAAAAAGTTGATTGCAATGCCATTTTTAAGTCGTTTTTGCACTCTTGCCAGAACACTAAAATCATTTTGATGCTTTATTGATGCTATTGGAAAATTACCACTTGAATAATTGATTATGGATACATGACGTATAACATAATGGGGATTCCGTGAAAAGCAAGTTATTGCTCAAAATTTGCTATGCAGTAAACAAAGAGTACATAGTTAAATTTCTTCGGTTTTTTATCCTCCATATACTCATGCGGTGTTGGCTTGTAATCTCCGGTATAATTCTTTTGTATTGATATTTACATTAACAGACTCTTCAATAGGCTCAATATATTATATAGATTCGAACAGTATTTTTCAAGATACTAAAATCCCAAATATTTACCAGTCGCAACTTGCTATTGCAATTTGCGGAAATATTTTATATACAATCTATATCATTTTTGAAATAAAAAATCAATATTTGGGGCACAAGGTGTAATTTTATGTCACAAAATGCAACATATTAAAAAGTTCCATGTGAAAACAGCGACAAAAATAAATTTTTGTTTATTTTTCTGCACATTAGTGATATAATATAAAATATAATATACATATTTAGGCTTGCATTATATGAAGAGGGAAAAATGAAAATAGCTATTTGTGATGACAACGAAGATTTATTAAAGAATATGCACTTTATACTTCAGAATATATTTAAACAATACACATCATATTTTGAAATATTCAGCTTCAGTTCGGGTAATTTGTTATTAAAATCTCATAAGGAGAGTAATTTTGATGTGATTTTTTTAGATATCGATATGCCGGAAATAAATGGATTTGATGTCGCCAAAAACATACGAATGGGATATTCGGGATGTCGTATAATATTTATCACATCGCATTCTGAATTGGTCTACGACAGCTTTGATTTTCAACCCTTTGATTTTATCAGAAAAGATCAACCGGAAACTTTAGATAAAAGTTTTGCGAATGTTGTAAGAAAATTAATGCGTCATATGAAACAAAATGAAATTATGATTTTAGAGGATGAATTTTCTAAAAAATTCCCTATCCCTATTAGAAATATTATATATTTGGAAAGTAATAAACACTATATTAATTATTATGTATTAAATGAAAATAAGTCTTTTAAAGATAGATGTACTATTAAAGAATGTGAAAATAGATTTGAAATATATGACTTTATACGAATACATAAAAGTTATATTATCAATCCGGTATATATTGATTTTATAGACAACCGCAAAGATGAAATTATATTAAAACACATAAACCTGAAATTACCAATGAGCAGGAATTATAAGAAAATAGTTAATGAAAAATATACTTTGTATTTGAGGAATACAATATGATCGATACTCTGTGGCAGTTACTTGAAGTCGTAGTAAATTTTTATCAAGGAATTATTATCTCTGATTATGTATATTCAATCCTTGGTGACAGAAAAAAACGCTCCTTCTTCAAAAGCGGCGGGATTGTGTGCGCTTTTATATTGACAATCACAATAAGCATAATTAACTATTTCATTAATTTTGAAGGAGTATATCTGTGCGTATATATAGAAATAGTATTTGTATACTCACTTATTTGTCTGGATGGAAAAATACTAAAAAAATTCTTCGTTTCGTCTTTTTCCGTAATATTTATTAGTATTATTACATCTTTAGTTGCTAATTTTTTTGCACTTTTATTTAATAAGTCGGTTAATAATATTTTTTTACATCAAAGCTTGGAACGTTTTATTAGCATTGTCGTATGTCAGTTAATCATTTTATATGTATATAAGCTTACATTAGGAATTTTCAAAAAAGAAAGCAAGAATGATTTAAGCAGCAGAGAGTGGATACTCATATTGTCGGTTCTTTTTATAAGCGTAGTAATAGCAGGATTTCTCACTTTAACATCTACACAAAATGTTCCGAGTAACACAAGGCTTGTAATAGTGATTTGTATAGCAGGGATCGTACTTATTAATATTGTTACAGTATACCTTGTTATTGATTTAAGTAAAAAGAACTCTGTTATAAAAGAAAATGAAATGCTTCGTATGCAGCAAGTATATCAATCAAATTATATTGAAAATGCAAAAGCTCAATATGAAATCATCAGAAAAATGCGGCATGATATAAAAAATAATTATATTGTTATCGGTTCGCTGATTAAGAGCGGAAATATTGACAAGGCAACAAAATATATAAATGATAATATACATAACTTTACTTTGTTTGCAAACGTTATTAATACAAATAATGATGTTGTAAATGCCGTTATTAACTATAAATCGGCAATCGCACAGGAACTTGAAATAGAGGTTTCAATAATCACTGTATTGGATTTTGATGGCATAAGCGATATAGATTTATGCAGTCTTATCAGCAATTTATTTGATAATGCCATTGAAGCTTGTAAAAAAATGAACAGCAACAAACATATAGATTTCTCAATCAAAAAAGATGAATCAGTTTATTATTTTAGTATGAAAAACACGATTGGACATTCCGTGTTAGAAGGGAATCCTGAACTAAATACAACGAAGAAAGACAAAATTATCCACGGCTTCGGTACAAAGATAATAAATGATATTGCTAAAAAATATAATGGAGCATTCGATTATTATGAAGAAAACGGTTACTTTATCTGTAGCATTATATTGAAAAACAAATAAGTTATTTACAAATAGTCGGTTTGACTAAAATTTTCAGAGCATATTTGACTTCCGTTTCTGTTTTACCGCCAATTCCAATTTAACGGACTTTTTCAAGTATGCTCTGCTTTTTATATTTTCAGGCTCTATTTATTTCTTCAATATTTATATAGAGCTCTAATTCCATACTTACTCTTTTATACTAATATCCCACAGGAAAGCGGAAAAATTTTGCTTTTCTGTGGGATATTAATATTACATCTTTTGCCTAAATATAACACGTTATGCCAAATAAGTAGACACAAAACTTTTTGTATTGTATAGTTAAATAAATTAATGATGGATGTGAATTTTTTGTTAGAAATAACTGCAAAGAAAATTGCGGAATATTTAGTCAAATCCAGACGGAAATTTTAATATTGAAACTATTAACTCTTATGGAAATTCCGCTGAATATGAGTAAACTATAGTTTGGAGCTTATTATGATTATCAAAAATTCTAAAAGCAAAAAAGCAATGTTACTTCTGCTTGTAATTGTTTTAGTTGCTACAATAATAATATTTATTTTATTTGCGAAATATTATAATGATACTCAGGTACCTGAATTAATTGATTCACCAACTGAAATTTCAGTAGGATCAGTTGAAGATATTGAAAATCTGACAATAGATGATGTTAATGATATTGGTGGTTATATTACAACTTACCAATCGAAAACGGAAATACCAAAGGAAATTAAAGGAAGATTTACATCACAGAAAATCCTCGATCAAGAAGACGCAGCAACCGCATTGCTAAGCTTAAGAAAATTGTTTGGTATAACCGAATACAGTTTTTATTGTGAAGATATTAATGAAGGAGATGAAATTAGTATATTATTGCATCAACTTCATAATGGAATACCTGTAGACGGAGGATATTTTCGCATAGTTACTTCAAAAAATGGGCAAGCAGTTTCAGTAAAAGGAACATTTATCGAGGTAAGCGATGTTGAAACAAATCCGAAGATATCGTATGAAGACGGCAAAAAATCAATAGATTTGGAATCCAACACACATATAAAATCTGCACAATTGGTAATTTGTGCTATGAACGATATAACTCATGTTTTATGCTGGAAATATGAAACTAAAGCTCAAGATCCTATTGACAGTAAACTTATTTATGTTAATGCTATTAATGGTAATATAGAAATGGAAATTCCGACTGCAATCAGCTGAAAAATTAAGACAATACCCCACAATTATAATGTGCGAATTGTGAATTCAGATTTTCCAAAAATTGTTATCAAGACTCTTTATGAAGTTACCTAAAGTCCAATATTGCTGATATATTTTCAGATAAGGAAAACTTCAAATGTGAATGGTATGAAGATTGTGTAACAATAACATTCATTAATAATCAAGGAGAAATAGGATCATCATTCAGATTATACTGGACGGAAATTGCAATAGGAAGATGAAATTTTTTATCCGGAAAATGTATGGTAATTCATCACAATGGAATAAGGTTAACGAACCAATATATAATGATTATTTTTCTGGATTAGGTATATGTGTTGATGGATTATACGGTAACAGAATAGAAGTTACATCATATGAATTTGATGGTGTAAACTATAAATATACCTTACATTTTACAATGTATGATATATTTGGTCTGGATAGCAGTGATATTACAGACAATTATATAAGCTTTGCCCCCCCTTTTGGCATACTTGCTGGTTTTAGAGCATGGTACATTTTGCAGCATTATGATGAATATGCTGGGAAATATCAGCCTTTTATTTCATATATGGAGTTTGATAAAACATTCGGAGGAACAATTATATGAAAAAAAAGAGCGCATATTATATCTATAGAAGGAACAATTATATGAAAAAAAGAGCGCATATTATATCTATAGTGTGTATTTTTGTTTTATGCATATTGTTGATAGTTTGGTATATTTCCACCTGTGTGGGACCGATTATTTCGTATGATCCTGATAAATTGCTGAACTATGAGGATGAATATACTCAAATCGCTGAGTTATGTTATCAAGATTACTTACAACTGAGTGAGAACGATAATATAGAATATTCAGTATACCTATTTAATCTGGATAAAAAGAGACTTACATCTTACAATCCTGAAAAACATACCATTTCACTTACTGATGAGAAATATCAAGCCTTAAAAACAATATATGATAATTACCGTCTGGATAAACATGACTTGGATTTTATTGGAGCATGTGATAATTTTGTATCGTTTGGTATAGCCAATGGCAGAGCCTCATTCATCTATTCTGTCAACAATGAGAAGCCAAACTTTGTAAACCGTCCCGATGATGATTATAAAAGTATTTGGGTAGAAAAAATTACCGATCATTGGTACTATGCATGTGTACAAAAATACGAATAACTTTCTGTTAGATGTTATGCCAAAAAGTGGAATCTTAATTTGTGCTTGCTTTTGAACAGGCATAAATGCAACAACTGTAGTTAAAACAGAAATGTTGGAATATCATTTCAATAATTTAGGAGGTTGGGCAGGAGATTTACAAACGTTAATGATTAATACTTATATTCAATTGGACGGTAGTGATAATTATGATGAATTTTATAATAAATTTTATCAATTAATTGGTGACAATGATTTTTCATTATCTATGAAGGATTTGTATGCTGATACAGATGCATATAATATCTACACTTTATTAGATGGAACCTCAAATTGTTTAGCTGATTCAACTAAAACATATTATAGTGATGGTTACAAAAAAAGATATAGTTCATTTACAAATAATTGGAACAGAGAAACAATATTAAACCTTGTTAAAACCTATACAAATACTAATTATCTTTTAGATATAGATATGTTAAGGTGGCCATTATTCAATGAATCAAATAAGGTTGATGGAACTGAATATTATAATTTTTCAGAAAATCAATCGAATGCATCTGCCGAGGCTTTTACTGACTTTTTGATGCATCAGTTGCAAAAGGAGAGATAATATTGAAGTTTAAAATTATCGTCATAATCGAAACGATTATTATTGTATTTTTATTTTTATTGTTGCCTTTATCTTGCAGTTATATCAGTGAACATACAACAATAAAAGATCCACAATGGTTCAGAGAAGTTTCTCCCGATGAACAACACACTATTGTAGCTAATTTTATCGGCAACAATACTTCGGAAAGAATCTGCGTTCAAATAATGATATTTAATGAAAATCATGAAACGTCAACTATGATGATTACTGTGGATAATGACGGTGATGTTCCGGATGAAAAAAACTACAGATTGGAATGGCATGATGAATATGTAAAAATAACGACCATCAATAATAAAGGGAGTGAAAAATCCTTTAGATTATATTGGGAGGATTTGAATTTCAGCAGTAGCACATATGATGAATCCAATAGGTTTTTATTCGACTGGTAATTTTTCATTTAATAAAGCCCATGAAAACCAACTGTGGTGATTATAGTAAATAATATAGTTTATCAGCCAGAACACCACCAAGATATATGGTGGTGTTTATGGCTGGTATGCTTATAATATTACCAAGTATGCGTCTGCAAAGGTTATGTTTAATGACGGTACAAATCAGATTCCTGCACAAAACCAGCCGGGTCTTGACGCAACCGGAATAATGTGGTATAAAAACGGTGTATGGTGCAATTCCGAAAGCGACACAGACAGTGATGAACTTTTGGATTATATGGAGCTTGTACTTGGTACAAATATAAATAATGCTGATACCGACGGTGACGGACTGCCTGACGGTTATGAAGTAATGACACTTGGCACGGACCCGTTAAAGGCTGACAGTGACGATAACGGAACAACTGACGGACAAGAAGACGCTGACAGTGACACTCTTAACAATCTGAGAGAATATCAACTCGGTACTGACCCGAACAAAGCAGAAAATCACTTCACTTCTCGATACGGTAAATCTCACCTCCTCCGCACACAAAAAGCTCGGCTCGTTTTCCAGAGGAATGAAACAGAGAGCCTTGATTGCGCAGGCACTCTTAAATGATCCCAAAATCTTAATTCTGGATGAACCAACGGCAGGACTTGACCCGAATGAGAGAATGAGAGAATAAGAATCCGCAACTTCATAAGCGAAATTGCGGAGGATAAAATCGTTCTGATTTCAACCCACGTTGTGTCGGATATTGAATTTATAGCAAAGGAAATTATCCTGCTGAAAAGCGGAAAGCTTGTTTCCCACGACGCCTGCAACAATCTTATAAAAGAGATTGAAAACAAGGTTTACGAAATCGAAATCGGCAAAGATGACTTGAAATATTTTCAGAAAAATTACAGAGTTTCAAATCTGTATCACAGCGACGATAAAATAATCGTCCGAACCGTAACCGACAATCCGCCCGAGAGCTATTCCCTCTCCCCTGTCAATCCGACGCTTGAGGATTTGTATCTTTATATTTTTGAACAGAGATTGTGATATTATACTAAGCACTGATTAAAAAGTACATCTATTTTGCATATTTTCAATCAGTGCTTAGTATTAGATTTCATTTGACGACATTTATTTCAAACAAAACAATTAAGGAAGGTGTATAAGTTATGGAATATTACATTATGAAATTATATGAAAAGAGAAAAAAGGATGCAAATCTAAAACTTGGGTTTAACAGATTTTCAAAGAAGAATAAAAGAGTCGTAGCAATTTTATTTATTGTTATGTTTTTATCATTTATTTCGATGCTACTGATGAAGCTATTCCTTTAATTAACGGTAATAATGGCATCATCTATGATTGTAAAATAGAAATACATAATGATCGAGAGATATGTAATATATATTTAAAAGATAAGAAATACGGCATCTTATATTACGGTATTAGCGATAAATCTTGTTTTAGCATTAATCATAACATCACTAACATTAACCAATATAATATAATTCATTCAAATTATATTAGTCTTGTCCAAAACAAAGAACAGTCAGTCCATTACCTTCCCATTATAACAAAAATAAGCATAGCTTTAACTTCCGAAATGAGTAGTTTAAGCTACGCTTTTCTGTTTTCCTGTAACGAGAATAAGTGTCAAAAATTGATACGGTGTAATCAAAGATAAGAAAACCGTGTTGAATTTAAATTCTTATTCTGCTGAATTGAAAAACTGAAGTGAGCATAGATTCCTACTACTTAGTGTGTAGTTATTGCTATACTTATTTTGTACCAAACAAAGATAAGCTAAGAGAGCGCTGAAAAGTTTGTGTATCAAGTTTATTGAATTCTCCGGTCTGTATTTTAATGCTTTCTGTTCCTATTAGGGAAGCAACTATTCATCCAATTGATAAAATCTTCCTCTGTTAGCTTTCCGTCCATACACTCATTTCTTTTAGTCATAGCCTCATATTTCCACTTTTTAAAATCCTTTTCAAGAATGGTATGAGCCTTAACTCTGGCGTAATATCTTTTGTAATATTTGTTATAAATCTTTATGGCGGCGTTGTCCGCCGTTTTCTTTTTGTAGTTTTCAAGTGCCATAATATCCTGACAGTTCCGAATTTCACCCTCGGCAATTCTGTCACAGTAGTTTGTGTTGTAGTTGCCCTTCATAATAAAATACTTGCCGCAGCGTTTGCACTTTCTAAAGCAAATATCTTGTTCAAGCATTTTTGTAAATTCAAGTTCAAGTGCTTTTCTGATGTTCCTGAATTTATAACTCGTATTAGGGGAAATAGGAAAACGGCAGAATACTTCCATTTCGGCATTACTTAAATTATATTTCTTTTGAAATTCCTTATGCTGTTCAGTCGGCTCATATTCATTCATAACTCTGCTGAGAAAATCCTCTTGAGATAAATGAATCGGCAGGATTTTTCCATTTGGATTGCTTCTGCTGTAACTAAAATACTCCTCTCTTTGAATTGTCAGAGGCTGGTTATGTATTTTTTTGTAAAGATAATACCTTTCAGCCGGCTTGATTTTCTCCATTACCTCCGGATAGAAGTCTTCGTCAAAACAGAATTCTATTAGCTCCTTATACTCATTCTGTAATGTAAGCAGATAGTTGTAATACCAAGTTAGACCTTCAACAGGTAAGTTTTCTTTCAAAAGCACCGGAGGACAAATCGTTGAGTATAAAGATGCATTTGCTATATTCTCAATGAAAAGTTTGCTGTCTGTGTATCTGAAAAACATTTCAACATTCTCCTGATTGCAGTTGTATATTTTTTCAGGTTTTTCATTAAATTCAATGTGCCTTTTCTCTTCACTGTTTTTAATTACGTTATCAAAAGCAGAAACAAATCCGTAGCTTTCATTGAATGGCGTTTTAAAGTCCGCATAGATAAAATCAAGTATTCCCTCACCTATTTGCAGGTCAATTACAGCACCGCTAAGCACATTATGAAGAGGCTCTTCTTTTTTAATTTCGTATTCATCCATAAGATCTTGAAAATACTTGTCACTATCATCCCAGTCAATATTATATTTTGCAGAGAAATGTTCTCGCAAAGCTTTGTTTTTCTCTAAGCCTTCAACTCTACTCTGTTCATAATCAGCTATATCTTCATCAGACAAAATGTCAGGATGAACATTTCTAAGTGAGCGTTCGAGTTCTTCAAATTCATCAATAGCGTCCTTCATAGACAGATCTTCATTAACCCTATCAACTTTGATTGAAAACAATTTCGAGTCAGGATCGAATGATGCAAAGTTAATGAAGAAATCATAGTACACATAGCTGTTGCTTTGCCTTGCAATATTATATTTTTCGTAATCCGTATGTTTATATTCCGAGTAATCTTTCTTCATAATCTGCTCCTCATTTTAGAAAATCTAAATTCTTTTAAAATTAGATAATTAACATCACTCTAACTAAGATTATACAATTCTATTGTCTGACTGTCAATTTTCTGTTATTTTAAAAGCAGAGGTGATTAATTTGAAACAAAGCGTTTACAAAAGTTATGATGAACTTCCGTTGTTTTTGAATGCCGTATTAATTGCAAAGGTGCTTGGGATTGCAGATTCATCTGTCTATGAACTTATGCATAGCAAGGACTTTCCTGTTATCAAAATCGGTTCAAGAATGGTAGTGCCAAAAGAAAATTTCATCAGTTGGATTGAAAGTCAACTGGGAAAGTGAGGACGAATGAATAATAGATTTTTTCCTATGCCATATGATATCTTCTGTTTAGGTTTAAGAATGCCGGAGATTGCTCTGTACTCATATCTGATGAGTTGTGAAAATCGTAAGAACTATACTTGCTATCCCAGCTACAAAACTATTGCAAGAACCTTAAACACTTCTGTAAATACGGTGCAGAAATATGTTAAAGCGCTTGAAGAAAAAGAATTGATTTCAACTGAACACACCAAGATTTTTACTCAAAACGGGTTGAAGTTAAACGGTAATTTACTCTATACGATCAAGCCCATCCAAACAGCGGTTGATCACTTTAATCAAAGCCAATTGGATAAGGCAATGCTTGAAAGTCAGAAGAACATAATCCAAAGAAAATTTCAAAAAGCAAGTGGCAACTGCGATTTCACACCGAATTAAGGGGAAATTATTATAAGCAGGTTAAAGTGGGGCGTCTCCCCACGGTGTCACATCAGACGGCAGAGCCGACTGTTATGCGGTTTTACAGTATGTCAAAAATCAGAAATTGAGGAGTCTATCAAAAATGAGCGAAAACAAGAAAAAATATGCCTATTGGATGAAGCCTTCAATGGTTGAAGAAATAACAGAAACGCTTGATATGGCAAATGCAACTTCAAAAAGTGATTTTGTCTGTCAGGCAGTTAATTTCTATATCGGTTATCTTCATCAGCAAAAATGCATTGATTATCTCTCGCCAATCCTTGCTCAGACTATTAGAAGTGAGATTGAAAGCGTTGAAAAAAATATATCTGAAATGCTGTTCAAGGTAGCTGTAGAACAAGCAAAGCTGAGTAATGTCGTTGCAGCAACAAATCAGATTAATAAAGTTTCATTGTCAGCGCTGAATAATCTCTGCGCAGAAGAAGTTGCACGAAACAACGGCATCATAACATTTGAAGAAGCCTACGACTTCCAACGAGGTTAATCTATGCCGAAGATAATTTTTACAAGCCGTTATATAAAAAATCCTGCATCGTCAAACGCAGGCAAGTTGATAAAATATATGGGAACTCGTGAGGGTGTTGAAAAACTGCCAAACGGTAATGATAACTCTCCTGCAACCAAAAAGCAAAATGATTTAATCTGTACTGCACTTAAAACCGTTCCGGAAGCCTGGGATTACCCTGAAATGAAGGCATATCTTGAAAACAAGACAAAGTCTAATGCAACAGAATTTCTTGACGAATTTCTTGAATGCAACGCAGACAGGATAGGCGGTGTTAAAAAGTTAGTTTCATATTATGCCGAAAGACCGGGTGTTGAGAAGTTAGGGAAACATGGATTGTTTTCTCAAACTGATGACAAGATAAATCTTGATGAGGTAGCGGATGAAGTTTCAAATCACAATGGAATTGTGTGGACTCATGTGATAAGTCTTAAAAGAGAAGATGCTGAAAGACTTGGCTACAACAATGCAAATGCGTGGAAAAGTCTTGTGAGAAGAAATGTTTTAGAAATTGCCAAGGCTCATAAAATAGAGCCAAGCGATTTGCAATGGTACGGAGCATTTCATAACACAACACATCATCCTCACATACATCTGCTTGTTTATTCTAAATCAGGACAAGGATATCTCACTAACAAAGGTATCGAAAGTATGAGAAGTGTATTTGGTAATGATATATTCAGAAATGAGCAGTACAAGCTGTTCGAAATGCAGACAGAAATTCGTGACGAGATGAAAAATGAGGCAAAAAATGTAATTGATGATTTAGTTGCAAAAATTGATTCTGATGTTTATGTTTCCGATAAAATGGTTGAGCTGTTCAGAAAACTTGATGAACAGCTCAAAAGTTACAATGGCAGGTTGATGTACGGCTATCTTCCTAAATCAATCAAAGAAATCGTCAACAATATTGTGGCGGAACTTGCAAAGGATAAAAATTTGTCAAAGCTCTATTCAAAGTGGAATGACATTAACAGAGAAAAGCTGTCATTGTACTACGATAAAGAAAAGTCCGATATACCTCTTGAAGATAACAAGGAATTCAGAAGTATTAAAAATTACATTTTGAAGTCGGTCAATTTATTATCCAAAGCAACTCCGACAATGGGAATTGATAAATCAAGTGTTGAGCAATCTGTTTCAGGAATAGTCCTCACACTCGCAAAATTGATTGCAAACAGTTGCAAGCGTAAACGAGCTAAATTATTCGGTCAGATTGATAGCAAACTGAAATCCAAGCTTGAAGAGAAAAAACTTGCTCACGGACTGAAAACCGACAGAACAGTTAATCAGAATGATATTGAAAATGATGAAGAGCAGGGATTTACAATGTCAATGTAATCCCTCTGTTGAGCCGTGTGTCGCCCGTGTTGCGATTTTATTGCATTCAGCAGGAAAGCAATCGAAAACAACAAATAAAAACGATGTGGGCGATTTTTGAGAAATTCAAATTTGGTCTGGATATTCAGATGAATTTATGGTATGTTGTTGTACTTGAAAAGGAGGCTTGATGTTATGTCAACAAGGAAATTACTTACTAACGGCAATGCTTTCAGGAGGACGGATAGTCGTTGGGGCGGTGTTGTTTGGTATATGGATGAGCAAGGCGAACGAAAAAGGAAGAGCTTTTCCGGTACAACAAAAGCCGAAGTCAACAAGAAGATGACGGAATATATTGCGGTGTTCAACGACTCAATAATTGAGTCGCAAGAAACAAAGAAAAGACTGAAAGACAGTATGCAGAACTGGCTTGAGGTATTTAAGTTTCCGTCTGTGGAACGCACTACATATGACCGGTATGAATGTACTGCGAAAAATCAAATCTATCCGTATATCGGCGATAAAGTAGTTGGGGACATTAAATCGGCAGATATCAAAAAGCTACTCAACGATAAGATGAACGAGGGATATGCCTACACTACGGTTAAGAAAGTGCATAATGTGCTGAATGAGTATTTTCGCTATCTCACCCAGCAAGAGTACATTGACAGAAATCCTATGATAAGTGCGCCCATGATTAAGAAGAGCAACTTTCTGGCGGCTCAGGACAAAGAAAATCTTCCGACGAGCGAAACCATAACGGTGTTCACGCCGGAAGAGATTAAAATATTTAAAGATGAAGCGTTCAGCACATTCTCAAACGGTAAAAGAAAATATCAGCAAGCTGCTGCATATATTCTTATGCTGAATACCGGTTTAAGAACAGGTGAAATTCTCGGACTGCTTAACAGCGACATTGACCTTGCAAACAGGGTTATGCACCTTAACAGAGGTGTAAAGGAAATATCAAAGCGTGACGGAGTAACAGCAGAAAAGGGACGAGAGGTTAAGGTCGGCAAGCTGAAAAGTGCCACGAGCAAGCGAGATGTTCCGCTGAACGATACTGCAATCGAAATGATACTCGACCTGAGAAAAGAATTCTACTTCGGAGAGGACTCACCGCTGATACCCGATGAAAACGGAAATTTCACCCGACCTGTAAATTTCCGCAAACGCTATTACAGAATCCTCAAAGCCACAGGCATAGAAACCAAAGGCTTGCATTCACTCCGCCACACCTTTGCCACAAACCTTGTAAACGGCATAAAGCAAGCGAACGGCACAATAAAATCTTTAACCCCAAGACAAGTTGCAGACCTTCTTGGACATACTACTTCCGAAATTACGGAACTGTATTATGTGAAAAGAGATTTGACAAAGCTGAATGGGATAACGGATGAGTTTGAGTTGTGAAATGATAGTGAATTAAATCAGAATAAATTTAAGCGTTATTATTCCTTTGCTAACTCAGCATTTTCTGTGCAATAAATCCTCTAACAATAATCATTGTGGATTTATTAATATCTTATTTTGGGTTGATGATATTTTGTTGTAAGTATTAAAAAGGGAAAGTCTTTATATATAATAATTTGTTTTGCTTAATAAAATAGATTCTAATCAAGCGTCTAAAAAGAGTGGCTTATGACAGATTAAAAATGCATTTACTAAAATGTTTCTTTTGTAATAAATTAACAAAAAGAAATAATTATTTCGTAAATTATCATTATTGTATCAAAAGATAATAGCGTGATATAATTACACTAATAATAGATTAGTCAAAGGAGGAATAATAGTGGCTGATAATAAATTTACAAGAAAACATAAAGAACGAAAACCTGTTGTAGCAATTTGTTATGATTTTGATAAAACATTATCTCCTGATGATATGCAGGCACAGGGTTATATTCAATCCGTTGGATATGATATAAAAAGCTTTTGGGCAGAATCTAATAAATTGGCTGAAGATAACGATATGGATCAAAATTTAGCTTATATGTACGAAATGATGGAGAAAGCTAGGGGACGCCTTGTTTTTACCAAAGATAAATTGGAAGAGTATGGTGCAAAGGTTAATTTGTTCCCAGGGGTTGAAGATTGGTTTGAGAGAATTAGACAATATGGTTTAGAGCAAAATGTTATTGTTGAACATTATATTATATCTTCCGGACTAAAGGAAATGATTGAAGGTACTACTGTAGCAAAAAGTGGTGCCTTTGAAAAAATATATGCTAGTTCATTTTATTTTGATAATTATGGCGTTGCTATTTGGCCAGCTCAGGTTGTTAATTATACAAACAAAACTCAATTTCTATTTAGGATTGAAAAAGGTGTTTTAGACATTAATGATCAAGGTGTCAATGACTATTTCTCACCAGAAGACATTAGAGTCCCTTTCAGAAATATGGTATACATAGGCGATAGTGACACGGATATACCATGTATGAAACTGGTTAATACATACGGTGGTCATTCTATAGGTGTTTATAATCCTGATACAAAGGACAAGAAGAAAGTCTATAAAATGATAAAGGACAACAGGATTAAATATTTTGCATCTGCTGATTATACAGATGGAAGTGAACTTGATATATTAGTTAAGTCAATAATTGACAGAACGAGTGCTAATGAAAAACTTGAAAATATATCATTTGAACTTAAAGATGAGGTAAAAAAATCTGATGAGGCTTATATAATAAACGAAGAAGAGGAAAAGAAGGAGAGCCTTATATTATCATTAGAAGATAGTTCAAGTTTTGCCAATACCCACACAATAATAAGTCAATTATTGGTAATTGATAAATGGTCTAATGATCAGATTAAAAATCTCTATAAAATTGCTGTTGAAAATAATCAGGTCAATTGGATTTTGACAGATTATGATGTAGCGGAATTTTATAAAAGACTTCTTGAGAATTTTGATTATTCAGACGAGAATTCGGAGAAGATCAAATTAGAATTAGAATCATAAAGAACAGGAACTATGAAGAATGAAGTCTAAAGATTTTCTTTTTTTCACAACTCTTCTAAATTTTACAATTATTATTGTTATCTAGAGATGCATTAATAATTAGTAAAAATTTTTGATGCTATTTTGATGATGTAACAGACGGACTTGTTGGAATTTTTGAGACCGTTTGAGAAGTTTGAAACACAATTTGAGCATCAAAAGTGGTATTTTAGACCACGCTCCGCCTGTTTATTTATACGAAAAAACGGCTTAAACGCAGTGTTTAAGCCGTTTTTGTTTGGCAGGGGCAGAAGGACTTGAACCCTCGGCACGCGGTTTTGGAGACCGCTGCTCTACCAACTGAGCTATACCCCTATATCTGTTTAATTTTCAAGACAAGATGTATTATATCAAACTTTGCGTAATTTGTCAAGGAATTTTTGAAAAATAAATCATTTTAATGTTGTTAGACATAAAAACACATATTTAAACAAATATAATAACATTATTACACTTCATAAAGAAAATTTGGTCTTTGCTTAATGTATTGCAATAAAATATATTAAAATTCTTGCAGACAACTATATAGGGTTATTAAATTCAAAACTTGACAGCAACAGCTTTACACGCTTTGGTACAAAAGGACCTCGCCAAGTTAAATGATTTTGGCGAGGCTTTTATTAATCAATACTCTTAATTGTTTTTAATACCCATTTAAAATAAACACCGCAATTTACAAAAAGAAACTTATTATCTGTAACATCAATTGCAAGTTCTTCAATAGAATTTGCAAGATAACCATACCTACCAAACTCAATGTCTGACAAACCTTCGCCTATCACCAAACGATTAAAGAAATTGTGTGTATCTTTATTTATATTGACAAGTTCTTTAATATAAGCTGTGGCTTTGCGAGTTTTTCCAAGCTTATAATATAAAGTTGACAAAGGCAATAAAAATTGCGTCGATTTTTGGCAGTCATACCTTTCAAACAACTTAACCGCTGATTTTTCATCTTCAAAATATGCGTAAATATGCATTAAAATAAATCTTGCACCTAAATTATCATCATTGTTCAAATCCAAAATTTCCAAGCAAGCATTTTTTGCCATACCGATTTTTCCGCAATCCAATAACAACCGCATACGATTATAGAGCAATCTCATATAGGGTCGGGTTTCTGTTAACAGCCAAAAATCCCCTATATTTTCCTCTGTTAATAAATGTTCCTCAACAAGTTTCTGCTCGGCAACCTTTTTTATCTTTTCAAACTTGTTAAGCAGCTTTATATGATCATATATTGAATTTTCTGCAATTATCACCTGTGCGTCAATATTATCAGGCTCAATCTTCAAAGCCTTTTTAGCATACTTTATTGCTTCTTGTTCGGTTTCGGCTTGAAAAGCCATATCTAAATAATAATATAAATCTTCTAAATCTTCTTCATCTGCCAAATCTTCATAGTCAATATTATTTTGCTTTATAAACTCATCTATTTTTTCTCTCATTTCTTTACCGGAAAGATTTTCTTTTTCTAAGCTGTCAAAAAAATCATTTATTTTGTCACTCATAAAAATCAACTCCTTTTTTATCTTATCATACAATTAAATATTCATCAATACCATTTTAAAATAAATACCGCCCTGCAAAGCTTAATCACTCTGCAAGGTGGTGTAAATTTGTGAATTTTTAAATTTTTATTTTGCAAATCAAGTGTTTGCACCCTCTATAATGCCTTTAACCGTATTAAAACTTGTACTGCAGCCGCCAAATACATTTGTACCTGTATAATCGTTGTAGTAAGTTCTTAACAAGCCGTTTGCGTCTGTATAACGAATATATGAGCGGGCGAGTAAATCCTGTTGTTTTGCCTGTGCAATCTGCTCGTCTGTCTTATTACCCTTTGAATCGTATGTAACTATCAAAGAATAAATACGGTAGGTCTTTGCTTTGCTGTTAAAATGGTCAACTGCAGGGGTGCCCGAACCGTTGTCAATTTTACAGCGAAGAATAAATTTGATACTTTTTTAACAATATATCGTTAATATTTTAAACCGTCAAATTCGTTCAATTGTTTGTACATCTGTCTTGATTTGTTTATGCGGCATTGTTATTTTATATCGTTATAATTTTTATAAACTTATTTGTATTAACATAAAAATTTCAGATACAAAAATTCGTCAAATCACGACTTAATTATTATTAATTTATATAAAAAACCTGAAACGGCAAGTTAAAAGCTGTATTTTTTATAAGCTTTAAAAGCAACATTTTATATTTATATTTGACCTAATTGTATATCAATAGACATAAAGCAATAAAATACAATTTTGTCCGACTTATAAAATATAGCAAAATTTTGTTTATTAATGTGATATAATATCTTTATTTTCAGTAATTGTCGGTCGCTTTAGCAATAACTTGCATAATTTTAAATGTAATATTGCGTAAGTTTTTGTGATTTTTTAATTTTTTTAACAAAAAACTATTGCATTTTAAAAAGCAATATGCTATAATCCAAACATCAAAGGATATATATTATTTTTCATTAACTGAAAATATTTGTTAAATATAACGGTGATTGTTATGCGTTCAAGTTCAAAATCAAAGAATATTTTAAATACAATAGGCAACTTTTTATCAACTTTTATTACAGCAGTCATTGCATTTGTTGCAATAGCATTTGTATTAATAAGACTTATGGGCTGGAATATGTTTTCTGTAGACAGTTCAAGTATGACCCCGAAATTGCCCGTAAACAGCCTTATTACAGTACAGAAAATCGACCCTCAAGAAATTAAAGCCGGAGATATTGTTACATACATATTAAATAGCAACAACATTCTCGTCACCCACAGAGTTGTAGAAATCGATTCGGCTAAGCAGACATTTACAACAAAAGGCGACGCAAACGAATCTAACGATTCCGCACCCGTTCATTGGGGCAATGTAGTGGGCAAAGTTGTTTTTTGTGTTCCCGGACTCGGCACTCCGTTGAGAATTATTACAGCGGAAGAAAACAGGATTGCGGTAATCTCGGTTATCGTCGGTCTGTTTCTGCTCTCTCTGTTTTGGGACATTTTAATAAAGAATAAAAGTAAAAAAGAGAAGGACAAGCAGAGCGGCACAGATATACAAGCCGACAACATTACAGAGAAACTTGCACCGCAAAACAGCGGTTTGCAATAAAATTTTTAAGAAAGGAGAAAATCAATGAGAAAAAGTCAAAAAGCTATGATTACAGGCGGTATGTTTGCGGTTATAGCAGTATGCACGGTTGCACCTACACTTTCGTGGCTTTCCGATAAAACCGATCCCGTTGTAAATACATTTGCGGGCGGCGCTATTTCAATCAAACTCGACGAGGCACTTGTCGATACAGACGGTAAAGCACTCACAGGCGATGACGCACAGCGTGTGACAAATAACAGTTACAAATATGTACCGGGTTCCGTTCTTGACAAAGACCCCACCCCCACCGTACTTAAAGGCAGTGAAGAATGTTATGTATTTATGTGTGTTGAAAATAATCTTAACGATAAATTTTCAATTAATTACGATACAAATTCTTGGCAGCAGGTTGCAAAAGCAGACAACAAGACTGTTTATATTTACAGTGAAACAATAAATGCCGAGCACAGCGAAGCTGATGTAATGCTAAATCCAATCTTCACGCAAGTAACTGTTTCCACCGAACTGACATCAAGCGATATTAAGGCACTCGGAGAAAAAACTCTCACCGCAACCGCATATGCGGTACAGGCAAAGAGCATTGACAAAGACACAGCCATAAACCTTGCGGTATCACAGTTTTTGCCGCAAGCCACAGAAGTAATTCCCGACATTTCTTAATTCATTAAGGAAATTTTCAGAAAGGAGGATTACATAAATTATGAATAGCAAGCGATGCATTATAAATGTATTGAAATACATATTCTTCATTACACTGTGCATCGGTATAGTTTCGGCAATCTCATCTCAAACAGTAAAAAGTACAACAGCTTATGTATCCTCGATTTCCGTCGAATGTGTAAACTTATTTGAAGGCATTGCGACAGAGCCGACAACACAGACAAGCTCTACAGAACAAACCACAGACACAGTTCCCGCAAAACCGACCGAAAGCACTGTTCCCACAAAACCGACTGAACCGTCATCTACGCAAAGTATAACAGAAACAACCGTTCAGCCAAGCAGTGAGGGCACAGCTGCAACAACACCATCTGCAGAATCAACCTCTCCCACAAGCCAAGGTTCTTCCCCAACTACCACAGGTGACCGCAACAATATTGAGTGGTATGTACTCTGCATAATCATAAGTGCAATGGGATTTGCAATTTGTTGGCGATTGGGAAAGGATAAAAACTAAAGGATATTAAAAGAAGAAAAGATAAATACATACCTGATATACACTCAATTCATAATCAAACAAACTAAATATTCCGAACAGTAAAAACACATACAAACATCAAAACCAAATAAATAACAAAACTTAGGAGGACATTATGAAAGTCAGCAAGAAAAACATAGCTATCACAGGCGTTGCAGTTTCCCTTGCAGCAGTTATGCTCATAGGCGGCGGTACTTTTGCTTATTTAAAAGGCGAAACCGATCCGATTACAAACAGCTTTAGAACAAATCAGGTTTTAGTAAATCTTGAAGAAACCACGGGCAACGAATACAACATTATACCAGGCACAACTCAAAGAAAAGACCCTAAGGTTACTGTAAACAATACAGTTGACGCATATGTATTTGTTGAGGTTGCAGATGCAACCGAAGGACTTGTAAGATATGCCATTGCAGACGGTTGGATTCCACTTGACGGAGTGCCAAATGTTTATTATCGTTTAGTAAGTGCAGCACAAGATGTAAAGGAATTCTCTGTTCTTGCAAACGATGAAGTCAGATACAGCAAAGCACTTGAAAACCACGATATGACTGATGGCAGCGGTTCTCTCAAAAGAGATATTAACCTTACATTCAACGCTGTTGCAATTCAGGCAGAGCCTTTCGCAAACGCAGAAGATGCTTACAAAGCAAAGGATTCAATAATAACATCTGACACAGATGTTATCGAGGCGGCTATTATGGACGGTATGCCTGTTGTTCTCAGTGCAGACGCAAATGTTGATTCCGCTGTGATTGACAGAGCAGGTGCAGATATTGACTTAAACGGTCAGGAACTTAAAATCGGCGGTACAACTCCTATTGTTCTCAACAGCAGTAAATCAATTTCATTAAAAGACGGTACACTTGTTCTTGAAAATCAAAACAGCAGACGCGTAGGTATTGCAATATGCGAAGGTGGAAATTTAGAACTCAACGATGTAAACATGACAGCGACCGATGTAAGTATGGTTGTTGATAAAGGTACAAATAAAGCTACCGTAGATATTATTGATTCGGTTATCACATCAACAGATAATTATATTCTTTCAACCAACGCAGGAAATCCGGAAACAGGTGCAAATGTTGTTATCAACATTAAAAATTCAACACTTATTGCTCAAAATTCAGATTCAACGGCTGTTCTTATGAATGTTCCGGGTACACTTAACATTGAAGATTCTCACCTTGAAGCTAACCGTCAGGGACTTATAGTTCGTTGCGGTAATGCCACAGTAAATAACTCAACAGTTAAATCAAATATCACAACCGATGTGATACAGCAGAACAATTGGGATTACTACGATAGCAATAAATGGGGCAGCGGCAACGAAGTGCCTGTAGCGGCAGTAGTAGTAGGCAACCGTGGCGCAGAGGGTGCTAATGCCTATCCGCATGACGCAACTTTAACATCAATCAACTCAAGCTTTATTACCGCAAGCAACCGCCCTGTTTATGCGGCAGGTTATAACGGACACACAGCTATATTAAACGGAATTGACTCTGCTGATGTAATTCAGAGCACAGGCTTTGGCGGTAATGTTGTAATCAACTCATAATCTGTTTATGTTTACTCCTTTTCTAAATCAATAAAATCTAAAATAATAACCGCAGTTTCGGCTGCGGTTATTGTTTTGCGATTTGACAAATCAATTTTATCAAAAACTAAAGGAAATTGCAGTTTAGTGCACAGGTTAAGCTAAAAGTATTTCGCTAAATCAAAATTTTTATTTAACTATTTTAAAATAATACGGTAAATTAAATATACAAATCTAAGACAATAAATGCCTCTTTTCCAATGTCAGACAGGAAGGCTTATTTATTGTCTTTTTTGCGTTTCAGGAGGATTTTTATGCCAAAGACAAAACCGCAATCATTATTTTTCACCGCAATTACCGCATTTATTACGGCATACGGTATGACGCTGTACAAAACCGTGCTTGCATATTTTGTTTCAAGCCGTTTTGTAAAAGAGTTTGCGTTTAAAGTTGTAAAGCCTGCCGACAGCAAGATTTATTTTCAGACATACATTTAAAATTAAAAACTGAATTTCAACAACTGAATACTACCGCTTAAACGATAAAATCAACCGCATATAAAAAAACGGTTGATTTTATTTTTTATTATTGTAAACTAATAGCATAATAAGTTGGGGAGGTAAAAATTTGAAAGTTGAATTAAAGATAGATAAAAATTACAAAACTCCGTTATGCGTCATTTACACCGACCAAATAACCGAAGAGATAAAATCATACATAACTAAGCTTTCCTGTACTACACAAAATACTGTTACAGGTAAAAGCGGAGATGATGTTTCGATTATAAACCAAAATGACATTATTAACATTTATGCAAGTAACGGTAAAGTTTTTGCGGTAACCGATCGAGGAGAATTTACGGTTACACAGCGTTTATACGAACTTGAAAACAGTCTTGACTATAATAAATTTGTAAGGATTTCAAAATCAGAAATTATAAATTTAGAAAAAGTCAGCAGATTTAATCTTAAAATTTCAGGTACTGTTTATGTTCTGTTTAAAAACGGAAAAAGCACATATGTTTCAAGAAGATATGTATCAAAAATTAAAGAAAGACTGGGTGTGTAAAATGAGTATTAAAAAACAGTTATTAATTCGTGGATTAATCGGAGCGGCAGTCGGATTTTTTATATGTTATTTTATAACAATAATCACATCCGTTATAATCGGAAACGGAGAATTTTACCCTGTTGTTCCGCAGGCAATTGAATTGTTTGGAACAGAATTAAATGCAGTAATAGCTCAAACAATTATAAGTATGATATACGGCGCAATTTTAAGCGGTACATCGGTCATATGGACAATAGACAGGTGGAGTTTAATAAAGCAAACAATTACTCATTTACTGATTTATTCAACAGCTACATTTCCTGTTGCCTACTTTCTGTATTGGATGCCGCACAATGTAATTTCGATTTTGATTTATTACAGTGTTTTTATTACAATATATTTCTTTATATGGCTTATATCATATACCAAAACAAAAATTACAATAAAAAAAATAAACACCAAGCTATAAGTAAACAACGGCAGCCGGATTAAATTCCGATTGCCGTTGTTTTATTGAATATTAAGTTAAATTATTTAGCTGTATCGTTTGTTGAAGAAGCAAGCTCGCCGCCCTCGATTACAAGCTGATTCTCGTACTCCTTGCCGTATGTGTCAAGGAGTGTTGCCTCGTAATCTTTGTGGAAGAAGTTTTCTTTACCGAGCGCTTTAATTTCATCGTTAATCCAGTTAAGGAGTGTATCGTTGCCCTTTGTTACGGCAGGAGCAATTGTATCTGCCGAACCAAGCTCAGGAATACCTACAACAAAGTCACTGTTCTGGTTTGCGTATGCGATAACCTCTGTATTGTCGTTTGCCCAAGCTGCGCCGCTGCCGTTTTCAAGAGCTGTCTTTGCCTGTGCATATGCGTCATACTTCTGAAGTTTGATGTTCGGATAGTTCTTTGTGAGGTAAGTTTCGGCAGTTGTACCTGAAATTACAATCATACTGTCGCTTTCGTTCCAATTGTCAAGGCTTGTTATTGTTTTGCTCTTCGGAGATACAACACCGAGTGAAACGCTCATATAAGGAAGTGCAAAGTCAACCTCTTCTTTTCTCTCGTCTGTAACTGTAAAGTTTGCAAGAATGAGGTCTACCTTACCTGTCTGGAGGTATTCGATTCTGTTTGCAGCCTCAGTTGAAACAAAGTTTACTTTTACGCCGAGGTCCTCGCCAAGTCGGTTTGCAAAGTAAACATCGTAGCCCTGATACTCGCCGTTTTCGTCAACATAACCGAATGGGTTTTTGTCGGAAAATACGCCGATATTGATTGTACCCGATGATTTGATTTCATCAAGTGTTCTAAAGCCGTTAGTGGTTGAATTGTCGTTTGAATTTGAGCAGCCTGCAAACACCGCTGTAACAACTAACACTGCAAGGATTGCAGAAATGATTTTTGTAATTCTTTTCATAATAATCTCTCCTCTTTCTTAAAGAAAATTTATTTTATTGAGTCAAACTCAAAAATATCAAGGAATTTTTTAGCTCTCTCGGTCTTTGGATTTGTGAAGAACTCTTCGGGTTTACCCTCTTCCACAATGTGACCGCCGTCAAAAAATACTATTCTGTCGGCAACCGCACGGGCAAACTGCATTTCGTGAGTTACAATAAGCATTGTTCTTCCCTGCTTTGCAAGTCCGAGCATTACATCAAGCACTTCCCTTACCATTTCGGGGTCAAGTGCGGCTGTAACCTCATCAAAAAGCAAAATGTCCGGGTGCATACACAAGGCTCTTACAATTGCAACTCTCTGTTTCTGACCGCCCGAAAGCTGTCGTGGATAGCTGTTGCTCTTTTCGCTTAATCCGACTTTTTCGAGCAGCTCTTCCGCCTCTTTTTTTACTTCCTCTTTATTTCTCTTCTGCACTTTTGTGGGGGCAAGTAAGATATTATCCATAACGGTAAGGTGTGGAAAAAGCTCGTAATTCTGAAACACCATACCGATTTTCTGGCGAATTTCCGCTATATTTTTGCTTTTGCGGTCGATTAACTCGCCCTCAAAAGAAATTGTGCCCTCCTGTATAGGTTCAAGACCGTTTATACATCGTAAAAAGGTACTCTTGCCACAGCCGCTCGGGCCGATAATTACCACAACTTCACCCTGACGGACTGTCATATTAATGCCGTCGAGTACGGTGTTGTCATCGTAACGCTTTGTAAGATTTTCTATTTTTAACAGTTCCTGCGACATTTCCTCAACTCCATTTCTTTTCAAGATGTTTTGCAACCATACTTATTGAGAAGCAAACTATAAAGTACATAATGAATACTACAAGGTACACACCGAACGCTGCGTTCGGACTTGTGGCACGGTTTGCCTCAATAATCTGTTGTGCAACCTTTATAACCTCTACAACACCAATCATAAGGATAAGGCTTGTAGTCTTTATCATTCTTGTAACAAGGTTAATTGAGAGTGGCAAAAGTCTGCGTACCGTCTGCGGAATTATTATATATAAATAGGTTTGTGCTTTGCTAAGTCCGAGCGCAAGACTGCTTTCCGACTGGTGTTTCGGAATACTGATAATTGAGCCTCGCACCAAGTCGCCCATCTCTGCCGTACCCCAAAGCGTAAACACTATTACCGAGGCAACCTCGCCCGAAAGGTTAATTCCCATAGTTCTTGTTGCACCGAAGAACACTATAAAAAGCAACACAAGCTGCGGCATTATTCTGATAATTTCAAGATAAATTTTTGTTATAACTTTTATTGCTTTGTTTGGTATAGTCATTACAATGCCAAGCAAAATGCCAAGCGGTATGCTAAGACCGACTGAAATAAGACTGATTTCAAGTGCAGTCCACAAGCCGCCCAAAAGGCGTATAAAGTTTGTTCCCTTAAAAAGAACATCAATCCCCAAATCTGGCATATCTCAGTTTCCTTTCCAGCACACTTCCAAGTATTGAAACAGGCAGCAGTATAATTAAATAGAACACAACAAGCATAAACAGACACTCTGTTGTTTTGTAGTAAAGACCGATTAAGTCCTTTGCAACAAACATAAGGTCCATAAGGCTTACTGCGCTGAATACACTTGTTTCTTTAAGCAAGAATATTACATTTGCCACAAACGGCGGTACACTTGTTGAAAAAGCCTGCGGCAGTATTACATATCTCATAATCTGCGGATGCTTCATACCAAGACTTAAAGCACTTTCGGTTTGAATTTTATCTACAGATTCAAGTCCGCTCCTGAAAGTTTCCGACATATAGCTTCCGCCCAGGAAAGCAAGACCGATATAGCCTGCCATTTCAGAGCTTACCTGCACGCCAACCTTTGGCAGCGCATAGTAAATAAAAAACAACTGAATAAGCAGCGGAGTGTTACGGGATATTTCAATATATACCGTTGCAATCTGCCTTAGCACGGGCACTTTGTAATACTGAACCAATGAGCAGAAAAGACCGATTATAATAGAAACGGCGATTCCGATAAGTCCGATTTTTAAAGTGAGCAAAGCTGCCTCTTGGTACAAAGGAAGATATTTAAAAATAAATTCCCAATTCATTTTTTCACCTTTTTCCTAATCTCTTAACATTTTATGCACAGAATAATAAAAAGCATTAAAAAAGACCGAAGAACATATGCACTCCGGTCAGTAAAACTTTATCTGGTCAAAACTTTTCGTCGGAGAGCATGGGAAATAAACACATACACATTGTGCACATGCAACAGCAACACATAGAGCTTTTTACATATGAAACAAGCTTTGTCATAAGGTTGCTCTCCTCTCTTGAAGTCCTATAAACCTAATAGGTTTTATATGTTCTGATAATACCATATTAATTGATAAAAGTCAATACATCTGCGCCAATCCGTTAAAAACTCATCGGAAATTCTTGTAATAAATATCTACGCCCAAGAGCCTGTCAAATTTGAATCCTGCGTTTTTAATTCTTCCGCCAAATTCAAATCCGAACTGTTTATGTAAATAAATGCTGTGCTCGTTCTCACTTGTGATAAGCGAAACCACAGTCAAGAACCGATTATTCTTTTGCGCCTCTTGAAGTGCATACTCAATAAGTTGAGTGCCGATGTGCCTGTTTTGACAATCGTTTTTTACATATACCGAAAGTTCGGCTGTAATGTCGTATGCATCTCTTTTACTGTAGCGGGAAAGTGCAACATAACCGATTACATTGCCGTTTTCCTCATACACAGAGAGCAAATACTTGCCTGTATGCTCATTTAACATATCAACAAAGTATTTGTCATCTTTGGGATTTATGTCATAGGTTGCGGTAGTGTTTAAAACCGCATAATTGTAAATTTCTTTGACAGCCGGCAAATCAAGCACCGTGGCTTTTCTTATCATAATAAATTTTCCTTCTTAAATGCCTGTTCAAGGTCTGCAATAATATCTTCTGCATCTTCAATGCCGACGCTGAATCTGAAAAAGCCGTTGTGGAATTCTTTGGGATAAAGATACTGTCTTTCGTCATTTTCTCCGAGGAAAACGATAAGGCTTTCATCGTGACCGAGAGAAACTGCAGAAGTTATGACATTCAAATGGCTTACAAATCTGTTATATGTATCATGGTCAGCCTTGAGTCCGAATGAAAGTACACCGCCGAAACCGTTTGTCATCTGCTTTTTGGCAATATCGTGGTTCGGGTGGTCTTTAAGTCCCGGATAAGCCACAAAACTTACACCCTTTACAGTCTTTAAATATTTAGCAACTTTGAGTGCATTTTCATTGTGCTGTTTCATTCTAAGCGGTAAAGTAACCGCACCACGCATAATAAGCCAAGCATTGAACGGGCTGATTGTTGCACCGAGGTTAATCTGCGACTGTGCTCTGATGATGTCGAGGTATTCTTTTTTACCGATAATAGCACCACCCATTGCGTCACCGTGACCGTTGATATATTTTGTAAGGCTTTCAATCGAAAAGTCTGCGCCAAGCTCAACGGGTCTTTGGTTGTACGGAGAAGCAAATGTATTGTCAACAGATAACAGCGCATTGTTTTCGTGCGCAATGTCGGCAATAGCCTTTATGTCGGATATTGTAAGTGTAGGATTGCCCGGAGTTTCAATGTGAATAAGTTTTGTGTTCGGGCGGATTGCCTTTCTTACATTTTCGGGGTCGGAGGTATCAACAATTGTTGTTTCCACACCGAATTTATTGTTTAAAAGCTCGTTTAAAAGTCTGTAAACCGCAATATAAGTAACGCTTGAGAAAATTACATGGTCACCGCTTTTGAGTAAAGCAAAGAACAGTCCCGACAAAGCGGCAACACCGCTTGCAAGCACCACGCAATCTTCGCCGCCCTCAAGAGAGGCAACTTTTTCCTGAAGATACTGCTGGTTTGAGCCTCCGTTTCTTGTATAAAGGTTTTTACCTGCACTGCTCCAGTTAAGGTCACTTGGGTCATAGGGCAATTCATAGCTGTTTGCCATAGTTATAGGCCTCTTAATTGCTCCTGTTTCGCCGTCAACACCGTTGCCTGTATGCACGGCTCTTGTCTGAAAACCTAAATCTTTTACATTCTTTTCGCTCATATTATCACCCTTCTGATTTTAAATTTCCGTATTGTGTGCGGATATATAATAATATTACTTTAAAAAGAGGGAATTTTCCTAAAACTTAGTATTCCTACCGATAAAGTAGGTTTATTGTAACACCGCCGTTTCCGTTTGTCAATAGGTTTTAAAAATCTTTTTGAAAATAATGTAAATCGGATTTGTTTTTGTGTTTTTGGAATATTTAAAACTATGGTTTAACAAATTGTTTCGACAAGCAATTATAAAAGCTTGGTCAACCTTTAAAAAGGCAAAACAAAAAGGGCGGAAAACCGCCCTTAAATTCTGAAAGAGTATAAATTATTAACTTATTCAGCAAAACCTGACTCAACGAGAGCAACAAGACCGTCAACAGCCTCTGTTTCGTCTGAACCGTCAGCAATAACCTTGATGGTTGTACCGCCGATAATACCAAGTGACAATACGCCGAGAAGGCTCTTTGCATTAACTCGTCTTTCTTCCTTTTCTACCCATACAGTTGACTTGTATTCGTTAGCCTTCTGAATGAAAAATGTAGCTGGGCGAGCATGTAAGCCTGCCTTGTTCTGTACTAATACTTCCTTAACATACATTTTAAAATCCCTCTCTTGCCATATAATTTAACCCGTTTTGTAATCCGACTGCATTTTGCAATCTTTTAATAAATATTATAGTATTTTTTCAAAAAAAGGTCAATAAGTTAATTAATTTTTGGTTTAATACTCACTTACAACCAAAAATTTCGGTCTGTTGTTGTGCAACTTTACTAAAACTGAAATTAAATTATATTAAGTATTGCTAAATATTATTTTGCAACACTAAATTATTGTTAATTCTTATTGCTGTTCTTTTATCTTTTCAAGCAAGTCCGGGCGCTTTGCACGGGTTACCTCAAGACTTTTTCCTTTCTGCCACTTTGCTATGTTTGCATGATGACCGCTCAAAAGCACTTCGGGCACTTCTTTGCCCCTCCATACCGACGGTTTTGTGTATTGAGGATACTCAAGCAAACCGTTAAAATGGCTTTCTTCGGTAAAACATTCATTATTTGAAAGTACACCCGGCACCATTCTTGAAAGTGCGTCCGTGAATACCATTGCAGGAAGTTCGCCGCCTGTAAGCACATAGTCGCCGATTGAAATTTCCTCGTCTATAAATTCATCAAGCAAACGCTGGTCGACACCCTCGTAATGACCGCACAATATGCAGACATTCTCAATCTCGGCTATTTCCTTAAGTCTTTGCTGCGTAAGAGTTTTTCCCTGCGGCGACATATAGACAAAATGCGGTCTTTTGCCGATTTTATCGCATATATCCTCAAAGCAAAGCGCTATAGGCTCGGCTTTCATCAACATTCCCATTCCGCCGCCGTACGGGGTATCGTCAACTCGTCTGTGCTTGTCAAAAGCATAGTCACGCAGTTGATGACAATGTATTTCAAGCGCACCGCTTTTTTGTGCTCTGCCGATTATACTGTCACCCAAAACAGGCGTAAACATCTCGGGGAATAAGGTTATTATATCAATCCTCATCGTCAAATATTCCTTTCATCGGGCGAATAAGAACATATCCGTCATCAACATTGGTTTCTGTAATAACCTCGTCAATAACGGGTGCAAGATATTTTTTGCCGTTGTCATCTGTTATCTCATAAACATCATTAGCACCTGTGCGCAAAACATCTGTAATTTTGCCGTAAACAGTTGCATTGTCGGCGTCTTTTACCTCAAGGCCGAGCAAATCCTGCACAAAGTTTACACCCTCGTCAAGGACGATCTCCTCTCGGTCGATATAAATTGTCTTGCCTCTCATTTTATCCGCCTGCTCAATTGTATCTATTCCGTCAACCTTGCAAAGCACAATATTTTTGTGAGGGCGTGACTTAACTTTTATGCTCTCTCTGCCCTGCTCGTCAAGATAAAGTTTTTTAAAGCAACACAAAAATTCGGGACTGTCGCACCACGGGTCAATTCTTAATTCGCCTTTTATGCCGTGAGTGCCTACAATTTTTCCGCTGTCAAGAAATCTTTTTTTCATATATACACCATCCGTAATTTTTTCTTTCATTTGACTACATATTTTAACATAATTTTCGGCTGTGAGCAACTATTATATATGACTGTGCATACTGATAAATATTTCGCTTATAAGGTCGGCGATATATTCTTCGCTCTCTGCCATTCCGCCTCTTACCCACTTTTTTAAAATACTTGACGCACCGCTTTCGAGAAATGTAAACATATACTCAAGTTTGGTCTGGGGAATATCCTTTTTGCCAAATGCCGCACAATACTCTTTTTTGAGCTCCGCATACATTTCGTCAAGTAATTTAGTCTGGATATTGTTATTGAAAACCACTCTGTAAAAATCCGAATACTTCTTTACAAAGCGCACAATCCAAAGGAAATTCACCTTGCCGTTCTGCGTAAATTTAAAATTGTAATCCTTTAATTCTTCAACATAGCTGATTTCTATTTGAGAAATCATATCGTAAACATCGGCGAAATGGTGATAAAAGGTAACTCTGTTCACTCCCGCCTGCTTACAGAGAGAGGTTACTGTAATTTTGCTCAAAGGCATTTGCTCAAGCATATCAAAAAGTGTCTGCTTGAGTGCCTTTGTGGTATTTTTTACTCTTTTATCCATAAAATTTCACCTTAAATTTTTTTGAAAAAATAAACAAATTTTAATAATTTGTAAAATAATTTACATAAAAATTAAAATTAACTCTTGTATATTTGTGTAGAATATATTATACTATAAACATATAATTAAATCAAGGGAAACACTGTAAAAGCATACTGCGGATTTATTTTTTTGTAAAAACGAGCAATATGCGCCCTTTTCCCAAATTTCTTAAAGAAAAGAGGATATATAAATGGCTTTTAGTTTAAATGACAAAAGAACTCCGCTTGAACAGTTTTTGCAGGGCGAATCTGTTACAGCTTATGAATTTATGGGCTCTCATTTTGTAAACTGGGGCGACAGAGACGGCGTTGTGTTCAGAGTATGGGCACCAAACGCACTTTCCGTATCCGTTGTAGGTGATTTCAACGATTGGAACCCCGATGCAAACTATATGTATAAAATCGACAATTCAGGCGTATGGGAATTGTTTATTGAGGGTGTATGGGAATATGCTTGCTATAAATACTGCGTAGAAACTCCGTCAATGCAAAAGGTAATGAAAACCGACCCATATGCATTCCATTGCCAGACAAGACCTGATAACGCATCTCGTGTATATGAAATTCACGGTTATGAATGGAACGACAGCGAGTGGCTTGAGCACAAGAAAGCTCACCCGCACAAGAACGCTCCTATCAATGTATATGAAATGCACGCAGGTTCTTGGAGAAAATACGAGGACGGCAATGTATTCAGCTATAGAAAGCTCGCCGAGGAGCTTATTCCTTATGTAAAAGAAATGGGATACACTCACATTGAGTTTATGCCTCTTACAGAATATCCGTTTGACGGCAGCTGGGGCTATCAGGTAACAGGTTACTTTGCGGCAACTTCCCGTTACGGTACTCCTAAAGACCTTATGTATTTTGTTGACAAATGTCATCAGGCAGGTATCGGCGTTATTCTTGACTGGGTACCTGCTCACTTCCCTAAGGACGAGCACGGTCTTGGCAGATTTGACGGTACAGGCTGTTATGAATACGAGGATTGGAGAATCGGCGAACACAAGGAATGGGGTACATATATCTTTAACTATGCCCGTTACGAAGTAGCAAGTTTCTTGCTTTCATCCGCAATGTTCTGGCTTGACCAATATCATATTGACGGCATCAGAGTTGACGCCGTTGCATCTATGCTCTACCTCGACTACAACCGTAAAGACGGCGAATGGCTTGCAAATATCTACGGCGGCAGAGAAAATCTTGTTGCTGTTGATTTCTTACAGAAGCTTAACACTGTTGTGCATATGTTCCACCCGGAAGCTATGATGATTGCCGAAGAGAGCACAGCATGGCCGAATGTTACCGGTTTCCCGCCAAAGGATATGGGACTTGGATTTGACTACAAGTGGAATATGGGTTGGATGAACGATATGCTCTCATACATCAGCCTTGACCCGCTTTACAGAAATTATCACCACGATACTCTTACATTCAGTATGGTTTACGCATTCAGCGAAAGCTTTATGCTCCCTATCTCTCATGATGAAGTTGTTTACGGCAAAGGCTCGCTTATCAACAAAATGCCGGGTCTGTATGACAACAAGTTTGCGGGCGTAAGAGGATTCCTTGCTTATATGCTTGCTCATCCCGGTAAAAAACTTATGTTTATGGGCAGTGAGCTCGGACAGTTTGACGAGTGGAATTCTACCGAACAGCTCCAGTGGAACTTGCTCGGCTACGAAAAGCACCGTCAGCTTAATCACTTCTTTGCTACAGCAAACAAATTCTATTGTGATACACCTGCAATGCACGAAAACGACTACGACTGGAACGGTTTTCAGTGGATTGCTCTCGACGATTACAAGCATAGCATTATTTCTTTCAGAAGAATTGCTTATGACGGAAGCGAAGTTATTGTTGTATGTAACTTCCAGCCAATGCTCCGTGAGAACTACAAAATCGGTGTTCCGAAGTTTGGTATCTATAAAGAAGTTCTCAACTCCGAGGCAGAGGAATTCGGCGGTTGCGGTATCGTAAACGAGGGCGAATTAAAGGCACAGGATGCAGCCGATCACGATCTTCCGTACTCAATCAACATTACGCTTGCACCGCTTTCTGTAATCTACATTGAGCTTGACAAGGAACTTCCTGCACCCAAAAAGCCAAAGAAGGAAAAGACTACAAACCGCAAGGCTGCTGCTCTTAAGAAAGCAAAGGCTGAAAAAGCCGCAAAAGCTGAAAGCAAGGCAGAAGAAAAAACCGATTAAAAGCCTGTAGTTGAAGAAAAGGAAGAAACTAAGGAAACTAAAGCTGAAGAAAAAGTTGAAACAGTTGAAGAATAACAACTATTTAGGTAAATTTTTCAGTTTTTAAATTAATTTTATATTAAGGTCATTTTTGTCCGACCTCTTTATAATCGGAAATGCAGACAGGGATCTTCCCTATCTGCATTTCTTTTTGGGCTCTTTATCAAAAGTTAGGATGAATTATGGTTTGGCGGAGTGTCGGTCGGGCATTGAAATTTAGATAACGCTAAATTATCCTCCCAAAAGCAAAAAAGTTTACTCAATTTTTTCAAAGGTCGACCAAACTTTTATAAAGTATTCCGTTAAAATATAAAAATCAAAGATATTTTTTTCAATGCATTTTTTCTGTAGTACACTGTTTTTTCTTGTATTTCTGTGTATCACGATATAAAAACAACCGCATTAAAAAGCTGAAAAACAGTTTTCTAATGCGGTTTTTGCTTGGTGCGCCAACAGGGACTCGAACCCCGGACCGACCGGTTATGAGCCGGTAGCTCTAACCAACTGAGCTATTGGCGCGTATTTATTTTACGCAAGTGATATTATATCATATTATATCTGTATTGTCAATCTTTTCATTTAATTTTATAAGAATTTTTGTTTCTGTATTATTCAAAAAGTATATAAAAGCACTGCTTTTTACAACAAATTTATTGAAATTCCTACATATTCGTGGTACAATATATATGATAGTATTATTTTTACTTATAATTCTTATAATTCTATATTCCTCGTTCGGGAATTTTATTAATTCAATTGGAGGTAACGGCTATGGCAGTTATTAAAGCATTCAAAGGTATGAGATACAACACCGCAAAGGCAGGCGAAATTTCCTCTCTTTGCTGTCCTCCGTACGACATAATCAGCGAGCAAGAAAGACTTGCTTTTATTAAAGAAAACGAATACAACATTATTCGTCTTGAATTGCCAAAAGAGGGTGAAAATCCTTACGCTTGCGCAAGCGATATTTTAAAAATGTGGCAGGATAAAGGCATTTTGAAAATTGAAGATAAGCCTGCTATCTATATTTACGAGGAAGAATTTTCCGTTGGAAACACACGCAAAAGCATAAAGGGCATTGTTGCGAGAGTTCAGCTTGAAGAATTTTCAAAAGGCATTATCTTACCGCACGAATTTACCCTTTCAAAGGCTAAAGAAGACCGTTTAAATCTTATGAAAGCAACAAACTGCAATTTCAGTCAGATTTACGCTCTCTATATGGACGAAAAACATACAACTCTCGCTACCATTGATGAGCAGTCAAAGGCAAAAGCCGACCTTGAATTTACAGACGAAACAGGTGTTACACATCGCCTTTGGATTGAAACCGACGAAGAAATAATTGCGAAGCTTGTTGCCGATTTTGCAGACAGAAAACTATATATTGCCGACGGTCACCACAGATACGAAACCGCTCTCAATTACAGAAATTATTGCAGAGAAAACGGCATTTCAAAGCCGGGCGATCCGCAGGACTTCCAGATGATTTACCTCGTAGATATGGAGCATCCGGGACTTGTGGTATTTCCTACCCACCGCCTTGTGAGAGATTTACCGAACTTTGACAAAGAGGCGGTACTCGAAAAGTGCTCCGAATTCTTCTACATAGACGAAAAAGAAGGCACGGACACCATGGAGGAGGATTTGAAAAAGCTCTATGACGAGGGCAAAAAAGCATTCGGTTTCTATTGCGGCAAGGGCGAATGGTTCTTGCTGACACTCAAAAATATCGACTTTATGAGCCAAATGCTCCCCAATGTAAGCAAGGCGTCACAGTCGCTTGATGTTTCTGTTCTCCATACACTTATTCTTGAAAAAATCTTTGGAATTGACAAGGAAAATATGGCAAAACAGATTAACCTTACATACACAAAATTCTTTACAGAGGCAATTGACGGAGTTGACAAAGGCGAGTTCCAATGCTCATTTGTACTCAACCCTACAAGAGTTACCGAAATTCGTGATGTTGCCGCCGCAGGAGAAAAAATGCCGCAGAAATCCACATATTTCTATCCAAAAATGATTACAGGTATGGTAATGAACAATCTTGGAGTTGATTAATATGAAAGACTATGAAATCCGCAGAAAAGACAGAGCAGTTGACGAAAATGCCTCCTTAGAAATTCTGAAATCAGGCAGTTTCGGTGTGCTTTCTACCATCGGCGCAGACGGCTATCCGTACGGCGTACCCGTAAACTACGCTTACGATGACGGTAAAATCTACTTTCACTGTGCCAAAAATGTCGGTCACAAACAGGATAACCTAAGATTTTCGGGCAAAGTTTCGTTTACTGTCGTTACAAAATCAGATGTTATTTCCGAAAAATTCACAACAGGTTATGAAAGTGCCATTGCCTTTGGTTATGCGTCAAAAACGGTTACCGAAAAAGAAAAAGCACTGCGGCTTCTGGTGCAAAAATACTCTCCCGAATTTACGGAAGACGGTGAAAACCATATAAAAGGCGCATTTGAACGCACAGATGTTTTTGTGATAGAAATTGAAAAACTTACCGCTAAAGCTAATAAAAAGACGGTTTAATAAAATTTAGGTCAAGCCTTTTTAAATGCTTGCGGGTTTGGGCAGTGCCCATAATATTTTCCGATATTGCAATTTATCAGGCGCAAACAGCCACGCTGTTTGCGTGCTTGCACTTAGTTTGAAAAAACAGGCGACAGCCATTAAAACAGAATTATTTATTTTTGAAAAGGTTGACCAAACTTTTATAATTGATTGGCGAAGCATTCTTCTAAACAATAATCTTTTACTCTCAACTCAACAAAAATTAACAAACAGCAAAAATCCCTGTTCAGCGCTGAACAGGGATTTTTTATATGGGGATGTTGTAAGCTTATTAAATATCGTAACATTTCCACTGACAATTTTTGCAGACTTCACTAAGTTTTCCTTGTGAAATTATCCTGCTTTTTGCCATATCTTTAAGCGTAAGCCACTCGATTTCGTCACCGATTTTTAAATTATATTCTTTCAGACAAGCATTGTCAAAACTTGCCACTTTATCATTATCGGCACAAAGCTGTGATTTATTATTCGGGCATTTACTGCAAAGAACATCATTACAACTGCCCGTTAAGGTAATCAGCGGATTTTCTTTATTCAGATATTCAATTACATTTGTCATATTCTGCACAAAATCACTGCTGTAGCCTTTTCCTACGAAAAATTGTATGCAAAGGCTGTGGTGCGGTCGCAGATTAAAGCTTGATAACTTTGTCAAGACGATTTACCAATACAGCTGAAAATGCAATTTTGAGTGCGTCAGCAATAAGATAAGGAACTACGCACAGTAAAAGTGACTCAACAAGTCCCATTTTCATTTGGAACATAAACCATACTGTGCCGAATGCATAACAAACAGCAAGGCCCAAAATCATAGAAACAATTTCAACCCAAAGTTTTTTGCCGAGCTTTTCTGTCATAAGACCTACAATTAAAGCTGTAAAAATAAAGCCGATAATATATCCGCCTGTCGGTCCGAAAAGTACACCTATACCTCCGCTGAAGCCTGCAAACACAGGAACACCGGCAAGACCGAGAAGTACATAAACTATAACACTGAGTGTACCTCTTTTCCAACCGAGTAATGACGCTGCAATAAATACACCGAGAGTTTGAAGTGTAAACGGAACTTCTCCGAACGGAATCTGAATTTGCGCACAAACTGTCATTACAGCGGCAAAGAGTGCCACAAATACTAAATCAAGCAAAGCGGCTTTGCTTTTTGATGTTGCCTTTGATTTTACCTCTAACATTGTTCTTTCTCCTTATCGTCAACCTATTTGGTTTATTAAGTTGACAATATTATAACGCGGTTTTACCGAATTGTCAACCTGCAATTGAATTTTGGTTGACAATTCACAAAATCATATATTTTATATAATAACAGTTGTTTAAATGAGGTTTTCTTTCTTAAGATATTCTTCAAGAATATCTGCCGCATACTTGCAAAGTTCCGGACAAGGACGCTTTTTATAGTATTCGTTGGTGCGTTCTGACGGCACATAACTTTCCTTATTGTTTTTCTGAAAACCTAAAAGTTCTCTGCAAATAATAGAGCCGTTGTCTTCTTTAAACTTTGCGGCAAGCTCCTGAACCGATTTATAAACATTTTTCTTTGTGGTATTGTCTTTAGAATTGTCATTACCCATTGCAAGACCTATCACCATAAACATACCTGTAACAGTACCGCAAACTTCTCTCATTCTGCCCATACCGCCGCCGAACGGTTCGGAAATTTTTAATGCTGTTTCTTTTTCAAGTCCAAAATCCTCGCAAAATGCAAGCAGAACCGCTTGAGAACAATTGTAACCGTTCATAAAATTTTGCTTTGCAATATCTCCCTTAGACATACAAATCATTCCTTTTCATTATAATGTAATTTTATTTTAACACCGACTTATAATAATGTCAAAATTTTCATGCCTTGTCCGTTACGATTATAAAAAGTTTGGTCGCCCCTTTCAAAAGTTGTGGGTGTGGGCAAAGCCAACGATACTGTCTGCTAACAAAATTTTTCTGTAGCCGAACAGCCTGCTGTTCGGCGGCTTGAACGAAACGGCAAAAAATTATTAATTGCGAACGCAAACAACCGTACAGTTTTTTACACTGTACGGCTGTTTGCAAGGGGTTTAGATAAGGAAATGGGTATGAGTGGAACGGATGCTTTCGCACCCTCTTGTTAGTAAATTTAAGCGGATTTATTATCGCTTGCACTTTTTTTAGGGATTTTAATTGTGTATTCGATATAGTTGTTGTTTTCACTTTTAACTGCTTTGGCATCAATACCTGCAAGGCGCATTGTATCTACCGCTTTGTTGATGGTGTTTACAAAAATACGCACATCTTTTATCACCGCTTTGCTTTGTCCCATACTTTTAATATGCTTAGGGCAGTCATTCAAGACTTCGCCTACAAGATTGTCGGTCTGTTGAGTGTTAAGATTAAGAGCTATTACCTTGCTTAGGACTTCTCGCCTTTTGCCCTCGTCTTCTATTCGGAGTAATGCCCTGGCATGGCGCTCCGTAAGACCTGCCGAAATAATAAGCTCCTGTTCTTCGTATGTAAGCCTCAAAAGTCGGAGTTTGTTGGCTATGGTAGATTGAGTTTTGCCAAGCCTTTGAGCCGCCTCTTCCTGAGTAAGTCCGAATCTTCGTATAAGTCTTGAAATCCCGCGAGCTTCCTCGAACACGCCGAGGTCGCTGCGCTGTAGATTTTCAAGGAGAGCAAAGATCGCAGACTCTTTGTCAGAACACTTAACGATTATGCACGGCACTTTTTTAAGTCCTGCCATAACCGACGCACGAAGACGGCGTTCACCGGCAATCAGCTCATATTCACTTTGACTTGCCCTTCTGACAGTCAGCGGCTGCAAGATACCGTTTTCTGTTATGGACTGCGATAATGATGTAAGAGAGGCTTCGTCAAATTGTTTTCGAGGCTGAGCCTTGTTAGGTCGTATTCTTATTATTGGTATTTCAGTGATTTTGTTATCATTGTTAAATAAAAAAGTCAACCTTACCATCCCGTGTCTTTTAAGCATCAGGGGTTTGTCCCTGTGACATTATAATATCACATTACCAAAAAATGGTATGTCGAATTGTGTAGGCATAATTAATTTTGTTTTACAATATTGCGTTGATTTTACCGTTTTGTTGTCAAAGTATTTGGTATTCTTTCTTATAATTAATAAATTTTTTAATCAGTGATTAACGATTATTTTTGTTGATATAATCGAGTATAAAAAAATATTACAACACATTACTGTAAAAACCTACTGCTTTGCCCAGAATACGGACTTTGTTCATCTCATCTTTTTGATAATAAAGCGATTTGTAGGTCTTTTGCTCTGCTCTCGGAGCACTCAAAAACTTCATTAATCGGTCTGTTAATAAACCCCTCGGTTTTATCGTTGAACGATGTAATTACTCTTACTTTCATTTTGTCACCTCATTATTTATTGTTCTACTAATTCATAAGTCTTTCTAAATATATCAGGTTTACAAGGGTATTTTTCACCATTAACACCAGTAATAATATAATCACCGGGACTTGCTGTCATATCACCTTCAAGTGTATGTATAACGATTTTTTTGTCGGTTTGATATGCTTCTACTACAACAGCTTTTTTCCGATACTTTTTTATATTCATTTTGTCACCACCTTTCAAATTTTTGGTATAAAAAAAGCACTCAATCCGATGACCCGACCTCCAAAGTTAGATTTTTTAGGTCTAACTTTTGGGGGTCGGGTCACGATTGATTAAGTGCTAATCTCTGTATTAAATTCACGCATAACAAAACCGCTCTTGTTACGGAGCGGTTAGTCTTCTTCCAAGTAGTCAAATTCACTCGACATTGAGCGTTCTTTTTCTTCGTCTGTTAATGTAGAAAGAAATTCTTCCATACATTTTATTTGCAATTCAATAGGTCCGTCGATAATTGCGTTTCTTGATTTATTTTCTTCCACTCCAAATCACCCCAGCTTTTGATTTATTTAGCAAAGTTTTAACAAATCTATCTTTTTCCTCATCGGTTTCCTTAACCACTATCTTCTTATACAATCTATTACACTCAAGAGCAAATCTATTGTTGTCAAAATCATCGGTTTTAGTTAAATATTCAACTGTGCCGTTGTTTTTTACAATAGTAATTGTTCTAACATTTTTATTTGCAAATACATCCAAATCGTTCATAGAATAACTACTGTTTCTCGGATGATTATGTAAAATAGTTAAATTTTTTCCTTTTGTCTCCAAGTATGTGCCAAAGTCAATTTTTTCATCAGAACCTGTAAATGGTTTATAGTCAACCAATCCGTCGCGAAAAACAAATGCAACTTCTTTATTGTCATTTTGTTCTTTTGAAAATCTTAAAAGTTCTTTATGCTGTTTTTGAATTTCGTTACACTGTTCGTCTGTATATCCGTTAATATTAACTTTTGGTACACGATTAATAGCTTTATCAGTTATAGGTGTAATCGACTTTTTACTTTCTTCTTTTAGTATATCACCTTTTTTAGATTTTGCAATATGTTTATTGCTGTTCATACCTCTGATTTTTCTGTCGTCGACATTCTTGATACCTCTTAACGGCATTTCGGCTTTCTTCGGTTTTGTAATGCCTTTTACGGTATTACTGCCAACCGTCACTCTGTCCCATTGTTGAGAAAGTCCGACGCTTTTTGAGAAGTTCACATATTCATCGGAAGTTTTTACATATCTTGCACGAGCGTTAATTATTGCTTGCTCGTCAGCCCCGCCTTCTTCAAGCAATTTTATTTTCTGCCTTTGCGCCCGCATTGCGGTTTCAAGTCTGCGCTGCCTTTGGGTTGCCTCGTACTTTGTGTATGTATTGCCGTTGTATTCTACAGGCTTGTTTTCCTCTGCGTTCATCTTCTCGAGCTGTTCATCAGTATATGTGCGTGGAGTTATGCCGGGCGTGAAAGGCGAATATGAGTGATAACAGTTTGCACCGCAAAGTCCTGTTACCGTGCCAAGTCCGCACACGCTCTCGAGTTCTTCCTTACTGTACACTCTGCCTTGCCACACCTGATGGCTCGGCCTTGCTCCGCTGTGCCACGATACCTCAAAGTAATTTGTGCCGAGTTTTTCGGCGTTTTCCTCGTTGATTTTGCCCACAACCTGATTAAGCCCTGTTGACACCGCACGCCTTGCCACAACGGTAACTCTGTTGCTGTGACCGCTTGCATAGTCAACCGTACGCAATCCGCTGTTTGTCATTTCGGTTACGGTTTTTTCAAGTACGGTATTATAATCACTCGCACCGCTTGCAATTTCCGTGACGGCTTTATCAAGTGTTTCTTGATAATAGTCTGCAACGGGAGTAAAGCCCAAACTGCCGTCAGGCTGTCGCTTTGCAAAGCCCATTGACTGTGTAATGTTTTTACATTCGTTTTGTGTCTGCTCTTGTACGGCCCTCACAAATTGCTGTAGTGGCTCGTTTTCTGAATATGGTATAAACTCCTTGCCTTGTTCAATAAAAGCGCTCTCCGCCTCGTTATATCCGCTTTCCGTTATATTTGTAAAGATGTTTTCAACTTCTTTATCACTAAGGTTAAGTGTCCTTGCGACAATGTCTTTGATTCGCTTTTTGCTTGTACCTAAATCGTATAATCTGCTCATTTTATAGCCTGTTGACGGTATAATCTCCGCAGCTTCAAGTAACATTCTTACTATTTCCGTCATTATGCTCATTTGCAGGCTGTCAAAAATTTGCTCGAGTGCAATCGGGATTGCCTCTGTAACTTCGGGAGTAAACATCAGTCAACAACCTCCGAGGACTGCGGCAGGTTCTTTTTTGCCGTCTTTTCGTCCTCTCCGTACCATTTCATACGATACTCATCAGGTCGCATAATTCCAAGACTCAAGTCCTGAATATCCTGTGTGCGTTCGGTCTGTTCATCTGTGAGAATACTGTCCTTAAAGTCACAAACGAATGTGTAACCGCTTGTTGTCAGCGAATTGTAAAAAGCGAGAGCATACACCAAATCGTCAAGACAATATTTAAGCTGTTTCTGAATTGCCGATACCGTGTTGTACTTTCGGTTCTTAGCCGATAATATCTCCGTAGCCGTCTTTGCGACAGTGTCGGGGTCGGATAGGTCGCCGTATGCAAGACCGACTGAAAATTCAAGTCTGCGAAGATATGTATTTAGCCCGTCGGTAATATCAGATTGACGAATTGCAGGAGAAAAATCTTTGAACAATTCATTATCTCCGAGGTCAACATCTACAGCTTTGTAAAGTCTTTTGTTGAGTTTTTCAGTACCCTCTTTCTTGAAAGCTGCGGCATCAACATGTATTGCCCTTTCGCCGCTCTCAAACTCCCAATCAAGTCTGCCAAATTGTGTGTCTATTTTACGAATAAGATTTATGTCATTTGCGTAGACAGAAACACCGCAAGGTGAGCCGTCAATCGTGTTTTTAATCGGTGTGCGAAAATAACCGAAAGCAGGGCGGAGCATTGCAGGGTATGTAACAGCATTCGGCAGGCTTGCCCACTCGTCAACTGCCGCAAGCGGAATTTCTCTTCCGAGTTGCCCCTCACTTGCAGACACATAAGCAGTGTTGGTAATTGTCAATCCCTTTTCGGTATCAAGGCTGTGATACTCAAGCCTTGTGTAATAGTTGTCGCCGATTTTCTTAAATTCAGGAAAGATAACTTTTACAAGCCTATGCCTTGCGTCAAATTCAATCGGTACAAAGGCATTTGCGGAAATATACTGCACCTTGTCGCCGCCTAACGGTTTAATCACCATTGCGCCTGTTGCAAGTCCCGACTGCAATTCGGAGTTAAGGTCTTCCGTTGCGGTTTCAAAGATTTTCTGCAATTTGTCATTGCTTACGCTTGCGGTCATTTCGTTAAGCGTGATGTTTGCAAACTCTCTTGTAATCGCCTGCTCAAGCCTTAAACTTATAACGCTGTCGGAAAGCCAAAAAGCCTGCCCCGCAAAGCATTTCTGCCACATTTCAATGCTTTGCATCATATCATCCGTAATCGCAAGTTTAACGCCCAAAGCCTGTTTAATATCCTTTAGAGGGAACATTCTCTGCCACACTCCTTTCAAAAAATTTATGAATTGCATTTCACACCGCCCTTATAAATCTTTTCATATCCCGTTCAAATGTGTATTCAAAGCCGTCGAGGCTGTCGATGTCGGTTGAACCGTCGTCAAGTCTTTCGTCAACAAGTTTTTTATCATTCCATACAGCCTCGCACAATGCCATTTTAAGCGTATCGCAGCAGGCATTGAATACGGTCCTGTACGGGGTATTTGCGTGCGGGTCTGACTATGGTATTTGGAAAATGCTCTTCAAACGCTCGTTTAATGCCTCTGCCGAGCACGGTTTCGGCGTTATCCCAATACACAAAGTCAACAACACCGCACAAATCAAAAACAGACTGTGCAAAATTAATTGCCAGCCTGTCAATGTCGTTTCCGTCGTATTCACCAAAGTGTCGTTCGCTTTTCAGTGCTATTAAATTATTGTAGCCTCTTGTCTTTGCCGTCGCCACAAATGCGTGGCCCGATTTATTGCCGCCAAAGTCAATGCCGATTGTTACTTCTTCAAGTTCCGATTTCAAAAACTGCCTGTACGGTAAATCCGTGTTGATTTTGTCGGTAATTTGACAGTAAAATTTTTTGGGATTATCAGCAAATCGGCGGTAAATAGCACCCTCGGCACGCACCCACTTGCCTAGAATAAGACGGTCATAGAAAATTGTACCCTCATATTCATTGCAAAGGTTCTTCACAAACTTCTCGGATAAGAATTTATTATCGAAAATCGTGTATTCCTGCAAATAAATATCTGCGTCGCTGTCTATGAATTTCTTGAGCCAATGAGTTGGGTGTTCAGGGTTTAAACTGCCGTCAAAGCACGAATAAGGCTTGTCAAGTCGGGATTTAAGCATATTAAAAACATCTTCGTTCCACTTTGCAACCTCATCACCGTAAATATATTTTGCCGACGCACCCTGAATTTTAGCAACCTGACTGACCTTTTCCGCACCCAAACAATACACATCTTCACCGCACACCTTTGCAATGTTTCGGCTGTTAATCGTACCGACAACATCAGAGGTGTAACGCTCTCGCATAGGCTGCAGTACATTTCGCTCAATGGTTTCTTTTGACACGCCTATGATAAAGCACAAACCGTCCTTACCTATTCGCTCTCGAATACGCATAGGCACAATACAGGTGACATCAACAAAACTTTTGCCCGAACGCACCGCACCGCTTTTTATGTTCCAACGATGTGTAGCGTTTGCGATATATTCTTTTTGCTTAATCGTGTACGGCATTGTTTGTGCTTCTTTCTGCGTCATCTTTGATTTCTTTCAAAATGCTGTCGAGCTTGTCAAGTGCGGTCTTGTCGGTTTCCTCTTTTTGCTTATCCCGCCACTTGTCGGGGCGGCGGTTTTTCAGCCAAAATATTTGTGCAGTAGTGTTGCCCTCAAGAGCAGAGGACAACAAAGCATTTTCAACTTCATAGTCCACAACCTTTTTGCCTTTTTTTAGGGACTGCGAAATCTGCGGATATTTTTCTTTCCATTCATAAAGTGTTCTTTCGCCTATGCCTATATTCTTAGCAATCTGCTCATCGGTCAAGCCGTCCCTTGCCCAACCCTCAAGCAGTAATAAATTTTCTTCTTTAAGCCATTTTTCATACTTTCCTTTTGCCACCGTCACCACCTCTCTTTATGTAAAATAAGCAAAACCGCCCTCAAGTGAGAGCGGTCTGCCGTTATTTTTGAAAAAGGAGAACTACAAAATGCCTCTTATTATCGATTTCTTCATTTTATATTATATCACCCTTAGAACGGAAAAACGGACAAATTACCAATGATAACGATTACACATTTTTCTTATGTTATCCGGTGTATTTATTCCGCCTGTATCAACTGCTATCTTCGCCCAGCTATATCTCAAACTAAGGTGCATAAATAAGCAGTTCTCCACAAAATCATCACGAGATAGGCTGTTGAGCGCTGCGTTTCGGCGGATTTCAAGGTTTTGTATCTCCCTCTGAATATCTGCAATCTGCACCACCGCATTGCCGACCTTGTCAGATGTTTGACCTACACTCGGTAAATCCGACAGCTTAGGCGATGTATTGTCAGCCTCAGCGGCTATGCGTGTAATCTTAGCTTTTAACCTCGTAATTTCTCGGTTTATGTCTTTGATTTCTTTTGCGGTCATTCTTCTGCCTCACTTTCAAGCCAATGTTTTGTGCAGTCAATGCAGCTGCCGTTGAAACAGCTGTCGTTGAATCGTTTTTCCATAGGACAGCCGGCATATGATGTTCCGTATGGGCAGTCGAAAAACTTCATACAACTGCGAGTCATTTCGTCAATACTCATTTGTTTTATTTTTTCAAAGTTAGTCATTGTTATCATTCCTCCTACAATATAAATTAAGGTGATGGACACGGTAGCCAGCCGTGTCTTTTTCCTTTTCAATACCGAAGCTGTTAGAATAGAAAGGAATGGTCTGACAAATAATTCCATAACTAACATGTTCGTAAAGGAGTCAGTCAGCCGACTCCTTTCAATTTTTTGTAAATAAAAAAGCAACCGTTCTAATCAAAAAATAAAAACGATTGCTAATAAAAAAAGAGCCAATTCTATATTTCTGTAAAATTGACTCTGCAATAACAATATTAAATTTAATTAAAAAATGCTAAAAGCTGACTTTCATAGGTTCAAATCCTGTATGTTTGCAAAAATTCAGTTTTGACATCTATTTAAACCTATTAAAAAAACGCTCTATAAAATGCAAAAAAGCGGTTCATCACGAATTTTTGTGGGATCGTGAACGGACAGACGGAATAGAAAGATAGCGAATTAAGGTAAAGAAGAAGTCGTCGTCACGGTAACCATAGCCGATTCGTTTAGCGACTTTTATCTTGTTGTTGAAACCTTCAAGCTTGCCGGTGCTGATTGGGTGGATGGCATGAGCCGCTAAGCCGGGGAGTCGTTTTTCTTTTTGAACTGCAAACCGTACCAATGCGGGAATCTCACTTTCTTTCACCGCCTGAAACCATTTTGTCCATCCGATGACTGCTTGTTGGTAATCTGTCAGTTCATAAAGTCTGCACATTTCCTCTTTTATGGCATAACAAACAGCAAGGTCGTGATGATCTTGCAGAATAGATTGTAATTGCT
>OIWM01000095.1_pt1 | contig 100896 bp, 93 predicted proteins | sample 1587451 | NCBI WGS metagenome assembly OIWM01 (sample SAMEA3888907, study PRJEB22519) | human gut metagenome | biome: human gut; feature: human-associated habitat; material: faeces | place: Denmark | collected 2011 | reverse complement strand
GGGCGAGTAGCCGCGCGATCGTCCGCACGCAGGCCTGCACCGGGCCGGACACCAGCGCGCGCCACGGGTCGGGCGGCGGGCCGTGCGCTGCCTGCACAGCCGCGTCCAGCAGTGCGTCGAGCCCCTCGCCCAGTGCCGCACTCACCGGCACGACCGGGATGCCCAGCGCCCGCGCCAGCCCCGCCGTGTCCACCGACCCGCCGCCTGCGCGCAGTGCGTCCATCACGTTCAGCGCAAGCACGACCGGCATGCCCAGCTCCAGCAACTGCAGCGTCAGGTACAGGCTGCGCGCCGGGCACGTCGCGTCCGCGATGCTGATGACCGCGTCCGCCGCGCCGCCGAGCAGATAGCTGCGCGTGACGCGCTCCTCGTCCGAGTACGGCCGCAGCGCGTAAACGCCCGGCAGGTCGACGAGCGTGATCTCCGGCCGCGCGCGGCACACGCTCTCGCTGCGCGTGACGGTCACGCCCGGAAAGTTGCCCGTGCGCGCGTTTGCCCCCGTGAGGGCGTTGAAAAGCGTCGTTTTGCCGCAGTTGGGGTTGCCCGCGAGCGCGAGGATCATGGCCGTGCCTCCTTTTTTCGGATAGCACAGCCTATGCGCAGACAAAATGCGGTAGACTTGTACACGCGCGGGATGGTAAAATAAAGCCGCGGCAAATGAAAATGCCGCCCGATGGGCGGCGTACCGTTTGCTGAGAGGATTTGATCCCGGGCAGGATGACAGAGCAGCGGGGGCGCTCGAGGGGGCGAAGGGCCCGCCTCGAATGCAATCTGATTGCTGCCTGTGCGCGGATCTATCCGGGCACAGGCAGCAAAAAAGCCGCCCTTTCGGGCGGCTTGATTCGGCTTTGACCTCAGCGGAAGGTGGCGGCGCAGTCGCAGATGTGCACGTCGATGCCTTTGCTGGCGGCGTACTCATTGAGTTTGCGCATGAGCTTCTCGCGGTTGGCGTTGACGATCTTCGTGGCCAGACGCTGCTTCTGATCCTGCGACATGGTGCGCAGGATGCCCTTGACGATGCGCGACGAGGCCTCGGGCGTGTTGCAGGCGAGCTTGAGCACGGGGTTGATATTGCCGCTCTGGCTCAGTGCCTCGAGCACGAGCGGGAGCTGGGAATCCAGCTTGTCGGTATAATCCAGGCTTTCGATCCGGAACGTGACTTCGATCATGATGAAAAACTCCTTTTCTGATACATAACGTGAATGGGCAGCATTATAGCAGAAACTTTTTGCGATTTCCACCATTCGCGGCAGAAAAATGCTGACAATCTTTCGACGATCCATGTGAGAGGAGACCTTATGTCCGATAACGATCACATTGACGCGCAGTGGCTGCACGCCGCACCGCCTCCGCCGCGCCGGCGCGGCCGCGGCTGCGCGCTGAGCCTGCTGGTGCTCATTCTTGTGCTGGCGGGCGTGCTGTTTTATCCGCGTTTGCAGGCATGGTTCACGCCGGTGCCGGCCGTGCAGATCCAGATGGAGTCGTCCGTCCTGCCGGACACGGCACCGAACTGCACGGCCAACCCGCGCACGGCCGCCGTGCTGCGCTTAGCGATGCGCGACCAGACGGACGCCGCGGTCTACGACTGCGACGCCGCCACGCTCGAGGCCTGCATGACAGAGCTGCTCGATGACCCGGAGCTTTGGGTGCGCTCCTATCAGTACACGGTCCACGGCGGGCTGAACGCGCACATCACTGTTACCTTCGACTGGGTCTATCCCGACGACGGCCCGGCGCGCCGCGCGCAGCTTGCCCGGACGGCGGACGGCCTGCTCGCCGCCGCCCCGGCGGGGGACTATCCCCGCGCGCTGTATCTCTACGACTGGCTGCTTACGCACGTGCGCTACGTCGCGCGCGAGACGTATGACCAGACGGCCTACGCCGCCGTCTGCGAGGGGGAGGCCGTCTGCGGCGGCATCGCCGACGCCTACGTCTACCTGCTCGAGCGCGGCGGCATCCCGGCGCGCGTCATCACGGGCACGTCCCGATCGGCTGACGGCACGGCCGACAACCACGCCTGGGTCGCGGCGGAGCTCGACGGCGCGGTCTATTACTTCGACCCCACCTGGGATCTGCAGGACGACGAGAGCGAGACGGCGCTGCCGGGCTACCTCAGCCACACGTGGTTCGCCCTCACGGCCGAGCGCATGGCCGTGCGCCACACGGCCGACGATCCCGCCCTCTGGCCGGACAGCCACGCCAACGCGGATAATTACTACGTCCGCCGCGGCTGCCGCCGTGCGCAGCCAGTGGGACGGCGGGCGCGCCGTGCTGGAGTTTCGCTGCGAGACGCCGGAGGTCTACGCCGGCATGCAGTCCCTGCTCTTCGAACGCGACCGGCTCTGGGACGTCTACCGCGCGCTCGGCAGCTACGTGTCCTCGTCCGGCTACCAGTGCGCGGACGACCAGCAGATCATCCGCCTTATCCCCGCGCGATGAGCCTGCCGCCTGCGGGCGGCAAACGCTGCGAGGTTTTTTGATGCACAAAGCGCCGCAGCCTGTCCGGCTGCGGCGCTGTTACGTCGATAGATTATTTGTTCTCCTTGTCGGCGTTCATGCTCAGGTAGGCGTTGATGAAGCCGTCAATGTCGCCGTCCATGACGGCCTGAATGTTGCCGTTTTCATAGCCGGTGCGGTGGTCCTTGGCCAGCGTGTACGGCATGAACACGTACGAGCGGATCTGGCTGCCCCACTCGATCTTGAGCTGCACGCCCTTGATGTCGGAGATTTTCTCGAGGTGCTCGCGCTCCTTGATCTCGGCCAGGCGCGCGCGGAGCATGTTCTTGCAGTTTTCGAGGTTCTGGAAGTGGCTGCGCTCGACCTGGCTGGACACGACGATACCGGTCGGGATGTGCGTCAGACGCACGGCGGACGAGGTCTTGTTGACCTTCTGGCCGCCCGCGCCGGACGAGCGGTACACGTCCATCTTGATGTCCTCGTCGCGCAGCTCGATCTCGCTGTCCTCGGTGATCTCGGGCATGACCTCCACGGCGGCGAACGACGTGTGCCGGCGGCCGGAGGCGTCAAACGGGCTGATGCGCACGAGGCGGTGGATGCCGTTTTCGCTCTTGAGGAAGCCGTAGGCGTTCTCGCCTTCGATCATGATCGTCGCGCTCTTGATGCCGGCCTCGTCGCCGTCGAGATAGTCCATGAGCTTGACGGTGTAGCCGTGGCGCTCGGCCCACATGTTGTACATGCGGTAGAGCATGCTCGTCCAGTCCTGCGCCTCGGTGCCGCCCGCGCCGGCGTGGAAGGTGAGGATGGCGTTGTTCGCGTCATACTCGCCGGTCAGCAGCGTCTCGAGCCGCATGGATTCGAGCGTCTCCTCGAAGCTGTGAAATTCGCTCTCAAGGTCGGGCAGCATCGAGTCGTCGTCCTCTTCGATGGCCATCTCGCACATGGTCAGCATATCCTCCCACGCGCCGGAGAGCTTGGCGTAGCGATCGAGCTTGTGCTGGAGCGTCTTGATGCGCTTTTGCACGCGCTGGCTGTTTTCGGTGTCGTTCCAGAAGCCGTCCTGCGCGCTCTCTTCCTCGAGCTTTTCGACCTCGTTGCGCGCCTCGTCGAGATGCAGCGCGCCGCCCAGATCGTCCAGCGCCGGGCGGAGGTTGTTGAGCTTGTTTTTATACTCTTCAAATGCAATGGATGCCATACGTTGAATCCTGCCTTTTTTCAGTCTAACTTACTTATTATAATCAAAATCGCCGCGCTTGTAAAGCAAAACCGCGCTCATTCGGCCTCGGCCTTCGGCTGGATGGACTCGTCGTTGACGATCCAGTTCTGCACGTCGATGATCTCAATGCCGTCGTCGCCGATGCGGTTGACGACGCGCGTGATGCCGGAGTTGATGATCATGCGCCGGCACATGGCGCACGAGGTCGTGTCGTGCAGCAGCTCGCCGCTGGCGGCATCGCGCCCGACGAGGTAGAGCGTGCCGCCGATCATGTCGCGCCGGGCGGCGGAGATGATGGCGTTGGCCTCGGCGTGCACGCTGCGGCACAGCTCGTACCGCTGGCCGCTGGGAATGCGCAGCTGCTCGCGGTTGCAGTAGCCGAGCTCGGAGCAGTTGACGCGCCCGCGCGGCGCGCCGTTGTAGCCGGTGGAGAGGATCTCGTCGTTCTTGACGATGATCGCGCCGTATTTGCGCCGCAGGCAGGTCGAGCGGTCGAGCACCGCGTCGGCGATGTTGAGATAATATTTGTCCTTACTCATGCGCTGGTCCATGACGGACGCGCCTCCTTTGCACAATTTCCTACTTTATATCATATCGGAAATGCCCCGCCGCGTCAAGGCCCGCACTGGTATTCTGCGCGCGGGTGTGCTATACTGTCCGGCAGGTGACGCTTATGAAAGAAAACTATCAAAAACAGCTCGATGCGCTGCTCGCTGCCCTCCCGCCGGAGGGCAAGCCGCGCCTGCTGCTGCAGAGCTGCTGCGGCCCGTGCAGCAGCTACGTGCTCGAGTACCTCACGCGGTATTTTCGCGTGACCGTGCTGTATTATAACCCGAACATCCAGCCGCGGGACGAATATGACCGCCGCCTCTACTGGCAGCGGGAGCTCATCCGTCAGCTCCCGACGCCGGAGCCGGTGGACCTGCTCGCGTGCGATTATGACGGGCAGCACTATATTGACGCCGTCCGCGGCCTCGAGCGAGAGCCGGAGGGCGGCGCGCGCTGCACGGTGTGCTTCCGCCTGCGTCTGGAGGAGACGGCGCGGCAGGCGCGCGCGCACGGGTTCGACTTTTTCGGCACGACGCTCACCGTCTCGCCGCACAAGGACGCGCAGCGGCTCAACGCCATCGGCGCGGAGCTGGCGCAGCAATACGGCGTGCGCTGGCTGCCGTCGGACTTCAAAAAGCGCGAGGGCTATAAGCGCAGCATCGAGCTGTCCAAACAGTACGGCCTCTACCGGCAGGAATACTGCGGCTGTCTGTACAGCAAACCGGTTGACAACGCGGCGGCGGGGGAGTAGAATAACCGCCGTCACAATTCATCATGCGCAGGTGCCATACCCCTGCGCGCACAACGTGTGCAATGAAAAAAATGGGAGGAATTGAATTATGCACATCACCACGAGAAAGCTGACCGCCGCGGCGGTCACGGGCGCGGCCTATGCCGCATTGACGATGCTTCTGGCGCCGATCAGTTACGGAGCGATCCAGTGCCGGGTCTCGGAGGTGCTGTGCATTTTGCCGTTTTTCATCCCCTGCACGGCGTGGGGGCTGTTCGCCGGCTGCGCGATCGCCAATCTGCTGAGCGCGGCGGGCATTTTTGACGTGGTTTTCGGCTCGATCGCAACGCTGCTGGCGGCGCTGTGCACGGCGTGGCTCGGCCGCGGCCGCGGTGCGCAGTCGTGGGTGCGGTGCATCCTCGCCGCGCTCATGCCGGTCGTGTTCAATTTTGTGTTTGTCGGCGCGGTGCTCACGTGGTCGCTCACGGACGCCGTGTTCCCGCACCTGAATGCATCGTTCTGGGTCTTCGGCGGCCAGGTCGCGCTCGGCGAGGTCATCGTGCTCGGTGTGCTGGGCCTGCCGCTCATGCGCCTGCTGCCGCGCAATCCGAAGTTCCGCGAGATCATCCGCAGCTATCAAAAGGAGTGACGGAGCATGAACCGTTCCAGCGGTATCCTGCTGCCGGTGTCGGCCCTGCCGGGGCCGTGCGGCATCGGCGACCTGGGTGCAGACGCCCGGGATTTTATCGACTTTCTCGCTGCCGCCGGGCAGCGCTATTGGCAGATCCTGCCCCTCAACCCGCCGGACGGTGCGCACTCGCCGTACCTGTCGGCCTCGACGTTTGCCGGCAGCACCGACCTGCTCTCGCCCGAGCCGTTTCTGGCGCGCGGCGCGCTCACGGCCGGCGAGGTGCGCGCCATCGACTGGGGCGCAGACCCCATGCGCGTGGACTATGACCGCGTGCACGCGGGCAGGACCGCGCTCTGGGACGCGGCGTTCGCGCGCGAAAAGGCATCCGCCGCGCCCGCGCTGCGCGCCGCGCTCGCGGCTGAGCCGTGGCTGCGCGACTACTGCCTGTACATGGCCGTGAAGGAAGAGCAGGGCGGCGCGCCGTGGTATGCCTGGCCGCAGCCCCTGCGCGACCGGGAGGCTGCCGCGCTCGCGGCCGCGCTCGAGCGGCTCGACGACCGCGTGCTCCTGCACGCTTATCTCCAGACGGAGTTCACCCGCCAGTGGGACGCGGTGCGCGCCTACGCGCACGCGCACGGCGTGCGCATCATCGGCGACCTGCCCATGTACGTCGCGCCCGACAGCGCGGACGTCTGGGCGCAGCCGGCGCAGTTTCGCCTCGACCCCGACGGGCAGCCGAGCGCCGCCGCCGGTGTCCCGCCGGACTATTTCAGCGCCGACGGCCAGCTCTGGGGCAACCCGCTCTATGATTGGGATGCCATGCGTGCGGACGGCTTCCGGTGGTGGAAAGACCGCATCCGCGGCGCTGCAAAGCGCTATGATGTGGTGCGCATTGACCATTTTCGCGCCATTTCAAGCTATTGGGTGGTGCCACGTGGAGAACTGACCGCCCGCGGCGGCCACTGGGCGCCCGGCCCCGGCCCGGCGTTGCTGCAGGCGCTGCACACGGCAGCGCCGGAACTGGAGTTGATCGCCGAGGATCTCGGCACGATCGACGACGACGTGCGCCGCCTCGTCGCGCGCTCCGGCTGCCCCGGCATGCGTGTGCTGCTGTTCGGCTTTGACCCCAGCGGCACGTCCGAGCACCGGCCCGACCGCGTGCGCGCGCACAGCGTCTGTTACGTCGGCACGCACGACAATGCGCCCGCCGCCGCATGGGCGGCGCTCGGCGGCGCGGACGCGGACTATGCCATGCGCTGCCTCGGCGTGTACGACGTTGCGCGCCTGCCGGAGGCGCTGCTGCGCGCCGGCATGGGCTCGCGCGCGGAGCTGTTCATCGCGCAGATGCAGGACGTGCTCGGCCTCGGCGCGGAGAGCCGCATGAACACGCCCGGCACGGCCGCCGGCAACTGGGTCTGGCGGCTGCTGCCCGGTCAGGCGGACGCGCGCACGGCCGCGCGCCTGCTCGCGCGCACGCAGGCGGCCTGCCGCGCATAAGAACGAAAAAGGAGCGGACACCGTGATCGGTGTCCGCTCCTTTTCTATGGATCTCAGATGATTGCGCGCACCTGCTCGATGAGCGCGCCGTAAAACAGCCGGTATCCTTCCTCCGACAGGTGGATGCCGTCGTCCGCGTTGAGCGCGTGGGGGTCGCCCCCGTCGAGAAAGCGCTCGCGCGGGTCGGCGCACGGCACGTCCAGCTCGGCGGCGATGGTGCGCACGAGCCCGGAGTAGCGCTCCTGCGTGCGGTAGATGCGCCGCACGTCGCCCAGCCACTGCATCACGCCTGCGGCGCTCGCGCCGTTGTGGTCGATGCAGGCGAGGTACTTCACCTCGTCGATGGGCGGCAGGGTCGTGAAGATCGGGCGGATGCCGGCCTCGCGCAGCATCTGCACGATGGCGGTCATGTTCGCGCGAAATTCGTCCGCCAGCACCACGGGGTCGTGGTCCTGCTCCGGGTGCGCGGCCACGTCGGGCCAGTCATAGTTGCAGTCGTTGCCGCCGTATTCCACGAGCGCCCAGTCATAGCGGTGGCCGCGGGCGAGGTCGCGCTGTACGAGCGTGACGCCCTTGCGCGAGGTCGCGCCGAAGACGGACTTGTTCGTCACCTCGGCGTGCAGACCGGCGAGTGGTGCCTCGAACAGGTCGGTGTGAAAATGATACCGCAGCTGCTCGTCCGGCAGCGTGCCCTTCATCAGCGAGTCGCCGAATACGGCGATGCGCAGCATCTCGTCCATCGCGGGTGCCTCCTGAAACTTTGGTTACTTTATCATACCGGGAGACACTTAAAAAACCATTAGAAATTTGTAAAGAAATCGCGGCGATCGGACAGATCGCCGCGATTGGCAGTTTCGGCAGATTTACTTCCACAGCGCCGGGGGATACGTCCCGTCGGCGTGCAGGGCGCGCAGCGCCGCGACGACACCGGGCTTGTCGTCCTGATACGTCAGGCCGAACCAGCGCTCGTTGGTCTGCAGCACGCGCGTGTTTACGCGCCCCTGCGCCGTGAGCGCGTCCATCATCACGGGCAGCAGACACTCGCGCTTCTCGTCACCGGGGGCAAGATCGCGCACAAAGGCGTCAAAATACTGCGCCATCACGTCCAGCATCGCCGGGTGATAGCCCCACATGTTCATGCTCACGAGCGCCTCGGGGTCGAGCACGGTGCCCTCGCCCTCACCGGACGTGTCGCGGATCGTGCCGTCCGGGCAGAGCTGGATCTTATATGTCTCGTGCACCTTGCGCAGCAGGCCGTCCTCGGTCGCGCACACGCCGCGCGTGACCGTGCCGAAGGGGCTCACGGTGTTTTTCAGCCGGTAGCCGACCATGGCGGCGTCCTGCGCGCCGCGCAGCTCCGGCAGCGCGGCGGCAATGGCGTCGATCGCGCCGCGGCCGTAAAAATCATCGGCGTTGATGACGGCGAACGGCGTTTCGATCACATCGCGTGCGCACAGCACGGCGTGCACGGTGCCGAGCGGCTTTTTGCGCTGCGCCAGCTCCGGCCGCGCCGCGGTGAAGCGCTCCGGCGTCTGAAACGCATAGTCGATCCGGATGCCGGTGCGCTGCTCGATGCGGTCGCCGAAGAGGGCGCGCACATCCTGCAGCATCTGCGGCTTGATGATGAGCACGATGCGGTCAAACCCGGCGCGCAGCGCGTCGTAGATCGCGTATTCCATGAGGATCTCGCCGTCGGGGCCGAGACGCTCGATCTGCTTGACGCCGCCATAGCGCGAGCCGAGCCCGGCCGCCATCACTACCAGAGTCATATCCATGTATGCAACCTCATTTTGTCATAGAGTATTACACAGCATAGCACAACCCGGCGGGAAATGTCAAACTTTGCTGATTGCCTTAAATTTCTGCCGCTGACATTCTATGCCCTTGCAAAAGCGGGAAGGGTGGGGTACAATCAGCTTCGACAAAGGTTGTCATAATTCCCAAGAAGGAGGGCGGACGCGCACGCGGCGCGTCCGGAGAAGCGATGAAACGAATCCTATCTATCTTTCTCTCGCTGGTGCTGACGGCGGCGCTGCTGTGCCCGGCGGCTGCGGCGGCGAACGAGACGGACGGCAAAGACAGCGACTGGCTGTACATCACGCTCGACCCCGGCCACGGCGGCAACGGCGCGGGCGGCAACGATCCCGGCGCGATCAGCAGCACCTATGGTTATCACGAGGCGGATCTTGTGCTCAAGATCGGCCTGTACTTAAAGCAGGAACTCGAGACGTACCGCAATGTCCACGTGGACATGACGCGCTCGGACAGCTATGGAACGAGCGCCACCGCGCCGCTGAGCAAGGTGGAAAACCGCGTGCTCTTTGCAGCAGGTCAGCACTCCGATCTGCTCGTGAGCCTGCATCTGAATTCCTCGCCCAGCCAGTCGGCGCGCGGCGCTGAGGTGCTCGTCAGTAACGGCAACTACCGGCCCGAGATCGCCAAAGTGCTCGACGGTGTCGGCACGAACATCCTCATGCAGCTCAAAAATCTCGGCATTTATAATCGCGGCCTGGTCAAAAAGAGTTCGCAGGACCACACGCTCTATCCCAACGGCAAGCTCGCCGATTACTACGGCATCGTCCGCTACGGTGTGGAGAACAATGTCCCGTCCATGATCGTGGAGCACTGCTTTATCAGCAGCAACAGCGAGTGTGAGCAGTTCCTGTCGAGTGACGCCAAGCTCCGGGCCATCGCGCAGGCGGACGCGCGCGGCATCGCGGCCTATTATGGCCTTCAGAAGAAAGTCCCCGGCGAGGTCGATGTCGAGCCGACGTTCTATGACTGCCGCCATCACTGGGCCAAGACGTCCATTGAGGCCGCGGCGAGCGCCGGCTGGGTCAACGGCGTGAGCGCAGGGGAGTTCCAGCCGAACGGCACGCTCACGCGCGCCGCGTTTGTGACGATGCTCGGCCGCATGGCGGGCGTCAAGGATACGGACTACACCACCAGCGTGTTTCGGGATGTCCCGGACGGGGAGTGGTACACGTCGTTTGTGGCCTGGGCCACGGAAAACGGGATCGTGGACGGCTACGGCGACGGGATATTCCTCCCGCAAAACAACATCACCCGTCAGGAAATGGCGAAGATCATGGCAAAATACCTGAACTGGAAGGGACTGGACACCACGCCGTCGTCCGAGATCTCGTCGTATCCGATCAACGACCTGAACACCATCGGCGGTTGGGCGCTCGAGCCGGTCTGCTTCTGCTATGAGCAGGGTCTGCTCAACGGCCGCGGTTCCAATTTTGCCCCGCAGGCCAACGCCACGCGCGCCGAGGCGTGTGTGGTGCTCTGCCGCCTTCAGAAGTATGTGGACGCACAGTCCGCGCAGCCGGCCGCAGCAGAGCCGGATGCGCTTGCCGGTTGACTTCCTGCGCTTTCGGGGTATAATAAGGTCAACATACTGTTGAAATGGAGGAATCCACCACAATGAGTGACAATCACAACGAAACACCCGAAAACTGCACGCACGACTGTTCGACCTGCGGCGAGGCCTGTGCCCAGCACGAGCCGGAGTCCCTGCAGCAGCCGCTGCGTCCCGGTTCCCGCGTCGATAAGGTCATCGCGGTCGTGTCCGGTAAGGGCGGCGTCGGTAAGAGCCTCGTGACGAGCCTGCTCGCCTGCGAGATGCAGCGCCGCGGCCATCAGGCCGCTGTGCTCGATGCCGACATCACCGGCCCGTCGATCCCGCAGGCTTTCGGCGTCCACGGCGGCGCCATGGGCGGCGAGGACTTCCTGTATGCCAACCGTACCCGCACCGGCATCGAGATCATGTCCATCAACCTCCTGCTTCCGAACGAGACCGACCCCGTCGTCTGGCGCGGCCCGGTCATCGCCGGCGCCGTGACCCAGTTCTGGACCGACGTGCAGTGGGACAACGTGAACTATATGTTCGTCGATATGCCTCCCGGAACGGGCGATGTGCCGCTGACGGTGTTCCAGTCCCTGCCCGTGGCGGGCGTGGTCGTCGTCACGTCCCCGCAGGAGCTCGTCGGCATGATCGTCGACAAGGCCGTCAACATGGCCGACATGATGCACGTGCCCGTGCTCGGCATCGTCGAGAACATGGCCTACTACACTTGCCCGGACTGCGGCAAGCAGCACGCCATCTTCGGCGAGAGCCACATTGAGGCCATTGCCGCCAAGCACGGCATCCCCAACACGGCCAAGCTGCCCATCGACCCCGCCATCGCGGCGGCGTGCGACGCGGGCCGGATCGAGGACGTGCAGGGCGACTGGCTCAGCAGCCTCGCCGACGCCATCGAGGGCAAGTAATTTCCGCAGGAATCGCAAAAACCGCTCTGCATTTTGCAGAGCGGTTTTTTATGCTTCTTTTCGCTCGATTTTCACGAGCACTTCCGCCGGCAGCTCCGTTCGATCCGTGCCCCAGCGGTCAGCCGCAATCTCAAGTACCTGCGTGAATTTTTCGACCTCCTGCTTTGGGACGGTGTCGAGAATAGCGAAGATGTCCTTGAAGCTGTATTCATTCACGCAATCGACGTATTCCTGATAGGCCTTGCGCCCGAAGTCGGTCACTTTGACGATCACATCTTTCCGGTTGACGGAGGTGTGGTATTTTTCAACCATGCCCTTGCCCTCGAGCTTGGCGACGGTCTTGGAAAATGTGCTGGGCGTGATGGCGAGCCGCTGCGCGATCTGCGCCATTTTGTCGTTGCGCTCTTCATTCTCCAGCAGATACTCCATGACCTGCAGCTGAATGGAGTTGAAGGCGATGTCTTTGGCGTAATACTTTTCCTGCTTGTACATGCCGGCATATGTATTGGCAAATTTGATGAGTTTTTCGATAAAGTCGCGGTATTCGCGCAGCCATTCCAGTTTCATAACGATGCCCCTTTGCGTATTCCCATTTATTATATCGGAGTGGCCCGTGTTTTTCAAGCGAAACCATGCGCGTATAAAAACGGGGCCCGGAGCGTGTGCTCCGGGCCCCGCGGGAAAGCGTACTGCGTTATGCGAAGGTGAGTGTGTTGGTACAGTTGATGATCGTGATAAGGACGGCCATCAGGATGCCGCCGAGGTAGGGGTTGTTCGTCCAGCGGTAGATGCGCCGGCACACGAGCGCGGAGACCGGCAGATACACCACGAGCGGGACGAGCCAGATGCCGACGATCGAGCCGCAGATATGGAACTGCTCCGTGAACATATAGCCGGTGGAGCGGAACCAGAGATACTGCAGCGCGATGAGCAGCAGCGGCCCGAGACCGACGGAGATGCACTGGATCAGCGTGTTGATCCAGGGCTTTTTGCCCTGACGATAGTCATTGAAGCCGTTGACCGACAGGGACATGGCGATGAAATAAATCAGGAAAAACGGCAGATACTTCAGGCAGACGAGCAGCTTGTCGGCCCGGAAAGCCCGGATCGTGATGACCCAGATCCGGCAGTCGGACAAAAACAGCCAGTCGCCGAGGAACACGAGCGCATATGCGGCAAACACGACCAGCAGCGCCAGACCGATGGTCTGCACCAGCGCTTTGCCGCTGAGCACGAAGCCGCGTTTGCGCAGATCGAGGCCGGCCTTTTTCCCGTAGGCAAAATAGTTCAGGAGCATCCAAAGCAGCAAAAATACGCCACAGACGGCAGACCACACGCCGATGAACAGCGTCGGGAACTGGCTGAACCAGTGCGAGGTGCCATGCAGTGTGCTGTTGTAAAGATTCGGATACAGCGCCTGGATCGGGTCGTGGAGCTTGAGGTAGGTGACCATGCCGAAGAGCATAGCCAGCACCATGCCGCCCCAGTACCAGGCGCGCCCGCCGCGGGTGCACGGCATATCCATCGGCACGCCCTGTTCGGCCGTGCACACGGCGGAGAAGGCGCGTGTACGCGAGAGCAGCTGCGTGAGCGTGACGAGGATCACAAAGAAGCAGATCAGCGACAGCGTGTTGAAAGCGACCTTGATCTGCCAGATCTGATTGCTGTCGGCAAGCTGCGTCCGGTTGCCGAGTGCCTCGTTGAAGAAGCCGACGGAGTCACGCACGACGTGCGCCGAGAAGTGCGCCCACGGGTGCGTGATCGCCGGTGTGAAGATCACATGCATGGCGTCCTCGCCGTTCACATCCTGATGGTAGACGGTGCCCGCTTCGCGCTCGGAGAGGCCGGCGGGATCGACGCCGAAGTAGAGGAACGACTGCGCCGTCGGCTGATGGATGTAGTCGCGCGGCGCGGTGGAGCCTGCCGCCGTGTCGGCGGGGTAGCCGTGGTAGAATTCGTCATACTGCGCGGCGACGATGCCCACGTCGCGGCTTTCCCAGAAGTTGAAGAAGCCTTCCGGGTCGCTGTAGGGGTCGTATGCGCAGCGCGGCGTGTTGGTCACGGGATTGCTGGGCGTGTACTGCGAATCCGCGCAGACGAGTAGCACGGCGGAGATCAGCTGCGTGTCGGCGGCGTTGTCACAGCCAACGGCGGATTTGCAGGCCTCGGCGCCGTAGGAATGCCCGGTGATGCCGATGCGGCTGCTGTCGACATAGTTGATGCGCGAGAGCATTTTCACGGCCTCGTAGGCGCCGTTGCCGTCCTCGGCCTCGAAGCCGACGTCTGCGCTGTCCGAGTCGCCGTGACTGTACTGGTCGATGGCCAGCACGACAAAGCCGCGCCGTGCGTATTCGATATAGTTGAGATCCTGCATTTCCTTGTTGTTGTACCATCCGTGGATGGTCACAATCGCCGGGGCGGGCGTCTCCGCCGTCGCCGTGTCCGGTACGGCCAGTATGGCGCTCATGGTCATGCCGGTCTCTGTCTCAAATGAGATCTCCCGGACGCTGATCCTGCCGCCTGCGGTCTGAGCCAGCCACGAGCCGATAAATCCGACGAACAGCAGCACCAGAGCCACGAAGAATGTGACTTTCGTTTTTCGCTCTTTCATATTTTTCCTCCTTTTATTATTTCTAAGTGAAATAATATTATTTATATAATAAACGATTTTATTTCCGGACGCAATTAACAATGCTGCACAAAGAAGGACGCGGCTTTTTGGAACATGTTACAACGGCAAATAAAATCCCCGCTGTCTGCGATCAGCAGACAGCGGGGATTATGCAGTTTTCTTTCACCATTTGTTGATGACCTTCTCGGCGAAGCCGGGGAGGTCTTTCACGTTCAGCACCGTGCCGTCGTCGAGCACGGCGCGGCCGTTGAACACGCCGAACACCTGGTGCTGGTCGGACTTGATGAGTCCCACGTCCGAACAGCTCGCGCGGTCGAGCACGGGGGTGTAGTCCATCTCGAAGCGGCCGTCGTCGCTCGTGAAGGTCCAGGGCTGCATATAGTCCGGCGTGGCTCTGCCGCCGTCGCCGGGGATGTGGAAGATGACCTGGCTGAGCTTGTGCGCCCGGCCCTTGTAAAAGAGCATGTTCTCGCTCGCGGCGCTCGTGTTGCCGAAGCCGTAGCCGATGTTGAAGCCGAACCGCTCCCCGTCCACGAGACCGGAGGCGCTGCCCCAGTACCACGTGTTTTTATACGTCCACACGCCGCGGCCCCAGTCGAGCACGGCGAAGCTGTCCGCCGGGTCAAAGGTGTACGTGCGGTTGTGGTAGCCGTAGGTCACAGCGCCCTCGGCGCGCATGCAGTTGATCTTCTGGTTGTAGTAAAAGTGCTTGTCCTTGTCAAAGGGCGTGGCGATGACCATGGACTCGGCCGGGATGTCCGTGAGCGTCACCTTCGCGTACAGCGAGCCCTCCGGGCCGAAGTTTTTCATCTGCGCGATGAGCACGCGGCGGTCTCCCTCATTCTTGAAGAGGATGCTGTAGTTGCGCCCGGCGCTGTGCACATCGCCGCGTTCACTGCTCTCGGGCAGGCAGACCCTGCCGTTCGTGAAAGCCTTCATCGGGCTTTTCGTGATCTCCCACCCCTCGTCGAGGTTGAGCAGGGAGATGGAGTCGAGCCCCATGTAGCTGTTGTCCGCGATGGTCAGGGCGAGGGCGAAGTGGCCGTTGTTGATGCAGTAGTAGTCCCATTCCTTGATGCGCAGCTTGTTGGCCTTGATGTCGCCCCGGCGGTAGACGGGCAGCAGGGACTTCGCATAGCCGGGTTCCGTCAGGTTGCCGCTCACGTCGAGCAGGGGGCGGCGCTCGGTGATCTCGTGCTGATTCATGCTTCGCGCTCCTTTTTGATCTGCCGGATGTCCCGCCCCACGAACGGGAGCGTCTGGTATTCGCCCTCGATGCGCGACAGGATCTGCGGCGTGTATTTTTTCTGCAGCTCCTCGTTGGAGCAGTTTGTGCTGATGATGGTGGCCTTGGCGCGCGTCAGGCGCGTGTTGATGAGCGTGTAGAGCGCGCTCGTGGAGTAGGCCGTGATCATCTCGGTGCCGAGATCGTCGAGGATCATCAGATCACAGCCGAGATACTGTTCCACGCGCTGCGCGGCGGCCTCGCCGTCGGCGCTGCCGCGCTGGAACTTCGCGCACTCGAACGCATCGAATGCGCTCGCGGCCGTCTCATAGGCGACGGCGTAGCCCGCGCCCGCGACGACGCGCGCGATGCACGCCGACAGATACGTCTTGCCCAGCCCCGTGCCGCCCTGCAGCAGCAGGTTCATCGTGCCGGGGCGGAACGTCTGCGCAAACGAGCGGCAGACCTGAAACACGCGCTCCATCTTCGGTCGCGCGTTCTCGTCATAGAGCGTCAGGTCGAAGTGCTCGAACGACTCGTCGCCGTGCTGCAGCAGGCGGCTGAGGTCGCGCGTGAGCTCGGCGTTGTAGCGCCGCAGCAGGCACTCGCACGGCTGCCCCTGCACATAGCCCGTGTCATGGCAGCGGGGGCAGGTGTAAATGTCGTCAGTATAATCCACCGGCAGGTGGTACGCCGTCAGCAGTTCGGCGCGCTGTGCCTGCGTGTCGAGATTCGCGCGCTCGAGCGCGCGCAGCTCCTCCGTCGGGTCGCTGCCGTGGCGCATCGTCAGGCCGACGAGCGCGATCATCTGCTGCTGCAGCGTCTGATCGAGCGCGCGCAGGCCGGGCACGCGGCGGTAGGCGTCGTCCACACGGCGGCGGTGCTCGCGCTCATTTTCCGCGCGCTGCTGCGCGATCTGCTCGCGGGCGCGCGCCAGATAGATCCCATTGCGGGCCATGCCGGTCCCTCCTTAGGTGTTGGTCTGCTCCATCTTGCGGAGCAGCTGCTCCACGCGGTCGAGATCGTCGCGCTCGGCCGCCGGCGCAGCCGGATTGGCCGCGCGGCGCTTGCCCGCTGCGCGCGGGTCGCCGGTCTCGATCTCCTCGGGCGTGTGCAGCCCTTTTTCGTGCCAGCTCATGAGGATGCGGTTGAGGTACGCCCACTTGCGCGCCCCGGTCGCCACGACCGTGCGGTCGTATGCCTCGGCGATGGCGTCGCAGCCGAAGCCCATATCCAGCCAGCTCGTGATGTAGCCGCGCTCGGTGCGGCTCGGCGCGCGGTCCTGGATCTGCAGCACCTGCAGCACCTGCTGCGCCAGCTCCCGCCGCGCCTGTCTGCGTTGTAAATATTCCTCCGCCTGCGCCGTCGTGTGGATCTCCTGATCGGCCCACGCATAGGCCTCCTTTTCGATCCGGCGCATCGTCGGCGTGCCGGCGTGGCCGCGCTCGGCGCGGTATTCCTGAAACACGTAGTGGATCAGCTCCATGAGCACGTCGGCCGGGAGACCCAGATAGTCCCGCAGGCCCAGGAGCATATTCATCTCGGGCGTCGTGAGCTTGCGGCCGTAGAGCTGCTCGGCCTCGCGGCGCACGGTCTGCATCGGCTCGTCGCTGAGCATCCGGCTGGCGATGTCCTCGGCCGTGTACTGCGGCAGCTCGGCCGCCGGCACGAGCTTCGGCTCGGCCGCACCCGGCTTGTCTGCCGCGGGTGCTGTACGGCCGGCCGGGGCAGGGGACGACTTCCCGGCGGCGGAGACGAGCCCGAGCGCGCACAGCCGCTCCATCGTCTGGCGCAGTTCGCGCTCGGTCAGGCCGATGCTTTCGGCGGGAAACGGCTTTCCGCCGGCGCGCAGCAGCGCCAGATATACCAGGGCGCAGCGCCCGTCTTTTTCCCGCAGCAGCTTGTCCACTTCCTCGACCGGCAGCGACAGACACACCGGCCGCGACAGCATAAATTCGGCTCGATCCATGCAATTACCCCTCGGGTCACTAGAAATTCATGATAGATTCACATTATAGCATGAAAATTGACTTGTAGCAAGAGCGCCTGCTGTGTTATAATGCTATATGTATGACTATAACTGGGAGTGGGTCTATGCTGGAATTGCTGGCGCCCGCGGGCAACCTCGACGCCGTCATCGCGGCGGTGCAAAACGGGGCGGACGCGGTGTATATGGGCTTTGGCGACGGATTCAACGCGCGCCGGAGCGCCGATAATTTCACACGGGAGTCGTTTGCCAAGGCCGTGCGCTACTGTCACATCCGCGGTTGCAAGGTCTACGTCACGCTCAACACCCTCGTGGGCGACCGCGAGATGGACGCCGCCGCCGCGCTCGCGCAGCAGGCGTCGGACGCCGGGGCGGACGCGATCCTTGTGCAGGATCTGGGCCTCGCGCGCGTACTGCGCGCCGCTCTGCCGGACATTCCGCTGCACGCCAGCACGCAGATGAGCATCCACAATCTCGCCGGGGTCGAGGCCGCGGCCGAGATGGGCATCACCCGCGCCGTGCTCGCGCGTGAGCTCTCGCTCGAGCAGATCCGCTTCATCTCGCAGCACGCGAGCATCGAGACCGAGGTGTTCGTGCACGGGGCGCTGTGCTTCTGCTATTCCGGCCAGTGCTATATGAGCGCGCTCATCGGCCGCCGCAGCGGCAACCGCGGCGCGTGCGCGCAGCCGTGCCGCATGCAGTACAGCATGGGCGGCCGCATGGACGAGTATCCGCTGAGCCTGCGCGACAACTGTCTGGCCGACTATCTGCAGCAGCTCGCCGACGCTGGCGTCGCCTGCGTGAAGATCGAGGGCCGCATGAAGCGGCCGGAGTACGTCGCCGTGGTCACGGACGTGTATGCCCGCTGCATCCATGAGCACCGTGTGCCCACGCAGGAGGAAAACGACCGGCTCGCGCTGGCGTTCTCGCGCCAGGGCTTCACGCAGGGCTACCTGCTCGGGAAAAAAGGGCCGGACATGCTCGGCACACGCGCCGCTGAGCCCGACCGCGAGGCGGAAAAAATGTTCACCGCCGCGCGCAAGGCGTATGCCGACGGCGAGCGCCGCCGCGTGCCCGTGAAGTTTTATGCCAAGGTGCAGACCGGCGAGCCGGTCATGGCCGCCGTCATGGACGAGGAAGGCCACCGCGCCGTGCTCACCGGCCCCGTGCCGGAGCCCGCGCAGCGCGCGCCGCTGACCGCGCAGAGCCTCGCCGACCAGTTTGCCAAAACGGGCGGCACGCCCTATTATTCCACCGGCACCGAGAGCCGCATCGACCCGGATCTCTATCTTCCGGCGGCCGCCGTCAACGACCTGCGCCGCCGGCTCATCACCGGCCTGAAGGAGGAGCGCGCGGCCCTGCCCGAGCGGCGGAGTCTGCCGCTGCCGCCGCGTCCGGAGGGCAAGCGCTATTTTGCCGACCCCGCGCTCATCGTGCAGGTGCATCAGGCCGAGCAGCTCACGCAGGAGCTTGCCGCGCTACGCCCGGCGTATGTATATGTGCCGGTCGAGATCCTCGACAGTGATTTTCCGCGTCTCGCCCCGTTTCTGGAGCAGGGGGCGCAGGTCGCGGCGGTGCTGCCGCGCGTCATCACGGACGATCAGGCCGAGGACATGCACGCCATGCTCTCTCGCGCCGCCGAAAACGGCGTGCAGGAAGCGCTCGTCGGCAACATGGGCCATATTTTCTTCGCCCGCCGCGCGGGGATGCGCGTGCGCGGCGACTTTGGACTCAATGTCTTTAACTCCTTCACGGAGGAAGTGCTGCAGCAGGCCGGTCTCGTGAGCGCGACGGCATCGTTCGAGCTGCGCGTGGCGCAGATCCGCGACCTTGCCAAGAGCATCGACACGGAGATGATCGTCTACGGCCGCCTGCCGTGCATGATCACCGAGCAGTGCATCATCCGCAACAGCGCGGGCCGCTGCAACTGCAGCGTGCCCAACAATCTGGCCGACCGGCGCGGGGCGCTGTTCCCGGTGCTGCCGGCGTTCGGTCACCGCAACCAGATCTTCAACGCGCACAAGCTCTACCTCGCCGACAAGCATGAGGACTATGAAACGGCGGGCCTCTGGGGCGTGCGCCTCATGTTCACGACCGAGACGCCGCGTGAGTGCGTCGCGGTCACGCAGAGCTATCTGGGCCTGACGGATTATCGCCCGAACGGGCTGACCCGCGGCCTGTATTATCGGGGCGTGGAATGACCCGCCCGGGAGGAACGACCATGAACTGGATTCTAGCCTCCGGCTCCCCGCGCCGGCGGGAGCTGCTGGAGATGCTCGGCGTGCCGGACCTGACGATCCGGCCGGCAAAGGGCCCTGAGCGCGCGACGCCGGGCGCCGGCCCGGAGCAGACCGTGCGCGAACTGTCCCTGCACAAGGCGCGGGAGGTCGCACAGACCTGCGCGCCGGAGGACATCATTATCGCGGCGGACACGATCGTCTATCTCGACGGCGCCATCCTCGGCAAGCCGCGAGATCATGACGACGCCGTGCGCATGCTCACGGCCCTGTCCGGGCGCGAGCACATCGTCTACACCGGCGTCGCCGTGCTGCGCGGCGGCGAGCTGCGGCAGGCGGCCGAGCGCACGGCCGTGCGCTTTCGCCCCCTCACGTCCGGGGAGATCGAGCGCTACATCGCCACCGGCGAGCCGATGGACAAGGCCGGCGCTTACGGCATTCAGGGCCGCGGCGCGCTGTTCGTCGCGCATCTGGACGGCGATTATTTCAACGTGATGGGCCTGCCGCTGTGCAGGCTGGGACAACTGCTGAACGAACTGGGAGTCGAGCTGCTTTGAACTGGAAAACGTATCTGAAAAAGAAAGGCGCGCGCGTCGGCGCGATCGTGGTCGCGGTCGTGCTCGTGCTCGCGCTGATCGCCGGGGCGCTCGGCGGCAAGGCGGGATTCCTCACGAATCTCGACGGCATCGTGCGCGCGCCGTTGCAGAAGGCCGCGACCGTCACGGCGCAGTGGCTCGAGAGCATCTACGGCTACATTTATAAATATGACCAGCTCAAGGCCGAAAACGAGCAGCTACGCACGCAGCTGGCCGAGGCTCAGGCGCAGGCGCGTGAAGGGCAGGAGGCAATCGCGGAAAACGAGCGCTATCGTGACCTGCTGGGCTTCACGCAGCGGCACACGGACTTCGAGCTCGAGCCCGCGAACGTCGTATCCTACGGCGCGTCGAACTGGTCGAGCACGCTCACGCTCAGCAAGGGCAGCGACAGCGGCATCGAGGTCGGCGACTGCGTCATGAACGAGTCCGGCGCGCTCGTCGGTCAGGTCATCGAGACCGGCAGCACCTGGGCGACCGTGCGCACGGTCATCGACGTGGATATGAGCGTCGGCGGCTATGTCAGCGGCAGCGGCGCGACGGCCATGGTCCTCGGCGACTTCACGCTCATGCAGCAGGGCTGCGTCCGCTTCGGCTATCTGGCCGAGGGCATGAGCATCTTCACCGGCGACACCGTGCTCACGTCCGGCAAGGGCGGCGCGTTCCCGGCGGGCCTCGTCGTCGGCACGATCACGGACGTGCGCACCGAGGCCGGCGGCCAGCAGACCTACGGCGTCATCACGCCCGCGTGTGACCTCGGCGAGCTGCTGCAGGTGTTCGTCATCAAAGACTTTGACGTGGTGAGCTGACATGTGGGCCGATCTCATCAACAAGGATAAGGTACACCGCGTGCTCTGGTGCGCGCTGTACATGGCCGTGACGCTCCTGCTGCAGAACACGGTCTTTGCGCACATTGCGCTCTTCGGCGTGCACGCCATGTTCGTGCCGGCAGTCGTTGTGGCGGTCGGCGTGTTCGAGGGCGGCACGTGGGGCGCGGTGTTCGGCCTCATCGCGGGCTATTTTGGCGCCATGGGCTACCCCGGCACGGGGATGCTCTTCGCCGTGCTCTTCGCGGTCATCGGCTTCGGCGCCGGTATGCTCGCGGACTATCTCATCAATAACAGCCTGCTGCCGTTTCTCGTGACGTGCCTGGCTGCGTTTCTGCTCACGGCCTTCTGCCAGATGTTCCGCCTGTGGATCTTCCACGGCGCGTCGTTCTGGCGGCTGCTGGCCGTGGCGCTGGGGCAGAGCGTGCTCTCGCTGCCGCTCGCCATCCCGTATTACTATATCAGCCGTGCGTTTCACCGCCGGCGTGCCCTGCGCTGAGCCTGTCAGCGCGCCCGACCCCGAAAGGATCTTCGCCATGGAAAAACCCATCAAACCCGGCCGCGTCACCGCGCTCGCGTGCATCCTTATGCTGCTCGTGATCGTGTTCGTCGTCGCGCTCTATAAGCTGCAGATCGTCGACGGCAAGGCGTATTATGAGGAAAACCGCAACAGCGTCGCCAGTTCCCAGACCGTGGAGGCCGCACGCGGCAGCATCCTCGACCGCTACGGCCACGTGCTCGTGTCGAACACAAGCTGCAATAACCTCGTCTTCAATCCCGACGACCTCTTCGAGCAGGACGATCCGAACGGCATCCTCCTGCAGATGGCGCGCACCGTCGCCGCCTGCGGCGACACGTATGTCGACGAGCTGCCGGTCACGGCCAAGCCCCCGTTCGAGTACACGGACATGAACGACACGCAGCGCACCCAGCTCAAGGGCTTCCTCAAATACGCCGGCCTCGACGAGGAGGCCACGGCCGTGGAGCTCATGAGCTACTGCCGCGAAAAGTTTGAGATCAACAACAACTATTCCGCGGCCGATATGCGCATCATCGCCGGCCTGCGCTACTCGATCAAGACGCGCTATATCGACAAGCTCTACCTGCCGGACTATGTCTTCGTTCAGGACGCGAGCATGGAGCTCATCACGTCGCTGAAGGAAAATAACGTCCCCGGCTTTGAGGTCACGGTGTCCTATACGCGCCAGTACCACACGAATCTCGCGGCGCACCTGCTCGGCTACACGGGCAAGATGAACGCCGAGGAATACACGACCTATAAGACCCAGGGCTACCCCATGAGCGCGACCGTCGGCAAGGACGGGGCCGAGCTCGCCTTTGAGAAATACCTCCACGGCACGAACGGCACGGCCATCGTGACGAAAAACGCATCCGGCACCGTCACCGGCACGACGTACACCAAAGAGCCGGAGCCGGGCGATCAGGTCAGCCTCACGATCGACCTCGATCTGCAGGCGGCGGCCGAACAGTCGCTGACCAGAGGCATCGAGAACATGAAGTCCAAGTCGACGGAAACCAGCGATGCCGTCGGCGGCGGCGCGCTCGTGGCGGTCGATGTCGCCACCGGCCAGCCGCTGGCCATCGCCAACTATCCGACGTTCGACCTACAGACGCTCTTTCAGAGTCAGGAGAGCTACGACGCCGTCAAGGACGCCGAGAACGAGCCGCTGTTCAACCGTGCGCTGCTCGGCCAGTATTCTCCCGGCTCGACGTTCAAGCCCTGCACGGCCATCGCCGGCCTGACCGAGGGTGTCATCACCACCGGCACGCGCATCCAGTGCACCGGCACGTTCCGCAAGTATGAGGACACCGGCTACGCCCCCAAGTGCTGGATCGCCTCGTCCGGCGCGACGCACGGCAATGACAATGTCACCGAGGCCATCCGCGACTCGTGCAACATCTTCTTCTACACCGTCGGCGACAGTCTGCCGATCGACACGCTCGCGCGCTATGCCGCGGCCTTCGGTCTCGGCGAGCACACCGGCATCGAGCTGCCGGAGAGCACCGGCCAGATGGCCACGGAGGCCGTGAAGAAAAAGCTCGAGAACACGAACTGGTACGTCGGCGACTCGCTGCAGGCGGCCATCGGCCAGTCGTACAGCCTGTTCACGCCGCTGCAGTTGGCGGAGTACTGCGCCACGATCGCAAACGGCGGCACGCGCCACAGCGCGTCCATCCTGAAGTCCGTGCGCAGCTACGACGGCAGCGAGCTCATTTACGAAAATCAGGCCGAGGTGCTCAGCGCCGTCGAGACCAGCGACTATAACTGGGCCGCCGTGCAAAAGGGCATGTACCTCGTCGCCAATGACCGCGCCGGCAGCGCGTATGAGACCTTCGGCGACTACGGCGTGAAGGTCGCCGCCAAGACCGGCACCGCCCAGCTCGGCGACAACCAGGTCAACAACGCCATTTTCATCTGCTATGCACCGTATGACAATCCCAAGGTCGCCGTGGCGGTCGTCGTGGAGCACGGCAGCGCCGGCGCTTCCATCGCGTCCATTGCGCGCGATTTTCTCGACGCATATTTTACCGTCAAGACCGTCGACACCGCCCCCGAGAGCGAGCTCTCGCTGCTGCAGTGACGGCCCCTGACCAGACAGAGAGGAGTTATCCATATGAACATTGCACTCATCGCTGACGACGGCAAGAAGGAGCTCATGGTCCAGTTCTGCATCGCATACTGCGGCATTCTGGCCAAGCACGACCTGAGCTCGACGTTTACGACTGGGCGGCTCATCTCCGAAGCCACCGGCCTGAAGGTCCGCACCTACCTGCACTCGGCGCAGGGCTGCCAGCAGCTCGATGCGCGCATCAGCTATAACGAGATCGACCTCGTGCTGTTTTTCTGCGACGCCGAGAGCGGCCATTTTGACGAGGTCAACCGCATGGCGCGCCTGTGCGACCAGCGGCAGATCCCGTTTGCCAGCAACGTGGCCACGGCCGAGGTGCTCATTCTGGGCCTGAGCCGCGGCGACCTCGACTGGCGCGACATCGTCAACCCGAAAAAGAAATCGTAAGCCCGAAAGGAATCATCATCACCATGGACAAGATCAAACCCCGCACCCTGTCCGGCTTCATGGAGCTGCCGCCGGACAAGCAGGTGCAGATGGACAAAATGCGCGCCGTTCTGGCCGAGACCTACGCCCGCTACGGCTTCACCCCGCTCGACACGCCCGCCATCGAGGCGGCCGAGGTGCTGCTGGCCAAGGGCGGCGGCGAGACGGAAAAGCAGATCTACCGTTTCACGAAGGGCGACAGCGACCTCGCCCTGCGTTTTGACCTCACGGTGCCGCTGGCGAAGTACGTCGCGGCCAATTACGGCCAGCTCACGTTCCCGTTCCGCCGCTATCAGATCGGCAAGGTCTGGCGCGGCGAGCGCGCGCAGCGCGGCCGCTTCCGCGAGTTTTATCAGGCGGATATCGACATCATCGGCGACGGTGCGCTCGATATTTTGAACGAGGCCGAGATCCCGGCCATCATCTACGACACGTTCACGCGCCTGGGGCTGCACCGTTTCCGCATCCGCGTGAACAACCGCAAGGTGCTCAACGGCTTTTTCGCCATCCTCGGCCTGAGCGAGCAGGCGGGCGATGTGCTGCGCACCATCGACAAGCTCGACAAGATCGGCGCGGACAAGGTGCGCGAGCTGCTCACCGACACCTGCGGCGTCACGGGCGAAAACGCGGACGAGATCCTGCGCTTCATCGCCTGCCCGGGCACGAGCGCGGACAAGCTCGCCTTTCTCGAGCAGTACCGCGGCCGGAACGAGACATTCGATACCGGCCTCGACGAGCTGCGCACCGTCGTGGGCTACCTGCCCGCGTTCGGCGTCCCGGAGGAGAACTTCGAGCTCGACCTCACGATCGCGCGCGGCCTCGATTACTACACCGGCACGGTGTACGAGACCGTCCTGCTCGACCATCCCGAGGTCGGCAGCATCTGCTCCGGCGGGCGCTACGACGACCTCGCGGGGTACTATACGAACAAGTCCCTGCCCGGCGTCGGCATCTCCATCGGCCTGACGCGCCTGTTTTACATCCTGCAGGAGCAGAACATGATCTCCGACGCCGTGCTCACCGCGCCGGCAGATGTGCTCATCCTGCCGATGACGGACGACCTGTCCGCGGCCGTGGCGCTGGCGTCCGAGCTGCGCGCCGGCGGCCTGCGCGTACAGATCTACAGCGAGAAGAAGAAGTTCAAGGCCAAGATCGGCTATGCTGACAAGCTCGGCATCCCGTTTGTGATCTTCCTCGGTGAGGATGAGGTCGCGCAGCATGTCTGCGCGCTCAAGAACATGGCCACCGGCGTGCAGGAGGCCGTGACGAGCGCCGCCGCGCTCGAGACCATCCGCGCGGAGATCACCCGCCGCAGCGCCGGCGCAATTTTGCGCGAGCCGTGACCCGGTAAACCCACCGCCGCCGCACCGCCGGAGGCGATATTCGATAGAAAGAAAGGGAATCAGGAGTATGTTTCAGTCCCGCACACACACTTGCAACGAGCTGCGGCTCGAAAATGCCGGCGAGCAGGTCCGCATCGTCGGCTGGATGGAAAATGTCCGCGAGGTCGGGCAGAATTTTGCCTTCGTCGTCGTCCGCGATTTTTACGGCACGACCCAGGTCGTCATTGAGACCGAGGACATGATGAAGGTCGTCAAGTCGCTCAACAAGGAGTCCACCATCGCCGTGGAGGGCACCGTGCGCGAGCGCGCGAGCAAAAACCCCAAGCTGCCCACCGGCGACATTGAGGTCGTGCCCACGAAGATCGAGGTGCTCGGCCGCTGCCGCTACAACGAGCTGCCGTTCGAGATCAACCGCAGCCGCGACGCCGATGAGGCGCTGCGCCTGAAGTACCGCTATCTCGACCTGCGCAACCCCGCCGTGAAGAAAAACATCATCCTCCGCTGCCAGGTGGTGGCCGCGCTGCGCGCCGCCATGACCGAGCACGGCTTCCTCGAGATCACGACGCCCATCCTCACGGCCTCCAGCCCCGAGGGGGCGCGCGACTATCTCGTGCCCGCGCGCAAGCACCCCGGCAAGTTCTACGCGCTGCCGCAGGCGCCGCAGCAGTTCAAGCAGCTGCTCATGACGGCGGGCTTTGACCGCTATTTCCAGATCGCCCCGTGCTTCCGCGACGAGGACGCCCGCGGTGACCGCAGCCCCGGCGAGTTCTACCAGCTCGACATGGAGATGGCCTTCGCCACGCAGGACGACGTCTTTGCCGTGCTCGAGGACGTGCTCCCGCCGATCTTCGCCAAGTACGGCAAGTATGACATTGCGTCCGAGGCGCCCTTCCGCCGCATCTCCTATCGTGACGCGATGGAGACCTACGGCTCGGATAAGCCCGACCTGCGCATCGACCTCACCGTGCAGGACATGACGGCGCTCGTCGCCGGCAGCGAGTTTGCGCCCTTTGCCGCGGGCAACACGGTCAAGGCCGTCGTCGTGCCCGACTGCGCCATGGCGCGCAAGGCCATTGACAAGCTCTGCGCCGACGTGGAGGTACAGGCCGGCAGCAAGCCCTACTGGTTCAAGGTCGACGAGCAGGGCAGCTTCGCCGGCGGCATCGCCAAATTCCTCACGGACAAGACGGCGGAGATCACCGCGGCCCTCGGCCTGAAGCCGGGCTGCTTCGTCGGCGTGACGGCCGGCAAAAAGACCGCCGCGCAGAAGGCGGCGGGCGTGCTGCGCACAAAGCTCGGCACGGCCGTGCCGGGCCACATGGACACCGAGCGGTACGAATTTTGCTGGATCGTCGACTTCCCGATGTACGAGATCGGCGAGGAATCCGGCGAGCTGGAGTTCTGCCACAACCCGTTCTCGATGCCGAACGGCGGCCTCGAGATCCTCGAAAAGGCCGAGCGCGGCGAGGTCGACCCGCTCGACATCTACGCCTACCAGTACGACCTCGTGTGCAACGGCGTCGAGCTCAGCTCCGGCGCGGTGCGCAATCACGACCCCGAGATCATGGTCAAGGCGTTCGAGCTCGTGCGCCTCGGCGAGGACGATGTCAAGGCCAAGTTCCCGGCCATGTACAACGCCTTCTGCTACGGTGCGCCCCCGCACGCCGGCATCGCCCCGGGCGTGGACCGCATGGTCATGCTCCTCGCGGGCGAGGACTGCATCCGCGAGATCATTCCGTTCCCGATGAACAAGAACGCGCAGGACGTCATGATGGGCGCGCCCGGCACTGTCGAGCCGCACCAGCTCGAGGAGCTGCACATCGCCGTCGTCGGCGACACGGAGCCCGATACCGAAGCGTGACCCAAAACGATGCGACGGTGCCCCGGCGTTCGGCCGGGGCTCGTCCGTGAAAGAAGGCGAGCGGCTTGCTGTCCAAAATCCAGTCCCTCGGCTGCCGGGGCGTGACCGGCTACGCGGTCAGCGTGGAGTGCCACGTGTCCAACGGCCTGCCGGGGTTTGATATCGTCGGCCTGCCGGATGCGGCCGTCAAGGAGGCGCGCGAGCGCGTGCGCAGTGCCATCAAGACCAACGGCATGAAGTTCCCGGTCAGCCGCCTGACGGTGAACCTCGCCCCGGCGGACACGCGCAAGGCCGGCACGCTCTATGACCTGCCGGTGCTGCTGGGCATCCTGTGCGCCACGGGGGAGATCCGCCAGCCGCCGGCCACGGCGGCGTTTCTCGGCGAGGTCAGCCTCGCGGGGGAGGTGCGCCCCGTCACCGGCGCGCTCACGATGGCGCTCGCGGCCGAGCAGATCGGCCTGAAGGAGCTCTATGTCCCGGCGGGCAACGCGGCCGAGGCCGCTTTTGCCGACCGCGTGACCGTCTACCCGGTCGAGAACATCGCCCAGCTCGTGCACCATCTGCGCGGGGACAGGCGCATCGCGCCAAAGACAGCGCCGCGGCTTGAGACCGAGCCGCGCTTCCCGGTCGATTTTGCCGAGGTCAAGGCGCAGGAGAACGTCAAGCGCGCGCTCGAGGTGGCCGCCGCCGGCGGGCACAACATCCTGCTCATCGGCCCGCCGGGCGCGGGCAAGTCCATGCTCGCCAAGCGCCTGCCGACCATTCTGCCCGCGATGAACCGCGCCGAAATGATCGAGACCACGCAGGTCTATTCCGTCCTCGGCCTCACGACGCCGGATGACCCCGTCGTGCGTACCCGGCCGTTTCGCGCGCCGCACCACACGGTGTCGAACGTCGCCATGTCCGGTGGCGGCAGCGCGCTGCAGCCGGGCGAGATGAGTCTGGCGAATAACGGCGTGCTCTTTCTCGACGAGCTGCCGGAGTTTTCGCCCGCCGTGCTCGAGACGATGCGCCAGCCGCTCGAGGACGGCAGCATCACCATCTCACGCGCGACCGGCTCCGTGACGTATCCGAGCCGCTTCATGCTCGTGTGCGCCATGAACCCCTGCAAGTGCGGCTGGTATGGGCATCCTTCTGGCCGCTGCCGCTGCTCGCCGCGCGACGTGCGCCGTTACCATGCGCGCGTGTCCGGCCCGCTGCTCGACCGCATCGACATCATCGTCGAGGTCCCGGCGCTGGAGTTCGACGAGCTCACCGAGCCGTCGGCCGGGGAGCCGTCGCGCGCCATCCGCGCGCGCGTCAACGCCGCCCGCGCCGTGCAGCGCGCCCGCTACGGGGACGACACCACCACGACGAACGCCCACATGGGCCCGCGTGCGCTCGCGGAGTTCTGCGCGCTCTCGCCCGAGTGCGAGCAGCTCATGCACCAGGCGTTTGACAGCATGGCCCTCACCGCCCGCAGCTATGACCGCATCCTGCGCGTCGCGCGCACGATCGCCGATCTCGACGGGGCGCAGACCATCGGCCTTGCGCACCTGGCCGAGGCCATCCAGTACCGCACGTATGACTTTTCCGTCGCCGAGCCGTGAGCCCGGCCCGACAGAAGGGAGCTTCCTCATGTACAACAATAACTACAACTACAACCCCAACTGGTATCAGCCGCCCGGCCCGCAGCCCGGCAAGCATGAGGCCACCGTTGCCATGGTGCTCGGCATCGTCTCGTGCGCGCTGCTCATCTTCGGCTACACGGCGCTCGGCTCGATCGTCACGGGCATCATCGGCCTGATCTATGCCTCCCGCGCCAAGAGCCTCGGCTTCAACGGCACGCCGCGCACCGTCGGCTATGTCTGCTCGCTCATCGGGCTCATCCTCGGCGTGCTCGTGTGCCTGCTGCTCGTGTGGCTCGGCGCGTGGTCGATCGGCATGTTCATCACGCTCGTCGAGCGCTGTCTGTGATATCCTGAAAGAAAAGGAACGAAACCGCTATGAATGATCTGCTGCTCTGTAAGCCCGGAGAAATTTTTCTCAAGGGCCTCAACAAGCACTATTTTGAAGAGAGGCTGGTCGCGAACGTCAAGCGCCGGCTCAAACCCATCGGCCACTTCCGCGTGACATATCTGCAGTCGGCGCTGTACATCGAGGCCGCCGACGACGCGGCTGACCTCGACGCGGCGTATGACGCCGTGCGCAAGGTGTTCGGCATTGCGACGATCACGCGCGCGGCCGCCTGCGAGAAGGACAAGGACGCCATCACGGCGCTTGCCAAGTCGTACCTGCACGACGCGATGACGGCGGCGCACAGCTTCAAGGTGGAGACCAAGCGCTCGGACAAGCGCTTTCCCATGACGAGCATCGAACTGTCGCAGTATGTCGGCGGCGAGCTCGCCGAGGCGTTTCCCGATACGGTCGTCGACGTGCACGACCCGGAGCTGACCGTGCGCCTTGAGGTGCGCGAGCAGGCGGCGTATGTCCACGCGCAGGCCGTCGAGGCGGCGGGCGGCATGCCCGTCGGCTGCAACGGCGCGGCCGTGACGCTGCTGTCCGGCGGCATTGACAGCCCCGTGTCCTCGTACATGATCGCAAAGCGCGGCGTGCGCCTCGTCCCCGTGCACTTTTTCTCCTTCCCGTACACGTCGGAGCTCGCCAAGGAGAAGGTCCTCTCGCTGGCCAAAGAGCTCACGGCCTACACCGGCCGCATGACGCTGCAGATCGTGCCCTTCACGCACATCCAGGAGGGGATCCGCCGCGCCTGCCCGGAGGAATACTTCACGCTCATCATGCGCCGGTTCATGATGCGCATCGCCGAGGACATCGCCGCGCACAACGAGTGCAAGGCCATCGTCACCGGCGAAAATCTCGGCCAGGTTGCCAGCCAGACCATGGAGGCCATGGCCTGCACGCAGGACGTGACGAACCTGCCCGTGCTCCAGCCGCTCATCGGCATGGACAAGCGCGATATCGTGAAGATCGCGCGCGAGATCGGCACATTTGACACATCCATCCTCCCGTATGAGGATTGCTGCACGGTCTTCACCCCGCGCCACCCCAAGACCCGCCCGACCGTGGCGGAGGTCGCGGAGGCGGAGTCCGCGCTCGACATCGACGCGCTCGTGCGCGAGGCAGTGGACGGAATTGAAAGGATCCGGATCGATTTATGAATGCAGAACTCATTGCCGTCGGCACCGAACTGCTCCTCGGCGATACCATCAATACCGACGCGGCCGCGGTCGCGCGCCTGCTCTCGGAGCTGGGCATCAACGTCTACTGGCAGACCGTCGTCGGCGATAACCGCGCGCGGCTCGAGCAGGCGGTGCAGCTTGCCCGCACGCGCGCCGACCTCATCATCACGACCGGCGGCCTCGGCCCGACGTGCGACGACCTGACCAAGGAGGTCGTGGCCGGCGCGTTCGGCATCCCGCTCGAGCTCAACAAGGCCGAGGAGGAGCGCCTGCGCGGCCTGTACCGCGAGCGTCACACCTACATGACGGAAAATCACCTGCAGCAGGTCATGCTGCCGCGCGGCTGCACCGTGCTGCAAAACGACTGGGGCACAGCCCCGGCCTGCGCGTTCGAGGCCGACGGCTGCCTCGTCATCATGCTGCCCGGCCCGCCGCTGGAGTGTGAGCCGCTGCTGCGCTACCGCGTGCGCCCGCTGCTCGCCGCGCGCGGGGACGGCATCATTGTCTCGCACAGCGTCAAGATCTTCGGCATCGGCGAGGGCACGATGGAGTACCAGCTGCGCGATCTCATGAACGAGATGCAAAATCCGACGCTCGCGCCCTATGCCAAGGAGGGCGAGTGCCTCGTGCGCGTCACGGCCAAGGCCGCCACGGAGGCCGAGGCCGAGACCATGATCGCCCCGTGCCTCGCGCGCGTGCAGCGCGAGCTCGGCGCCTTTGCCTACGGCGTCGACACGCCGAATATCGAGACGTGCGCGGCTGAGCTCCTGCTCGCGCAGCACAAGACCATTGCCGTGGCCGACAGCTGCACCGGCGGCCTGCTCGGCGACCTGCTCACGAACGTGCCGGGCGCGTCGGCCGTGTTCGCCGGCGGCATCATCGCCTATAATGACGAGACCAAGACCCGCCTGCTGGATGTCGACCCCGCGCTCATCGCGCGCTGCGGCGCCGTCAGCCCCGAGGTCGCGGCCGCGATGGCCGAGCATGTGCGCGCCGCTTTCGGCACGGACCTCGGCCTGAGCATCACGGGCCTTGCCGGCCCGGACGGCGACGGTGTGCACACCGTCGGCACGCTCTTCGTGGCCCTCGCCACGCCGGACGGCACGTTCCACCGCACGCTGCACAAGGACAAGTGGGGGCGCGTGCGCATCAAGCACGCGGCGGCCAACCACGCCTTCGACATGCTGCGGCGCTACCTCACCGGCCTGCCGGTGGAGATGGAGGAAAACCGCTGATATCGAAAATCACGGAACGCATTTGCGGCCGGAGCTTAAGTATGGTTTCGGTGTATCGAGCAAGCCGTTTTTCGTGCGGTATGCAAAGAGAATCATTTTACTGGCCGTTGTTTTGGTTATCATGTTGTCCATACGAAAAGCAGTATTATTTGCCGGGACAACTATACCGAAGTTTTTGCTTATGATGGTCATAACAGCCGTCATTCCGAATGCCGTTTTCTGGCTCGTGTACCATCATAGTGACGAGTATGCTTGTTTTCAGTCGATCATCAAGGATCGCGTGCTTGCACCGATCCGGAGGAAACTGCACAAATGCTCCACTACATCTACTCCCGATCGCTGATCGGTGTGCTGGTCGCCATGCCGCGTGGGCGCAGCGCCTCGCGCACTATGCCCGGGAAAAGCGGCAGACCACGGCGGACAGCGCGGACGGCTCGCTCCGGCTGGCGCGGGAGCGCATCGAACTGATGAAGCAGTATGACATTTTGGAGTGACGGCCTTTCCGCCCGTCACGCCGCACAGAGAAACGACCTGAGAAACCGGAGAAACAAGATGAACATTACCGTAGCCGGTGTGGGCTATGTCGGCCTGGCGCAGGCGGTGCTGCTCGCGCAGCACAACGCCGTCACCGCCGTGACCACGACCCCCGCCAAAGCCGAACAGATCAACCGCGGCGTCTCGCCGATCGTCGACGCCGAGATCACAGACTTCCTGCGCACGAAGCCGCTGACGCTCACGGCGACCGTGGACGCTGAGCGGGCCTACCGCACGGCCGACGTGGTCGTCATTGCCACGCCGACGGACTATGACCCCGAGCGCAACCTCTTCAACACCTCGACCGTCGAGGCGGTGCTCACGCTCGTCGGCCGGGTCAACTCCGGCGCACTCGTGGTCATCAAGTCCACGGTGCCGGTCGGCTATACGGAGCGCATCGTGGGCAGGTTCGGCTGCGCGCGGCTGCTGTTCTCGCCGGAGTTTCTGCGCGAGGGCAGGGCGCTGTATGATAACCTGCACCCGAGCCGCATCGTGGTCGGCCGCCCGCACGGCGGCACGGCGACGGAGGCGGATGCGCGCCGGTTCGCGGCCCTGCTGCAGCAGGGCGCGGCGGAGCGCGACATCCCCACGCTCTACCCGAACGCGACGGAGGCCGAGGCCATCAAGCTCTTTGCCAACACGTACCTCGCCGTGCGCGTGAGCTATTTTAACGAGCTCGACACCTACTGCGAGCTCAAGGGGCTCGACACGCGCCAGGTCATCGACGGCGTGTGCCTCGATCCCCGCATCGGCGCGCACTACAACAACCCGTCGTTCGGCTACGGCGGCTACTGCCTGCCGAAGGACACGCGCCAGCTCGTGGCAAACTTCGGCGACATTCCCAACCGCATCATCAGCGCCGCCGTCACGGCCAATGACGAGCGCAAGGATCACATAGCCCGTCAGATCCTGCGCAAGGCGGCGGGCGGCGTCGTCGGCGTGTACCGCCTGACGATGAAGGCGGACTCCGACAATTTCCGCGAGTCGAGCATCCGCGGCGTTATCGAGCGGCTGCGCCGCGCGGGCGCGAGCGTCGTCATCTATGAGCCGACGCTCAAGGCCGCCTCCTTTGACGGTCTGCCGGTGATCGCGTCGCTCGCGGAGTTCAAGCGCATGGCGGCCGTGATCGTTGCCAACCGCGCCGAGTCCGCGCTCGACGACGTACCGGAGAAGGTATACACCCGCGACCTGTACCGCAGAGACTGAAAAAGGGAGGCACAGACGATGAAAGGCATCATCCTCGCCGGTGGCTCCGGCACGCGGCTGTACCCGCTCACGCGGGTCACGTCCAAGCAGCTGCTGCCCGTGTACGACAAGCCCATGATCTATTACCCGCTCTCGACGCTCATGCTCGCGGGCATCCGCGATATCCTCATCATCTCGACGCCCGACGATACCCCGCGTTTCGAGCGCCTGCTCGGCGACGGCAGCCAGTTCGGCATCCGCCTGTCCTACGCGGTGCAGCCGCACCCGGACGGGCTCGCGCAGGCGTTTCTGATCGGGGCAGACTTCATCGGCGGCGACACGTGCGCCATGATCCTCGGCGACAATATTTTCTACGGCAACCGCTTTCGCAGCAACCTGTGCGAGGCGGTCGCAAATGCCGAGGCGGGCTATGCCACGATCTTCGGCTACCACGTCAAAGACCCGGAGCGCTTCGGCGTTGTGGAGTTTGACCAGGACAAGCGCGTGCTGTCCGTGGAGGAAAAGCCGGCGCACCCGCGCTCGAACTACTGCGTCACGGGCCTGTATTTTTACGACAACCGCGTCGTGGACATGGCACGGCAGGTGCGCCCGTCCGCGCGCGGCGAGCTGGAGATCACGGATCTCAACCGGCTCTATCTTGATGCCGACCGGCTGAAGGTGCAGCTGCTCGGCCGAGGGTTTGCCTGGCTCGACACCGGCACGGTCGAGAGCCTCATGGACGCGGCGGTCTTTGTCCAGACGGTGCAGAACCGCCAGGACGTGATCATTTCCGCGCCGGAAGAGGTGGCCTATCACATGGGCTGGCTCACGAAGGCGCAGCTGCTGGCCGCCGCTGCGCGCTATGACCACTCGCCCTACGGCACGCACCTGCGCGCGGTCGCGGAGGATAAACTTGTATTTGAGAGGGAGCTGCATGACTAGATTCGTCACGGGCGGCGCCGGCTTCATCGGCGCAAACTACCTTTTTTATCTGCGCGCGCACTACCCGGACGACCGACTCGTGTGCATCGACAAGCTCACCTATGCCGGCGACCTCTCCACGCTCGCGCCGCTGCTCGGGCAGCCGAACTTCCGCTTTGCCAAGGTGGACATCTGCGACCGGGAGGCGGTCTACGGCCTGTTTGAAGAAGAACATCCCGACGTGGTCGTGAACTTCGCGGCCGAGAGCCATGTCGACCGCTCAATCGCCGACCCGTCGCTGTTTTTGCAGACGAACATCATCGGCACGTCCGTGCTCATGGACGCCTGCCGCAAATACGGCAATGTGCGCTTTCATCAGGTCTCGACTGACGAGGTCTATGGCGACCTGCCGCTCGACCGGCCGGACCTGCTGTTCACCGAGCAGACGCCGCTGCACACCAGCTCACCCTACAGCAGCTCCAAGGCCGCGGCCGATCTGCTGGCGGGGGCGTACGGGCGCACGTACGGCCTGCCGGTCACGATCTCGCGCTGCTCGAATAACTACGGGCCGTATCAGTTCCCGGAAAAGCTCATCCCGCTCATGATCGTAAATGCCCTCGCGGACCGGCCGCTGCCGGTGTACGGCCGGGGGCTGAACGTGCGCGACTGGCTGTATGTCGGCGACCACTGCCGGGCCATCGACCTTGTGGTCAACCACGGCCGCATCGGCGAGGTGTACAACATCGGCGGCCACAACGAGATGCGCAACATCGACATCGTGCGCCTGATTTGCCGCAAGCTCGGCAAGCCCGAGCGCCTCATCACCTACGTCGCCGACCGGCAGGGGCACGACCTGCGCTATGCCATCGACCCCACGAAGATCCACACGGAGCTCGGCTGGCTGCCGGAGACGCGCTTTGCCGACGGCATTGGCCGGACGATCGACTGGTATCTCGCCAACCGTCCCTGGTGGGAGGAGATCCTCAGCGGGGCTTACCGCACCGGCTATGAACGGCTGTGCGGCGGCAGCCCCACGCCGTGAGCGCCAAGATCCAAAAACCGCAGGCCCCGGAGCGTGCTCCGGGGCCTGCGGTTTTCTTTATGCGGTCTCGCCGTTATGGTTCGCTGCCCAGCCACTTTTCCAGGCACACGAGCGCGACGCCGTCGATGCCGTTGAACGTGCACGGTGCGATCCCGGCCTCGCGGTAGCCGAGGTAGGCGTAGAGCCGGCGGGCGTTGGCGTTTTTCGCGTTCGTGTCGATGCGCAGCTCCGGGCAGCCGTGCTCCCGGGCGTATTGTTCATAAAAACGCACGAACTGCGTGCCGTAGCCGTGCCCGGCGGCCGCCGGGTCAACGACGAGCGTGTGCAGCACGAGCACCTGCTCCGGCGCTGCGTCGTGCGCCCACGGCACCTCGGCATACACCGGCACCTGTTCGCGGTTGATGCGCCCGGCGGCATAGACAGTGCCGTCGCTCTCCAGCACGAACAGCTCGCCGGCGTCCAGCGCGGCCTGTGCGGTCGCGCGCGTCGGGTACACGCCGCGCACCCAGCCGATGCTGACGTTCCCGGTCTCCTCGGCCGTGTGGATCGCGTCATAGATCTCTTCAATGCGCGTAAGGTCGTGCGCAGCTGCGGGGCGGATGATCGCCATGGGTACTGCCTCCTGTCTCATGTCACAAAGATGTCTTCCGGGATCAGCGCGGCGAGCGCCCGCTGCCCGGCCGGGGTGTGGTGCACACCGTCGGTCGTGTAGGCCGGGACGAGCGCGTCCGGATCGTTGGGGTCGGCCAGAGCGTCGAGCGGGATGTACCCGTCGGCGGGGCAGTCCGCGCCCTGAAACCAGGCGTTGAGCTCCAGCCGCAGCGCGTCATATTCCGGCGACCACTGAATGTCGTCCCCGCGGCCGAAGAGGTTGCGCGTGTAGCCCTTCCACGGCGTGAGCTCGCAAAACCAGATGCGCATGCCCTGTGCGTGGGCCATGTCGGCAAGTGCGCGGTAGCCCGCCGTCATCTGCGCGAACGTCACCGGGGTCAGCAGCCCCTGCTTGCTCTGGCAGTGCGGGTGGATGAGATCGTTCGCGCCGAGCTTGACGAGCACCATGTCCGCTCCCGCCTGCGCGAGCACATCGCGCGCGAAGCGCTTTACGCCCGCGCCGCCGAGCAGTTTTGCCGCGCGGCCGACGCCGTCGGCCACCAGCCGGTCGCCCTTGATGGCGGCCTGCGTCACGCTTACGTTTTCAATGCCATCGGCGCGCAGGCGCGCGGCCAGCAGGCGCGGCAGCTCGTTTGCCACGGTTGAGTCGCCGAAGATGACGCACGTATGCGTCCCGGCCGCGGCCAGCACGTCGATCTCCGTGAGCGCGGGGATGACCTCATACGCGCCGGAGTCCGCCGTGTGCTGCATCGGCACGGCCATGTGCAGCAGAGTGCGGCGCGTGCAGTTGCCGAGCTCGGCATGGCTGCATCCGCCGATGAGTCCAATCGTGCGCATGGCGTTGATGCCGCGGTAAAAGACCGTCACGGCCAGCGTCTGCCCGGCGGCGACCGGCAGCGCGGCCGCGTCGGACGTGCAGCTTTCTCCCGCGCCGATGCGCACGTGCGTCTGCCCGCCGAAGGTCACGGTGCGCAGCGTGGCGGGGTCAATGCCGCGTGCATCGTCTGCGCCGATGGCGATGGTACAGGCCGCCACGTGCAGCGGCAGCACGCCGAAGATGTTCGAGAGCGTCAGGCGCACGTGCGTGCCCCCGGCCGTGAGCTGCACGGCCGTGCGCGCGGATACATCCGTCACGGCCACGCCGAGCCGGTCGAGCACGCCGGACTCGGACAGGCTCGCGTCGATGGGGCTGGTGCTCCACGCGCTGACCCAGCGGGCGGCAGTTTTGGGATCGTCCATGGCAAAACCTCCGAAAACGCAAGGATATGTAGTTACAATAGGATGGTTTTCCGTAAAAGTCAACCGTGATTGTGCTCCAGCGTGAAGGGGACGAGGAGTATTACTCCAAGCACAGCGAAAACGGCGCGTACTACAGCGGCGGCAGCATCTTCAGCCAGGACTACAATCAGAAGGATTTCAGTGATCCCATGACCGTGCTCTACGGGCACAACCTGCGCAACGGGCGCATGTTTGCCCAGCTCAACGACTTTTCGGACGCCGAGGTCTTTGAGGCGCACCGCTACATCTATGTCTATCTCCCGGACCGAATGCTTGTCTATGAGATCTTCGCGGCCTATCCGCACTCGAACGAGCACCTGCTGCTATGCCACGACTTTGCGGACGCGGACGATTTCACGGCGTATTTTGACGGCGTGTAGGCGCAAAAGAGCCTGCAGGCCAACTTCCGCACCGACGCCTGGCCCGAACCGGGCGACCGGGTGCTGACGCTCTCGACGTGCTTCCGGGGCGATAACCACCAACGCTACCTCGTGCAGGGCAAGCTCGTGGCGGAGGCCCACGCCAAATAACTGCATACGAAAAGGAAAACCCGGCAGAGCAAATGCTCTGCCGGGTTTTCGCGTCCGGAAGATCAGCCGTGCAGGCCGTTTTCCTGACGCTCCATGTTTTCGATGACGACGTCGTGAATGTCGCCCAGGCCCGCGCAGTATTCGAGCACCTTCCAGGGCGTGTTCGTGTGGAAGTGGATCTTGATGAGATCTTCGTCGCCAACGGCCAGCAGGCAGTCGCCCGCGATGTTGCGCTGGATGTAGTCGTGGATGGCATCCTCGTCGAGGCCGTGGCCCTCGATGAGCAGCTGGGTGTCAAACCGGAATTCGAGCATGCTTTACTTCCTCCTTATTCATCGAGCTTGAGCACGGCGAGAAATGCCTCCGTGGGGATCTGGACCGTGCCGAGCTGGCGCATTTTCTTCTTGCCTTCCTTTTGCTTTTCGAGCAGCTTCTTCTTGCGCGTGATGTCGCCGCCGTAGCACTTGGCGAGCACGTCCTTGCGCAGAGCCTTGACGGTCTCGCGCGCGATGATCTTGCCGCCGATCGCGGCCTGCACCGGGATCTCGAACAGCTGCCGCGGGATGTTCTCCTTGAGCTTTTCGCACAGCTTGCGCGCCCGGCCGTAGGCCTTGTCCTTGTGGGCGATGAAGCTCAGCGCGTCGACCTGGTCGCCGTTGAGCAGCATGTCCACTTTCACGAGCTCGCTCGGGTGGTAGCTGGAAAATTCATAGTCGAGCGAGGCGTACCCCTTCGTGCGTGCCTTGAGCGTGTCGAAGAAGTTGTAGACGATCTCGTTGAGCGGCATCTCGTAGTGCAGCTCCACGAGCCGGCTGTCGAGATACTGCATATTTTTGTACTCGCCGCGCAGATCCTGGCACAGCGGCATGATGTTGCCGACGAATTCCTGCGGCGTGATGATCGACACGTTCACGAACGGCTCTTCCGCGACCTCGATGGACGCGGGGTTCGGGTAGTCGTGCGGGTTGTCGATCATGAGCACCGTGCCGTCGGTCTTCGTGATGCGGTAGATGACGCTCGGCAGCGTCGTGATGAGGTCGAGGTCAAACTCGCGCTCGAGCCGCTCCTGAATGATCTCCATGTGCAGCATACCGAGAAAGCCGCACCGGAAGCCGAAGCCGAGCGCGACCGACGACTCCGGCTCGAACGAGAGCGAGGCGTCGTTGAGCTTGAGCTTTTCGAGCGCGTCGCGCAGATCGGGGTACTTTGAGCCGTCCTCGGTGTAAATGCCGCAGTAGACCATCGACCGCGCCGGGCGGTAGCCGGGCAGCGGCTCAGCGGCGGGGCGGGCCGTTTCGGTCACGGTGTCGCCCACGCGCGTGTCCTCCACGTTTTTGATGCTCGCCGTGAAGTAGCCCACGTCACCGCAGCCGAGCTCGTCGCACGGGTCGAGACCGATGGGCCGCAAGTGGCCGACCTCCAGCACCTTGTACGACGCGCCGGTGGACATCATCGTCACCTCCATGCCGCGCCGGAGTGTGCCGGCCACGATGCGCATGAGCACGATGACGCCGCGGTAGCTGTCATACTGGCTGTCGAACACGAGTGCCTGCAGCGGGGCGTCCGGGTCGCCCTTCGGGGCGGGGACGTGGTCAACGATGTCGTCGAGCACGGCCTGGATGTTGATGCCCTGCTTGGCCGAGATCTCCGGCGCGTCCATGGCCGGGATGCCGATGATGTCCTCGATCTCGGTCTTGGTGCGCTGGGGGTCGGCGGCGGGCAGGTCGATCTTGTTGATGACCGGCAGGATCTCGAGATCGTGCTCGAGCGCCAGGTAGGTGTTGGCGAGCGTCTGCGCCTCCACGCCCTGCGAGGCGTCCACGATCAGCACGGCGCCCTCGCACGCGGCGAGCGAGCGGCTGACCTCGTAGTTGAAGTCCACATGGCCCGGCGTGTCGATGAGGTTGAGCGTGTAGGTCTTGCCGCCGCGGTGATACGTCAGGCCGACGGCGCGCGCCTTGATCGTGATGCCGCGCTCGCGCTCGAGGTCCATGTTGTCGAGCAGCTGCGGCTCCATCTCGCGCGCCTCCACGGCGCCGCACAGCTCGATGAGCCGGTCGGACAACGTGGACTTGCCGTGGTCGATGTGTGCGATGATCGAAAAATTGCGGATGTCTTCTTGTGGGATCATAGGGCAATCTCCTCCAGTGCGGCCTCGGCGCGGTCGGCGGCGGTGCGCACGTCCTGCACGAGCACGCGCAGCGCCTCGAGCTGCTCGGGCGTGCACGTCGGGCTCGGCGCGCGGCCGAGCAGAAAGTCCGCGCTCACGCCGTAGTAATCGCACGCCCGGCACACGAACGCCAGTCCCGGCTCGCGCGCGCCGTTTTCATAGTGGGACAGCAGCGCCTGGCTGATCTTCAGATCGGCCGCGACCTTGCGCTGGGACAGCCCGCGCGCGTGGCGCAGCTCCGACATGACGGCAGCAAAATTGCGTTCCATGCCGCACCTCCTGTAACATTCATGATAACGGACTGTATTTTACCACGCCCGCGCCCAAACGGCAACAGCCTCTTGATAAAATCGCGCGCAAGACTTGAAAAACGTCGAAGGGGGTGTTACACTATTTACTTGTGAAACCATGTTCACAGCAAACAGAAAATAGATGAACATATTGGAGGAAAGCACCATGTTTGAAAATCTGGTTGAAGTTCTCAAAGCCAATCCGCGCAAGATCGTCTACACCGAGGGCACCGACGCCCGCATCCTCGAGTCCGCTGCCCGTCTGAAGCAGGGCGGCTTCCTGACGCCGATCCTCGTCGGCAACGTCGATGACGTGAAGGCTGCGGCCAAGGCCGGCAACTTCGACATCGAGGGTCTCGAGATCATCGACCCCGCCAACTACGACAAGATGGACGAGATGGCCCAGTGCATGTTTGACCTGCGCAAGGGCAAGATGACCATGGAAGAAGTCCGCGCCAACCTGCAGAAGGGCAACTATTTCGGCACGATGCTCGTGAAGATGGGCGTGGCCGACGCGCTGCTTGGCGGTGCGACCTACTCCACCGCGGACACCGTCCGTCCGGCGCTGCAGCTCATCAAGACCAAGAAGGGCGCCCACCTCGTGAGCTCCTGCTTCATCATGGTCCGCGGCGACGAGATGCTCGCCATGGGCGACTGCGCCATCAACATCGACTATCAGGACACCGTCGACAAGGCCACCGGCGAGGTCACGTTCTCTGCCGCGCAGAAGCTGGCCGAGGTCGCCATCGAGACCGCCAAGACCGCCGAGACCTTCGGCATCGACCCGAAGGTCGCCATGCTGAGCTTCTCCACCAAGGGCTCCGGCAAGGGCGGCACGGTCGCGCTCAGCCACGACGCCACCGTCATCGCCAAGGAGCTCGCGCCCGAGCTGAAGCTCGACGGCGAGATGCAGTTCGACGCGGCCGTTTCCCCGGTCGTCGGCCAGCTGAAGTTCCCCGGCTCTCCGGTCGCGGGCCACGCCAACACCTTCATCTTCCCGTGCATTGAAGCCGGCAATATCGGCTATAAGATCGCGCAGCGCCTCGGCGGCTTCGCGGCCTACGGCCCGATCCTGCAGGGCCTGAACGCCCCAATCAACGACCTGTCCCGCGGCTGCGACGCCGAGGAAGTCTACCAGATGTCCATCATCACGGCGGCTCTGGCCTGATCGGTTTTTCGTCCAAAATCTATTCCGGCGCTGTTATCTTAACAGCGCCGGTTTTTTGAAAGGGGAGAGCGCCTGTGGAGCGCGAGGACTATATGTGCGCGGCGCTCGCGCTCGCGCACGCCGCGGCGGCCGACGGCGAAGTGCCGGTCGGCTGCGTGATCGCCGACGGCGCGGGCCGCATCATCGGCCGCGGGCGCAACCGCCGCGAGCGAACGCACCGGGCCGACGCCCACGCCGAGATGGAGGCCATCGCCGAGGCATGCCGCGCGCGCGGCACGTGGCGGCTTGACGCATGCACGCTCTATGTCACGCTCGAGCCGTGCCCCATGTGCGCCGGGGCGATCATCAACGCCCGCGTGCCGGTCGTCGTCTACGGCGCGAGGGAGCCGAATTTCGGCTCGTGCGGCAGCGTGCTCAACCTCTTTGAGGAGCGCTACGGTCACCACCCCGCCATCTACGGCGGCGTGCTGGCAGATGACTGCGCGGATGTCCTGCGCGCGTTCTTCAGCGGCCTGCGCGGATAAAAAAACATGCGTCCCGATCGTTCGGGACGCATGTTTTTTATTTCTGGATCTCTTCCATCAGCTCGTGGTAAAACACGTCGAGCACGCCGACATAGTGCGGTTTCCACGGCTTGAGCCGGCCGCAGTAGTGGATGATGACCGTGTGCGCGCGCACCCAGTCGAGGTCGACCGGGGCGTTTCGCAGCTCCGCGTTGTGCAGCGCGAGGATGCGGTCGCTGAGATTATAGACCATGCTGTCGAGCAGGTGCACCCGGTCTCCGTAGAGCGCGGTGAGTATGTCCTGATCCGGCAGCAGGAACACATCCTGCTTCTCGTCGGCGAAGGCGCGCACACGCTCCATGTCCAGATCGGCCCGCAGGGCGGGGAGGTTATACAGCAGCACGCCGGTGTTGATGTACGGCGCAGCCTCGTCCATGCCCAGACGCGCGGCGTTGAGCTTTTCGAGCAGCTTGCGTGTGTGCGTGCAGGCCATGAAGTACGCATCGCCGAACGGCGTGGCATACAGCGTCGTCAGCGGGTTGATGATGATCGTGTCCGCGTCGAGATAGAGGATGCGCTCGAGCGTGTCCGGCAGCAGCAGGGGCGCCGCGATGCGGTAATAGATCTGGCGCGGGTAGCGCTTCGATTCCGGAAAGCCATCGAACATCGCGGGGTCGACGAACACGAAGTGGAAATCCACGTCCGGCAGCGATGTGCGGATGTCCGCCTCGTCGCCGTCCGTGAGGTCGGAGTGCAGGATGAACACCTCGTAGTGGCTCGCGCCGCCGTGCAGCAGCACGCTGCGCATGCAGCCCAGAAACGTGGGGATGTAGCCCCCATTGATCGCAAAGAGCAGGTTCATGATGATCCCTCCTGAAAAAAACAGACGCGGGCGCTGCCAACGCAGTGCCCGCGTGTCCTGTGCGTCCGGATTACGCTTTCGGCGTGCCGTCGGGGTTGAACAGCGGCAGCTTGCCGAGCACGGTGATGTCGGGGCGGTCGTTGGCGTCGCCTTCGGCGAGCACGGCCATCTTGCCGACGATGATGCCGCCGGCTTCGTTGACGAGCTCCTCCATCGCGCGCAGCGACTCGCCGGTCGAGATCACATCATCGACGATGACGATGCGCTTGCCGTGGATCAGCTCCGCGTCCGTCTGGTCGAGCACGAGCGTCTGCACGCCCTGCGTCGTGATGGACTTGACGTGTACCTGGAACACGCTGCTCATGTAGGCTTTGGCCTTTTTGCGGGCGACGAAATATTTGTCCGCGCCGCTCTGGCGGGCCATTTCGTACACCAGCGGGATGGCTTTCGCTTCGGGTGCGATCAGGTAGTCATATTCGGGCGTCAGCTTGAGAAGCTCGGCTGCGCAGTGCACGGTCAGCTCCACGTCGCCGAACATGACGAACGCGCCGATGTACAGGTCGTCCGTGACCTTGCACAGGGGCAGATCGCGCTTTAGCCCGGCGATATCCATCTCATATGTCATTTGAAATTCCTCCTAAGTAAAATAAACAGAGTAACAAAAGTATTATACATGATTGCCGGAAAAATGCAAGGCTTCCGGCGGTAGAAAATACCGGGGCGCTCGTGTCATATCGGCGGGAGTGCTTCGCATATGTTTCAGTAATAGCATCCATTCGGAAACAAAATAGAAAAATAATGGGAGTTGCCATTTTGCTAACGCCGTCAGATTATCTAAAAAGCGGTTCCCTTTTTGTGCCCTTATCCATTGCATTGGCTAAAATTGAACAGTTTGTGAACAAAATCGACGAAAAACAGTTGCGAATTTTGCGATTTTAGTGTAAATTAGCAATAACTTGATCGTGAATTTCCCGCTTGCGGTTATGGACAGCGGACGAAGCGGTTATCGTCCGGCGTCATTTGGGGGGAGTTCCGGGAAAAGCGAATTTGAAATTGGAGGAAAAACAATGGACGAAAACAAACGTGGTTCATTTGGCAGCACAATCGGCTTTCTGCTCTCTGCCATCGGTTCCGCCGTTGGCCTCGGCAACATCTGGGGCTTCCCGTACAAGATGGGCAGATGCGGCGGCTTTACCTTCCTGATCGTTTACCTGGCTCTGGCGGCATTTGTCGGCTTTGCCATCATGCTCTCTGAGCTGGCGATCGGCCGCAGCACCGGCTTCGGCCCGGTCAACGCCTACAAGAAGATCTCGAAGAAGTTCAAGTGGATCGGCTGGCTGGCCATCATCGCCCCGTTCCTGATCATGACCTTCTACTCGGTCCTCGGCGGCTACTGCATCTATTACATGGTCATCAACGTCGTCGGCATGTTCAGCGGCATGCCGGACAGCAGCTCCTTCGCGGCTCTGCTCACCAACCCGTGGGCCAGCATCGGCTGCATGGTTCTGTTCATGCTCATCTGCTATCTCATCAACCGCGGCGGTGTCGGCGGCGGCATTGAGAAGTTCAACACGATCGGCATGCCCGCACTGTTCGTCATGCTCGTCATCGTCATCATCCGTGCCTGGACGCTTCCGAATGCGGACGTCGGCCTCAAGTACATGTTCGTCCCCGGCTACGCTCTGAAGGCGGGCTTCTTTGACAAGGCGCCCGGCTTTATGGAAGTTCTCGCAACGGCCGGCGGCCAGATGTTCTTCTCCCTGTCTCTTGCCATGGGCGCCATGATCACCTACGGCTCCTACCTCGGCAAGAATGAGAACCTCCCGAAAAACTCCGTCATCATCGTTATCTCCGATACCCTCGTTGCCATCATGGCCGGTCTCGCCGTTATCCCGGCGGCCGTCGCCAACGGCATCGCCAAGGGCATGGCCGTCTCCGATATCAAGCTCGGCGGCCCGAACCTGCTGTTCGCCACGCTGCAGGACGTGTTCCATGACATGGGCACCATCGGCGGTATCTTCGGCCTGATCTTCTACGCCCTCGTTCTGATCGCGGCCATCTCCTCCGCCATCTCCCTGATCGAGGCGGTCTCCGTCACCTTCATCGACCACGCCAGCGCCAAGGGTCACGAGCGTGACCGCAACAAGGTGCTCGCCGTCGTCTGCCTCGCCATCACCCTGCTGGCCTGCCTCGTCGCGGTTGACGGTCTCGGCTCCAACGGCATCGCGCCGAAGGATCTGTTCCACATCAACTCCAAGGCTGACTGGTGCGCTGACTGGCTCGACTTCATGGATATGATTTCCGAAGGCATTGCCATGCCGCTCGGCGCCATGCTCATGTCCATCATGGTCGGCTGGGAGATCAAGCCGAAATCCCTGTACGGCGAGATCGACAGCGGCTACAACGGCCACATCCACGGCTTCTACACCTTCTGCATCAAGTATCTCTGCCCCGTGATCATGTTCTTCATCCTGCTTGTGCAGATCAGCACGTTCTTCGGTCTGGGCTGGTTCAACTGATCGCAGCATCGGAAACCTTTCGTACAACGAAACAAAACAACCGCAACCGGCAGCCTTTTTGGCTGCCGGTTTTTGTTGCGCTGTCCGCCGTGTGGCAGGGATGGCTACGCTGTTTCTCCGGGCGGGGAAGAGGAACCGCCGCTTCCGGCCGTTTGTTCTGACCGCCGCAGCGGAAGAACGGAAAAAGCGCCGTGCAGATCGCTCTGCGCGGCGCTCTTCCGCTGGGGAAAATGAAGATGGGAGAAAGAAAAAAGAGGATTGGTAAGTTTGCGGCGGCGGGGCGGTTACCCGCCGCCGATGGACGATAGAGAGGGGATGCGCTTACTTCGTGCTGTCGCTGGCGCGGTCGAATGTGACGGTCAGCGTCAGCGTCTCGCCATTGCGCGAGACGGTCAGCGTGGCGCTCTCGCCGGCAGAGTAGCCGCGCAGGGCACTGCGCAGCGCGTCGCCGGAGGAGACGGTCGTGTCGTCGATGGCGGTGATGATATCGCCCGCCTTCAGGCCGGCCTTCTCGGCGCAGCTGCCGCTGTTGACGGAATTGACATACGCGCCGTCCGGCATGTTGTAGTACTGCGCGGCGCTCGACGGGATGGCCTGCAGCGTGATGCCAAGCTGAGCGCGGTCAGTCACGGTGCCGTTTTTCATCAGGTCGTTTGCGATGGCCACGGCGTCATTGACCGGGATGGCGAAGCCCAGACCCTCCACGCCGGAGGAGCTGTATTTCGCGGTCACGATGCCGATGACCTGACCGGAGGTGTTGTACACCGGGCCGCCGGAGTTGCCGGCGTTGACGGCGGCGTCGATCTGGAACATGTTGATGCCGCTGTCGGTGCCGTCGGAGGTGGTAATGGTGCGGTCGAGCGCGCTGATCATGCCGCTCGTCATGGTGAACTCCAGCTCGCCGAGCGGGTTGCCCACGGCGTACACCGTGTCGCCGACGGCCATGCTGTCGCTGTCGCCGAAGGTGACGGGCGTCACGCCGCTGGCGTCGATCTTGAGCAGGGCGATGTCGTTGTCCTCGTCCACGCCGACGATAGTCGCCTGATAGGTCGTGCCGTCGTAGGTGAGCACGGACACGCTGTAGCCGTACTGGTGCGCGGTGGAGATGACGTGGTAGTTTGTGAGCACATAGCCGTCATCCGTGATGAAAAAGCCGCTGCCGCAGCTCGCCTGGGAGCTGGTCTGGCCGAAGTAGTTGGTGTAGGTCACTTCCGTCGTGATGGCGACGACCTGCTTGCACGCCTGACTGTAGATGGCCGAGGCGGAGCTCGGGTCGGAGCTGACCGGCTGCGTCACGAGCGTGCCGTTGGAGCTCGAGGCGGTGCTGCCGCCGGTCCTGCCGGAGCGGGTGATGAGCCCCGCGATCGCGCCGCCGCCAAGGCCGCCGAGCAGCGCGCACACGAGACACAGGCACGCGATGCGCGTGATGAGCCGCTTTTGCTCCGGCGTGCGCACGGTCTTGGGCTTTCTCGGGTGGTGCTTGTGCTTGGGCTTCTCGGCCCAGGCGTCGTCGTTCGGCGTGTAGTAGCGCGGCGGGGTATTGCCCGCGTCGTCGCTGGGGTGGAAGTTCGCGTCCTCGTAGCTGCGCTCGGCCTCGGGGCGGACGATGTGATACGTCACGTCCTCGCTGTCGTCGATCTTTGCGCCGCAGCTCGTGCAGAAGCTCGCGCCCGGCTCGAGCGCCGCGCCGCACTGCGGGCACACGCGGCCCTGCGCGGTGGTGTTCTCGGCATCCGCCTGCGCGGAAGTGTTTTCAGCTTCCGGCTGTTCGTTTTCGGGGAAATTGGAAGCGTCGTTCATGTTATCTGCCTCCCGGCTGATTGGTTTTTTGAAGTGTCTATATCGTAGCCGATATTTGTAACGGAGGCATGAACAAAGGGCGAAGATTTTTCGAATATTCCCAAAAGCATTTGTGAACACTGCGTCCGATTTGTGAACGCGCGGCAAAAAACCGCCCGCACATCGTCGGATGTGCGGGCGGTAGGGCTTTGCGGGTGTTACCGGCCGAAGCTGCTGTCGGTCGTTTCATAGGTGTTGATGGCCGGCTGCGTGTCGGCATCGCCGCCGTACTTGCTCGAGTCACCCTCGAGCAGCGGCTCGATGCCATGCGCGCGCAGCCACGCGAGCGTGCGCGTGGAATCGGTCAGCGGGGTGTAGTCGACGTCGGCGTAGGTCGTTTCGCCTGTTGCCGGGTCGTACTGGCTGAGCTGATAACCGATGGTCACGGCGTAGGCCGTGCTCTGCCGCGTGCCGCTGTCGGTCAGCCAGGCGCGGCCCATGGTGCCGTCCGCGCAGTCGGGCACGATGGCGTTTTCGTACAGGTCGAGCGCCTGCTCGGCCGTCAGCTCCATGTAGAGGTAGTCGCCGCTTTCGGTCTCATAGCCGATGTTTGTGTAGGTGAGGTGCTCGAGCGTCACGGCCAGCTCCGGCGTGTTGCGCGTGGTGCGCGCTTCGTCGCAGTTGAGCACCTGCTCGATCTGCGCCAGATGCGTGCTCGTGTCGGGGAGCGTGTATTCGCGCATCAGCACCTTGCCGTTCGAGAGCTTGTAGGTCAGCTGCAGACTGGTGATGCTGGTGTCGTCCGTGATCTTTTCGCGCTCCGCCACGACGGCGCGGTGGATGTCCTCCACGGCCTGAATGTTCTCCGCCTCGGTGAGCGTGGAGTTGTAACTGTTGCAGATGATGCGCACGCTTTTGACCTGTGCGGCATCCGGGATGCGGCGGGCGTAGCCCGTGAGGTCGCACTTCGCGCCGACCACGACGAGGCAGCACACGGCCGCTGTGACCGCGCAGCCGCGCCAGACCGTGCGCGGGATGCGCAGGGACTTGCGGATGACCATCTCGCTGATGACAAAGCCGAGCGCCGCACCAAGAACGGTCAGCAGCAGAAACGGCGCCAGATGTGCCCGGTAGGCCGGCACGTTGAGCAGCATGCCGTACACGCCGACCGGCAGCGCCAGCCCGGCGAAGAGCGCCACGATATACTTCAGCACCGGCTTGAGCACCGGGATGGCGACGGTGTCGCCCGCGCTCTCCATACGGCGGCGCCGGTAGAGCTGACCCGCGCACACGAGCAGCAGCAGCGCGAACGCCGCCCAGACGAGCGGATAGGTCCAGCCGGAGAAGTTGGCAATGGCGACCTCCGCCTCCGTGCCGCTGATCGGGCGCACCAGATCGGCGTGACCGACACTTGTGCGCCGCATGAACAGCACCAGCGGGGAGAGCCAGTCGACCGGCAGATCCACCATGCCCGACATGCCGTACACGAACATGTAGAGCACGGTCTCGATGAGCAGCTGGAAGCCCACGGCGATGAAGTTCACGAGCAGGTACAGGCACGGCAGCATGACCACGTGGCCGGTGAACATGGCGCACAGCACGGCGATGCCGTAGAATACGACCGTCTCGAGCGCGAGTATGCCCAGCCAGATGAGCAGCGGCTCGATGACGAGTTCGAAACGTGTCGCCTCGATGAGCACGGCGAGACCGAAGACCACGGCCTCGGCTGACAGCAGCATCACAAGGCCCGCCAGCAGATGCGTGCGGAACATGCACCCGCGCCGGATCGGCAGGGAGGCGGCCAGTCCCGCGCCGCGCGGCGTGTACAGATAGCCGAACATGGCGGCGGCTGCGAGCAGGCCCGCGCAAAACGCTGTCAGCGGCAGCAGCATCTGCGTCTCGGAGAGAATGACGTTCGAGAGATAGCTGCTCTGCTCGGTCGACACATACGGTATCGTCGAGCGTGCGTTGAGCAGCACACCCGGCAGCATGATAAACAGGATCACGCCGTAGATGACCCACAGCGGCCACCAGCGCGACAGGCACTTGCGAAACTCCGTTCCGTTACAGAAGGATGTCTTTGACGGCATAGTCCGCACCTCCCAGTTCATAAATAAAGATCTCTTCGAGCGTCAGCGGCACCACGTCGAGGTACTGCGGCTGCGCGGTGGACAGGCGGTTCGTGACCTCGGCGGCGTCGCCGTGCACGATCAGCGTGTACAGGTGGCCCTGACTGCTCTGGTGCAGGATGTCGAGCCCCTCGGGCAGCTTCGCCTCGTCCGGCAGGGCGACGAGCACCTTGACGATGTTGGCCTGCAGCTCCGTGAGCGGGTGCTCGAGCAGGACCTTACCGCCGTTCATGATGCCCACGTGGTCGCACACGTCCTCGAGCTCGCGCAGGTTGTGCGACGAGATGAGCACGGTCGTGCCGTTTTCGGCCACGTCGGCCAGCACGAGGTTCCAGACCTGACGGCGCATGACGGGGTCGAGCCCGTCGACCGGCTCGTCGAGGATGAGCACGTCCGGCCGCAGGCTCATCGCCAGCCAGAACGCGGCCTGTTTCTGCATGCCCTTGGACAGGCGGCGGATCTGCCGCTTCGGGTCGAGGCGGAACACGTCGCCGAGCTTCTGATAGCGCTCGGCGTCGAACTTCGGGTAGATGCCGCGGTAGTAGCGCATCATGTCCGGGATCGTCGCCTGCGGGAAATAGAACACGTCGTCCGGGATGTAGGCGATGCGCGCCTTGACGGCCGGGTTTTCGTACACGGGCTGGCCGTCGATGTCGATCGCGCCGCTGTCCGGGCGGTAGATGCCCGTCAGGTGGCGGATGAGCGTGGACTTGCCCGCGCCGTTCGGCCCGACGAGGCCGTACACCGCGCCGCGCGGCACGGTCATGGTCACGCCGTCGAGCGCGCGGAAGCCGTCAAACGTTTTGACGACGTCTTTGACTTCAATCATGGTTCGTTCCTCCTTCGGGAATGCGGCGGCGCAGCTCCTCACTGCGCATGCCGAGGTACAGCAGCTCCTGCACGGCCGCGTCGAACTGCTGCAGCAGGGCGACCTGCCGCGCGGGATCGTCCGGGATCTGGGCGCAGACGTAGCTGCCGCGTCCGGCGACGGAGCAGATGTAGCCCTCCGTCTCCAGCTCGCGGTAGGCGCGCTGGATCGTGTTCGGGTTGATGGTCAGCTGCGTGGACAGCTCGCGCACCGAGGGCAGCTTTTCGCCCAGCGGCAGCGAGCCGGACACGATCAGCCGGCGCAGCCCGTCGCGTACCTGTTCGTAGATCGGCCGGGAATCGCGGTAATTGATCGAGATCGTAGTGCAACACCAACTTTCTGTAGCGTATTAACTGTATTAACCGTGTTGGTACAGTTAAGCTACCACATGCCGGCGTATCTGTCAAGGGGTAAGATGGATTTCGGCAGAAAAAGTTCCCGGACACAATGAGCGTCCGGGAACTGCTCTATTTATTTCTGCTCCTCGCGGCTCTCGAGATAGACCATGAGCGTCGCAATGTCGGCGGGGGAGACGCCGGAGATGCGGCTGGCCTGGCCGAGGCTCGCGGGGCGGATGTCGCTGAGCTTCTGCCGCGCCTCGAGCCGCAGGCAGGACACCTGCCGGTAGTCGAGATCCGGCGGCAGCAGCCGCTCCTCGAGCCGGGTGAACTCCGCCACCTGCCGCAGCTGGCGCTGGATGTAGCCCGCGTACTTGAGCCGGATCTCCGCCTGCTCGGTCACGACGCGCGGCAGCTCCGGCCGCGCGGGGTCAAACGGCGCGAGGTCGGCATACGTGATCTGCGGCCGGCGCAGGAGGTCGGCCAGGCTCACGCCCGAGCTCGTCGGCGCGGTGCCGTGCGCGGTGAGCATCGCGGCGAGGGCGTCCGACGGGGCGAGGTGCGTTTCCTCCAGCCGGGCGCACTCGGCGTCCACCAGCCGGTATTTTTCCTGCACGGCGGCAAAGCGCGCGTCCGATACCAGCCCGATCCGGTGGCCGATGGCGCTCAGGCGCTCGTCGGCGTTGTCCTGCCGGTGCAGCAGGCGGTACTCCGAGCGAGAGGTCATGATGCGGTACGGTTCGTTCGTGCCCTTGGTCACGAGGTCGTCCACGAGCGTGCCGATGTACCCGTCCGAGCGGCGGAGGATCATGGGCTCGCGGGCCAGCAGCTTCAGCGCCGCGTTCACGCCCGCGACGAAGCCCTGCACGGCCGCCTCCTCGTAGCCGGACGAACCGTTGAACTGCCCCGCGCCGTAGAGGCCGGGCACTTTCTTGGCCTCGAGCGTCGGCAGCAGCTCCGTCGGGTCTACGCAGTCATATTCGATCGCGTAGGCGCAGCGGGTCATCTCCGCGTGCTCGAGTCCCGGCAGCGTGTGCAGCATTGCGACCTGCACGTCCTCCGGCAGGGAGGAGGAGAAGCCCTGAATGTAGAGCTCTTCCGTGTCCAGCCCCATCGGCTCGATGAACAGCTGGTGCCGCGGCTTGTCGGGAAAGGTCATGATCTTCGTCTCGATGGACGGGCAGTAGCGCGGGCCGACGCCCTCGATCACGCCGGAGTAGATCGGGCTGCGGTCGAGGTTCGCGCGGATGATGGCGTGCGTGCGCTCATTGGTATAGGTCAGGTAGCACACGGCCTTGTTCTCGACCGGGTGCGTGGTGGAAAACGAGAACGGCTCGATCTCCGCGTCGCCCGGCTGCAGCTCCATGCGCGAGAAGTCCACCGTGCGCGCGTTCACGCGCGGCGGCGTGCCGGTCTTAAAGCGGCGCATGCGCAGCCCCAGCGCCTTGCAGCACTCGGCCAGCGGGCCGGCGGCCGCCAGCCCGTCCGGCCCGGAGTCGCGCAGCACATCGCCCACGATCGTGCGCCCGTGCAGATACGTGCCTGTCGCCAACACGGCGGCGCGGCAGCGGTACACGGCGCCGTTTGCCGTCACGACGGCGCTGACGCGGCCGTCCTCCGTCTCGACGGCCACGACCTCCGCCTGCTTGACGCGCAGGTTCGGCTGCAGCTCGAGCGTGTGCTTCATCACGGCCTGATACTTCCGCCGGTCGGCCTGCGCGCGCAGCGAGTGCACGGCCGGCCCTTTGCCGCGGTTGAGCATCCGGTATTGGATGCAGGCCCGATCGGCTGCACGCGCCATCTCGCCGCCGAGCGCATCGAGCTCGCGCACGAGGTGGCCCTTGCCCGTGCCGCCGATGGCGGGGTTGCAGGGCATATTGCCGATGGCGTCCATATTGATGGTAAAGCAGACGGTGTCCAGTCCCAGCCGCGCGGCGGCCAGCGCGGCCTCAATGCCTGCGTGGCCAGCGCCGACGACGGCGACATCACAGCTTCCGGCGTCATAACGCATGACGAGATCCCTCCGGATTCATATTAGAATAACAACAAAACTTTATTTTACCCGTTTCGTGCCCCGAATGCAAGAGCGGCGGGGCATGCGCGGGGGCAAAAACGGTTGTGCAGCATCCGCACAACAAAATTTGAAAAAGGTCTTGCTTTATCGTGCTAATGTGGTAATATAACAGCGTGCTAACAAGCAAAACAAAATTTTGAGAATATGACGAAGGAGAACCGACATGAAAAAGATGACGAAAGTGATCTCGCTGGCGCTCGCGCTGGTGATGTGCCTGGCGCTGTGCGCCTGCGGCCAGAAGGACAGCGGCGACACCGCTGCCGACGGAAAGAAGACCTTTGTTATGGGCGTCGATCCGGAATACCCGCCGTTCAGCTATCTGGGCGACGACGGCAAGTACACCGGCTTTGACGTGGAGATCGCTCAGGCCGCCTGCGATCTGCTCGGCTGGGACCTGCAGGTCTTTGGTGTGAACTGGGATCAGAAGCTGGTGCAGCTCGATGCCAAAGAGTGCGACTGTGTCTGGTCCGGCATGACCATCCTCGACAGCATGAAGGATGCCGGCTATGTGCTCTCCAAGCCCTACTATGATAACACGCAGGTCATCATGGTCAAGGAAGGCAGCGACATCAAGTCCTCCGCGGATCTGGCCGGCAAGAACGTGGCCGTGCAGCTGGGCACCTCCGGCGAGTCCCTCCTGTCCGAGGGCGGCGACCTTGAGAGCCTGGCCAAGACCTTCGGCAAGCTCACGACCTGTGACAGCTTCCTCAAGTGCTTCACCGAGCTGGGTGGCGGCGCCGTGGACGCCGTGATCGTCGACAAGCCCGTGGCGACTTCTTATGCGCAGGAAAACGCCGGCTTCACCATCCTCGACGAGGAGCTGGGCGCCGAGCAGTACGGCATTGCCTTCCGCTCCGGCGATCAGGAGCTGTGCGACGCCATCGAGGGTGCGGTGCAGCAGCTGGTTGACAACGGCACTTACGCGAAGATCGCTGCGAAGTATCCCGACATCGTCAACAACCTGACCTACCTGAACAAGTAAGCACGACAGAAATTCCATCACGTCTCCCGGAGGCTTTTGCGGCCGCCGGGAGCGTGTGCGTAACAGTGAGGATCCTTTATGACTTTACTTACGATGATCATGAAAATGAGCGAGGGCCTCGGCAAGACCTGCGCCATTTTCTTTCTGACGATCCTGTTCTCGCTCCCACTGGGCATGCTCATCACGCTCCTGCGTATGAGCAAGAACAAGGTCGTTTCCAGCGTGACCCGTTTTGTGATCGCGGTTTTGCGCGGCACGCCGCTGATGCTGCAGCTGCTCGCCGTGACCTATGGCCCGTACTACCTCTTTGGTACGGCCGTCGCCAAGAATAAGCTCATCCCCGTCGTCATCGCCTTTGCCATCAACTACGCCGCCTATTTTGCCGAGATCTACCGCGGCGGCATCGAGTCCATCCCGGTGGGGCAGTATGAGGCGGCGAACGTCCTCGGCTACACCAGGGCGCAGACCTTCCTGCGCATCATTCTGCCGCAGGTCGTCAAGCGCATCATGCCCAGCATTACCAACGAGGTCGTCACGCTCGTCAAGGACACGTCCATGGCCTTCACCGTCTCCTATCAGGAGATGTTCACCATCGGCAAGCAGATCGCAAACTCCCAGACCAGCTTCATGCCGTTCCTCGTGGCGGGCGTGTTCTACTTCGTGTTCAATGCCATCGTTGATTTTGTCATGGGCAAGATCGAAAAGCGCATGGACTACTATAAATAAGGAGGTGCCGTCATGAGCGTATTGGAACTCAATCACGTCAAAAAGTCGTTTAATAACGGGACGCTGCACGTCCTCAAGGACATCAGCCTGAGCGTCGAAAAGGGCGAGGTCGTGGCCATCATCGGCCCGAGCGGCAGCGGCAAATCCACGCTGCTGCGCTGCGCCACGCTGCTCGAGCGCATCGACTCCGGCGAGGTCTGCTTTGACGGGCACTACGCCGCACGCACGGGCGACGACGGCGCCGCCGTCTACGCCGACAAGGCGGAGCTCAAGCAGATCCGCAACTATTTCGGCCTCGTTTTTCAGCAGTTCAATCTCTTCCCGCACTACTCTGTACTCAAAAACGTTATGGACGCGCCCATCTGCGTGCAGAAGCGCGACCGCGCAGAGGTCGAGGCGTCCGCGCGCAAGACGCTCGAGAAGATGGGCCTCGGCGACAAGGCCGACGCCTATCCGTGCCAGCTCTCCGGCGGCCAGCAGCAGCGCGTGGCCATCGCCCGCGCGCTGGAGATGAACCCCGAGATCCTGTTTTTCGACGAGCCGACCTCCGCGCTCGACCCCGAGCTCACGGGCGAGGTGCTCAAGGTCATCCGCGCGCTCGCCGAGGAGCACATGACCATGGTCATCGTCACGCACGAGATGGCCTTTGCCCGCGCCGTGGCTGATAAGGTCATTTTCATGGACGGCGGCGTCATCGTCGAGCAGGGCGCGCCCGAGGCGGTCTTCGGCGATACGCAGCAGGAGCGCACGAAGCAGTTCCTCGCGCGCTACAATGAGCGGCCGTGACAAAAATGTAAGAGAAAATTCAGCTTTTCCCTCTTGCACCGCCGTGCAAGATTCGGTATGATAAAAAGCGCATCGGGTTCCGGTGCGCTTTTTTGATTTTTCATTTGGGAGGGCTTCCCTTGAAGCATACAAAACGGATCGCGGCGCTGCTGCTTGCGCTCGCGCTGTGTTTTTCCTGCGCAGCGTGCAGCAAGACGGTCGGCAGCTACCGCGTGGTCAAGACGCTCGGCACGGAGCAGTTTCGCATCGGCTTTCGGGACGGGGATCAGGCGGCGGTGTATGTCAATGCCGCGCTCAAGGTCCTCGCGGCCGACGGGACGATCCACAGCCTCGCGCTCAAGTGGTTCGGCACGGACAACACGACCTTTGACAGCGATGCCAATGCGCTCGACGCGCTCGGCGACATTCCGCAGCGCACGTTCATCATGGGCCTGAACGAGGAGCGCTTTCCCATGAGCTACGCCGACGGCGACGGTTACAGCGGCTTTGACGTCGAGCTCGCGCAGGCGGTCTGCGCCCGCCTCGGCTGGACGCTGCAGTATCAGCCGATCTCGAACCAGAACGCCTATGTCGAGCTCTCAAGCGGCAATGTCGACTGTGCCTGGGGCGGCATGGTGCTCGACCAGACCGACAGCAAGGACAGCAAGAACAAGAAAAAGCAGAAGATGACGCTCACCGCGCCGTATCTCGAAAATGAGCTGCAGCTTATCGTGCGCGGCGACTCGAAATACCGCACGGCCGGCAGCCTCAAGGGCACGACCGTCCTGCTCGGCACGGACGAGACGTACATGACCGCCCTCTCGACCGACGAGAAGCTCATGAAAGCCTTCGGCGCGGCTCAGCGCGTCACTGGCGGGTCGAAGGCCTGCTTCGAGGCGCTCTCGGCCGGAGACTGCGCCGCCATCGTGGCCGACAGTACGGCGCTCGCTTATTATACGCACTGACCGTCTGGCCGCCCGCGCGGGGCTCTGCGCGGGCGGCTTTTTGTGCGGCGGGGTGCGCTTTTTCGCCGCGATCCGCAAAAAGAGCTCCCGCTTTCGCGTCAACTGTGCTATACTGGCTATGTCCGCGCCTGCCAGATTGGCGGAATTTTTTTACTCGCGCGGGCAGAAACACAGGTACGCCTATGTCGAACAGCAACAATAAATATAAAACCCTCGTGTCCAACACCATGCTCATCAGCCTCGGCACCTTCGGCAGCAAGCTGCTGGTGTTTTTCATGGTGCGCTTTTACACGAGCTATCTCACCCCCGCGGACTACGGCACCGCCGACCTCATCACGCAGACGGCCAATCTGCTCTTCCCGCTCATCAGCCTCGGCATCACGGACGGCGTGTTCCGCTTCGCCGTGGACCACACCGAGCAGCGGCGCAACATTTTCTCCGTCGGCGTGTATACGATCCTGGCGGGCGCTGTGCTACTCGTGGCCATTTTGCCGCTGCTGGGGCTCTTCCCGCAGTTTGACGGGTTTCTCTGGCTGATCGCGCTCTATACGATGTGCTCGTGCTTCCACTCGCTGTGCGCGCAGTTTGTGCGCGCCGAGGGGCACACGGCGCTCTTCGCCGTGCAGGGTATGATCAATACCGTGCTCGTCATCGGACTGAATGTGCTCTTCCTCGTCGGCCTGCGCATGGGCATCACGGGCTATGTGCTCTCCGTCGCGCTGGCGGATCTGGCGTGCACGCTGCTTTTGTTCGTGCGCGAGCGGCTCTGGCGTCAGCTCATGCTCCGCCCGGGCTGGGCGGCCGCGCGCGAGATGCTGGCCTACAGCATCCCCATGATCCCGACGACGGTGTTCTGGTGGATCACGAGCGTGTCCGACCGCTACATGGTCACGGCCTACCTCGGCGTGGACGCCAACGGTATTTACGCCGTGTCGTACAAGATGCCGACGATCCTGTCGCTCGTGTCGAGCATTTTCATGGAGGCGTGGCAGTTTTCCGCCGTGTCCGAGGCGCAGGGCAGCCGGCGCGAGCACATCCGCTTCTTCTCGAAGGTCTGGTGCTCGTTCCAGTCGGTGATGTTCCTCGCCGGCGCGTGCATCATCGCCTTCGCCGTGCCGGAGATCCACGTGCTCACGACCGAGCAGTATTACGGCGCGTGGCTGTATGTGCCGGTGCTCGGCATGGCCATGGTCTTTTCCGCGTTCGTGAGCTATCTCGGCAGCGTCTACATGGTCGAAAAGTGCAGCAAGCGCACGTTCGTCACGTCCATGATCGGCGCGCTGCTCAATATCGCGCTCAACTTCCTGCTCATTCCGTCGAAGCTTGGCGTGCAGGGTGCGGCCATTGCCACGTGTGTGAGCTATTTTGTCGTGTTTGTCATCCGGGCGGTGGATGCGCGCAAGTTCATCCCGTTCCGGTTTTATACCATCGGCGTCACGGAAAACTGCATTCTGCTGACGGTGCAGATGCTCTTCATCGTCCTGCAGCTTCCGGGCTGGAAGATCGCGCAGGCAGTGTGCATTTTGCTGCTGCTCCTGCTCAACCGCAAGCCGCTTCTGGACGGCGCGGGCAAGATCGTCCGCTTCCGCCGTTGACGCAACTTTTTGGAGGATTTGTGATTTGAAGATTTGGAACAGCCTGTTTGGGAAGATCATCCTGACCTTCCTCGTCTCCATGGTGCCGGTGCTCGAGCTGCGCGGCGCAATCCCGATCGGCGTGGCGCACGGCCTGGATTACCGCATCGCCATCGCGGTGTCCATCCTCGGCAACCTCGTGCCGGTGCCGTTCATCGTGCTCTTCATCCGCAAGATCTTTGCCTGGCTGCGCACGAAGAGCGAGCGGCTCAACGGCTTTGTCACGCGCATGGAGCAGCGCGCGCTCAAAAAGTCGGACACCGTGCGCCGTGCGCGCTTCTGGGGTCTGTTTCTCTTCGTGGCCATCCCGCTGCCGGGCACCGGCGCGTGGACGGGCTCGCTCATCGCGGCCATGCTGGAGATGCGCGTCAAGGAGGCTTTCCCGCCGATTGCGCTCGGCGTCGTCACGGCCGGCATCATCGTCGCCGTCGTGACGTATGGCGCGGCGTCGCTGCTGTTTTAATTCCAACGAGGACCGCTTCGCCGGGCTTTTTGGCGCACGCAAAAAAATCCCGCTGTCCGATGGGACAGCGGGATTTTTCTGTTTTTCTGTACGGTTTACTCGGCAAACGCTTTTTCCAGCGCCTCGAGCTCCTCGCGCAGCTCGTGCGGCAGCTTGTCGCCGAACTGCTCGAAGTATTCGCGGATGCCCGCGCAGTTTTCGCGCCAGCTCTTCGCGTCGAGCGTCAGCAGCTCCTTGAGCGTCTCGACCGTTACGCCGCTGCCGGCGATGTTGATATCCTCCGGCTTCGGCTCATAGCCGATGGGCGTCTCATCCGCGCCCACCTCGTCGAAGCAGCGCTTGAGGATCCACTCGAGCACGCGCAGGTTGTCGCCGAAGCCCGGCCACAGGAAGCGGCCGTTGTCGTCCGTGCGGAACCAGTTGACGTTGAAGATCTTCGGCGCGTTCGGCAGCTTCTCGCCCATGTCGAGCCAGTGCTGCCAGTAGTCGGCCATGTTGTAGCCGCAGAATGGGCGCATGGCCATCGGGTCGCGGCGCACGACGCCGACAGCGCCGGTCGCGGCGGCCGTCGTCTCGGACGCCATCGTTGCGCCGACGAACACACCGTGCGCCCAGTCGCGGGACTGGTAGACCAGCGGGGCGGTCTTTGCGCGGCGGCCGCCGAAGATGATCGCGCTGATCGGCACGCCTGTGCCCTTGAAAAACTCCTCGCTGATGCACGGGCAGTTCTCCGCCGGAGCGGTGAAGCGGCTGTTCGGGTGCGCGCCGCGCGTGCCGTCGCTGCCGTCCCACACTTCGCCCTTCCAGTTGCGCAGGTGGCCCTTGGGCGGCTGCTTGGTCATGCCCTCCCACCAGACGGTCATGTCGTCCTCGTTGAGCACGACGTTCGTGAAGATGGTGTTTTTGCTCGTGGAGGCAAGCGCGTTCGGGTTAGATCTCTCGCTCGTGCCGGGGGCAACGCCGAAGAAGCCGTTTTCGGGGTTCACGGCCCAGAGGCGGCCGTCCGGGCCGACGCGCAGCCAGGCGATGTCGTCGCCGACGGTCCAGCACTTCCAGCCGTTTTTGCGGTAGCCCTCGGGCGGGATGAGCATGGCGAGGTTCGTCTTGCCGCACGCAGACGGGAACGCACCCGTCACATAGCGTACTTCGCCTTTGGGGTTCTGGATGCCGAGGATGAGCATGTGCTCTGCCAGCCACCCCTCGCGGCGGCCGAGCACGGAGGCGATGCGCAGCGAGAAGCACTTTTTGCCCTGCAGCACGTTGCCGCCGTAGTTGGAGTTGACGGAGATGATCTTGTTCTCCTCCGGGAAGTGGACGATGTAGCGGTTCTCGGGATCGAGCGTGACCTTGGAGTGCACGCCGAGGATGACGTCGCTGCTGTCGCCGAGCGCGTCGAGCACCTTCGTGCCGATGCGCGTCATGATGGCCATGTTCAGCACGACGTAGATCGAGTCCGTGACCTCGATGCCGTACTTGGCAAACGGGGAGCCGATCACGCCCATCGAGTAGGGGATGACGTACATCGTGCGGCCAGCCATGGCGCAGCGCAAAATCTCGTGCAGCTTGGCCTTCATCTCGTCCGGATCCATCCAGTTGTTCGTGGGGCCGGCCTCTTCGCGGGTCCTGGAGCAGATAAATGTCCGGCCCTCGACACGCGCCACGTCGTTGACGTCGCTGCGGTTGAGATAGCAGCCGGGCAGCTTTTCTTCATTGAGTTTGATGAGCTCGCCGGTTTCCACGGCGATCTTGCGCAGGGATTCGAGCTGGGCCTCCGAGCCGTCGATCCAGACGATCTCTTTCGGGGTCGTGAGTTCGGCAGTTTTCCGCACCAGCTCCAGTACGGACGGGTTTTGCGTCAGTTCCATGTTGTGAGGTTCTCCTTTTTGACTAAAATTTCTCGACCTTGATCCGTATCTATACTACATTTCTCTGAAAACACCTTACACCATCCCGCCGCGCCTGTAAACCCCAAAACGGAAACTTTTCCTGTGAACCTTTTCACACAGGCGCATTTGTGCTACAATGCGCGCAGACATCTCTGACCCGAGGAGGGGAGCGCCATGTGGAAAACCATTGTGCCGGCGGTGGCGGTGCTGGCAGCCGAGGCGGTCATCCGCCGGAAGATCAACGCCCTGCCGGCCGAGACCTTCCCGCTGCGCATCGGGCAGCGCGTGCAGCTGCGCCGGGCGCATAACCGCGGCCTGCTGTGCAGCAAGTTTGCACGAAAGCCGCGAGCGGCCGCCGCGCTGCAGACTGCGTCCGCCGCAGCGCTCGCGGCGGTGGCGGCCGTGTGCGCCTGCCGCCGGGGCGGCACGGCGCTGCAGATCGGCATGGGCCTGATGCTCGGCGGCGCGCTGGCCAATCTCATCGAGCGCTGGGCGCGCGGGTCGGTCACGGACTATGTGTACCTGCCGCAGGCGGTCATCCCGTTTTTCCGGCGCATCATCTGGAACGCGGCCGACCTGAGCATCCTGACCGGCTGCACCACGGCAGTGATCGCACTGCTGTGCGAAGAATTGTGATTATGTGAACTGAATTATGTAAACTGTTTGGATACAACAGAAAATCATTTTTTACAGAAAACGCTTTGTAGTGCGCAGTGACAGGATAGGTAAGTTGCTGTTTCGCAAAGGCATTTCTAATATTATGTGAATTAGGATTATGTAAACTATTAAGCGCGAAGACAAGGACGCCTGATCGAAAATGAGGCTATCTATTATTCTGCGCAAAGCGCAGAATAATAGATAGCCCCTTGCTCCGACCTCGGAACAAGGGGCTATCCTGCCGTGTTCGGTTCCATCACCCGAACCTCCTTTTTGTTTTGTTTTCCCGCCGTGTGCAGAGGCCTTTGCGCTGCACGCGGACTCCGACCGCTGTGAAGGGAAATGCGTTTGCAAGATTCCGCACCACTGCGTGCCGACTCCGGAGTCACAGAACCCTGTCTGCTTCCGGACGATTCAGTACATCGGACTCACCTCCGTCGATTCCGCTGAACCTGTATTCTAAAGGCGCTGCCCCTCGTGAGGGGCTGCTGCTCTCCTCTGGTTCTGGCTACAGTATAGCAGTTCGTTTTCTTTTTGTCAATGATTTAATAAACAAAAATCAGGCAGAATGTTCGGCAAAAACGCCGAATTTTCCTGCCTCGCGCCAACGCCCCCTGCAACGCGGGGCGCTGGCAGATCCTCTGCGGCGGCGCGCAAAAGGAAAACCGCCGTGCGTGTCCGTCGGCGCACAGCGGCAGCAGCTTCGGTTCAGCGGTCGCTCGGAGCGGCGCTCTGACCGCCGAAGATCCAGTCGTCCAGGTCCTGGCCCATGTGTTTTCACCTCCCGTTGAATTCGCATATGGCCATTCTATGCGCTGCGGTGCGAAAAAATGCACGAACCCGTGCCGTGGAAATAGAAAGAACTTGAAACCATTGGCCGATTGCGCTATAATCTATGCATATTTTCCGTAATCGGAGCCTGTCTCCGCGGGCAACACTATTTTAAAGGATAAGGTGAATCACGAATGAGTGCATCCCAGGACAAAAAGCGCCGCACAGACGAGCGTGCGCTGGGTACGGAGCGCCGCCAGGTCGCCTCGCAGAAGGAAGCCAAAGAGCGCAAGCAAAGCAAGATCAAGTGGACGGTCGGCTCGATCATCGTCGTGCTGCTCGTTGCCGCCATCCTGATCGGCAACTCCAGTCTCTTTTACACCGCGCGCCCCGCGCTGCAGGTCGGCGATGTGAAGTATTCCTCGGCGGAGGTCAATTATGCCTACCGCTCCGCCTACCTCACGTTCTGCAACCAGTACGGCAGCTATCTGAGCTACGTTGGCCTCGACACCAGCAAGGCGCTCGATGAGCAGGAGTGCCGCATCAGCGATGATTTCGACACCTGGGACGATTATTTCAAGGATGCTGCCGAAAAGAATCTGGTGCAGGTCACGGCGCTGTGCGATGCCGCGCAGAAGGCCGGCGTCACGCTCGACGAGGACGATCAGCATGAGATCGACGAGCAGTTTTCCTACCTCGAGCTCACTGCCAAGCAGTATAAGTACAACTCCGTCAGCAAGTATCTGCAGGCGGCCTATGGCAACGGCGTGACCAAAAAGGTCGTGCGCCATATGCTCGAGCTCAGCGAGCTCGCCACGAAGTACTCGCAGCAGCAGTATGACAGCTACACCTATACGCCCGAGGAGATCGCGGCCAGCTACGCCGAGAATAAGAACAGCTGCGATACATTCAACTATCAGTACTATTTCGTCCAGGCGGATACCGAGGACAGCACGGACGACGACGGCAACGCGACCTCCAAGACCACGGACGCCACGATGGCGGCCGCCAAGGCCACGGCCGACAAGATCGCCGCCGCCACGCATGACGCGGAGAGCTTCACTGCCGCCGTCACGGCCAATGTTCCCGCCAAGACGTCCGAGGACGGCACGAGCACCGCGCCGAGCGTCACGGACAACGCCGATACCAAGGGCTCGAACTTCAGCTCCGCTGTGTACGCCGACTGGCTCTACAGCGCCGACCGCACTGCCAACGACGTGACCGTCGTGGAGCAGGAAAACAGCGGCTACTACGTCGTGCTCTTCGAGAGCCGCGATGATAATGCCTACAACACCGTCAACGTCCGCCACATCCTCATCAAGGCGGAGGACAGTGACGGCGACGGCACGTATTCCGACGAGGAAAAGCAGAAAGCCAAGGCCGCGATCGACGATGTTTACGCCCGCTGGGAGCAGAGCGACCAGACCGAGGACGACTTCGCGCAGCTGGCCAACTCCTTCAGCCAGGACAGCGGCTCGAACACGAAGGGCGGCCTGTACGAGAACGTCTACAAGGGCCAGATGGTGCAGGAGTTCAACGATTTCTGCTTCGATCCCGCGCGCAAGCCGGGCGATGTGGGCATCGTCTTTAACGAGAGCGATTCCTACTGCGGCTATCACCTTGTGTATTACGTCGGCCAGGGCGAGCGCTACTGCGACTACCTTGGCGATCAGACGCTGCGCACGGATGATTTCAACGCCTGGGAGGGCACGTTCTTTGACGGCTGGACCAGCACCGAGCTCAAGGGCATGAAGTACGTCGGATAAATCAGACACGCGAAAGATATGCGAAGATATGCGACAGAGCCGCCCGCCGGGCGGCTCTGCGTCTATCTGAAAGCAGGGCTTCAACGTTTCCATGTTTCCACGGAGGGATCACCATGACCAAGACAAAAACGCAGCGCTATGACACGACCGTGCTCGACGCGCGCGCCCTTGCCGACGCACTCGAGATTGAGGAGAAGGCCGGCTGGGAGGTCGCGGAGGCGGGCTATGACGGCACGGACTTCGTCGTGACCTTCGAGCGGGAGGACGCGCGATGACCGAGCAGACCATCCGCACGCAGATGCTCCTCGGCGAGGCCGCGCTCGCGCGCCTGCGCAGCAGCCGCGTCGCCGTGCTCGGCCTCGGCGGCGTGGGCAGCTGGTGCGCCGAGGCGCTGGCCCGCGCCGGCGTCGGCGCGCTCACGCTCGTGGACGAGGACACCGTCAGCGAGAGTAATCTCAACCGCCAGTGCTGCGCGCTGCACTCCACGATCGGTCAGCCGAAGGCGGCCGTCATGGCCGCGCGCGTGCACGATATTGACCCCAGCATCGCCGTCGACGCGCGCGCCGAGCGCTACGAGGCGGCGACGCGGGAACGGTTTTTCGACACGGAGTATGATTATATTGCCGACTGCATCGACCTCGTGTCGTGCAAGGTGGATCTGATCCGCACCGCGCACGCGCGCGGCATCCCGATCGTGTCGGCGCTCGGCACCGGCAACAAGATGGACGCGAGCCGGTTTGAACTCTGCGACATCAGTCAGACGAGTGGCTGCCCGTTCGCGCGCGTCATGCGCCGCGAGCTGCGCAGCGCCGGCATCACGCACCACGCGGTCGTGTTCAGCCCCGAGCCCGCCATGACGCCAGAGGCGCTGTGCGCCCCGCCGCCTGGCCGCCGGAGCGTGCCCGGCTCGCTGCCGTGGGTGCCGGCCAGCGCGGGACTGCTGCTGGCGCAGAAGATCGTGCTCGATCTGTGCGCCGCGCCGGAGGAGCGGGCATGAAGCCCGTCTGGATCGTGCTGCTGTGCCTGCTGAGCGCGGCGGTGCTGGCGGCGCTGGTGTGGCTGCTTGTGTGGTACATCGAGCAGCGCGTGCTGACAAAGTCGCTCGGCCGTGCGTCGGAGGGCGCGGACGCGCAGGCCGCGTGGGAGCAGCACATCCTGCGCAAGCAGGACTGGACGGCCGACTCCGAGCCGGGCAGGGCGGCGCTCGCGCGCGTGCGCGCCGGCGTCGCGGCCATGCAGGAGCAGCCGCACGAGGATGTGTTTCTCCCCGCGCTCGATGGCGCGCGCCTGCACGCGCGGCTCTACCGCGTGCCCCACGCCCACGCCACGGTCATCCTCTGCCACGGCTACCACAGCCACGCCGAGCATGATTTTTCCGCCCAGTTCCCGGCGCTGTATGCCTCCGGCGGCTGCAACCTGCTGCTCATCGACGAGCGCGCGCACGGCCTGAGCGAGGGCAAGTGCCTCACGTTCGGCCAGCTCGAGCGCTACGACATCGCCCAGTGGGTGCACTGGGTGCGCGAGCACTCGCGCGTGCAGCGGCCCATCGCGCTCTACGGTGTATCGATGGGCGCGGCGTCGGTGCTGCTGGCGGCGCAGCTCCCGGAGCTGAGGGACGAGATCGCCTGCGTCATAGCCGACTGCGGCTATTCCAGCTTCGAGCTGGAGGTCATGGACGCCGTGCACCACGGTACCAATGCGCCGCGCTGGCTGCAAAAGCCGCTCGCGCGCGCCTGCGTGCGCATCCTGCGCCGCAGCGGGCTGGACTTTGCTGCCGTCGATACCACGCCCGGCATGGCGGCGCTCGATCTGCCCATCCTGTTTTTCCACGGCGACGCGGACACTTTCGTCCCCCTGCACCACAGCGAGCGCAACCTCGCCGCCTGCAGGCGGCCGCAGCGGCTCGTCGTCATCCCCGGCGCGGAGCACGCCATGTCCGCGCAGGTCGACCCCGAGCGCTACCGGCATGAGCTGCTGACCTTCCTGTGGCGCAACACGAACTACCTCTGGGCCGAGCGCAACAAGCCGCTCAAATGAGCTGCGGGGCCGAAGCGTGCCAAAGCGTCCGCGGCCCGAAACAGAGCGCAAAAAAGAGCACCATCCGGTGCTCTTTTTGCGTCTCAAAATCTTTTATGTTTGACTACAGGTAAAATATACTTGACATGACATTATGAATGACAAGTGCTACACTTCGCTTGAACGGAAAAGGAGGCGCTGTTATGCACAACATGACTGGATTTTTGGGTGCTGCCGTCGGCGTGGTCATTGCGGTCGTCATTTGGGTCGTGGTTGTTTCCCTGCGCAAGAAGCGGAGCGGCGACGCGCCGGAGTTTGACGAGCGGCAGCTCGCCGCGCGCGCCAAGGCATACAGCAGCGCGTTTTTCACGCTGCTGGGGTATCTCGCCGTCGTGGTGCTGCTCGATTCGGTTGCCGAGGTGCGCTGGGCTGCACGCTCGACGCGCTCTTCTGGCCGGAGACGGATTCGTGAGCAGCCCCCACTTCCGCTGAAATCTGCGCGCAAATTCGCAAAAATTTCACCACTTAGGTGCAAAAAAGCCGGATGTCTCGGACATCCGGCTTTTTTGCTCGTTTTCAGTCCCGCAGCAGGGATGCGGCGGCCGTGCCGATGGCGGAAGCGTTCGGTACGGGCTTGCACACGCAGTAGCGCTGGTGCTTCTGCACGAGAAATGCCTCGAGCTCTTCGCTGACGGCCGGGCGCAGGAGCGTCGAGTAGCGAAACAGCGCCCCGTCCACGGCCACGACCATCGGGCGGTAGCGGTTTTTCGCGCCGTCGGTCAGAAAGACGATGGCCGCGATGTTTGCGACGATCGCTTTCGCCGCGCGGCCGAACACGCTCTGAATGACCATGGCGGCGGTCTTGCGGTCGGCATCCGCCGCATCGCTCAGCGCTGCGATGGCGCCGCAGTCCGGGTCTGCGCCGAAGGCGTCCGCGTCGGCGGCGGTCAGCACGTCGAGCGCGCGGAGCTTGTCCGCCGTCTCGGGCGCGAACAGCCCGTCTTTTGCCGCGGCGATGAGGGCTAGGCGGCTGAGCTTGCCGAGGTAGCGGCCGCTCGTCATCTTCTCGAACCGGTACGCGCCCGGTGCGGCCGAGGCCGCGTCGAGCGCCTTGTCAAACGCGCTCTGCGGCACGTCGGTGAACGAGCCGGACTCGAGGTTGACGAGCATCTCGCCGTCAGCGTCGCGGCCGAGCTTTTCGATCGCGCGCACCGGCAGCAGACAGCACGTGTTCGTGCCCGTGCCGTTGACGAGCCCGGCAAAACCGTTGGCGTAGTTGTTGGCGATGGTGGTCGAGCCGCTCAGGTACGTGGCGGGGGTGTCGTTGATGACCATGATGGGCAGCTTCGTGCAGCCGCGGCGTTCGAGCTCCTCGGCCAGGTCCGCGCCCACGAGGTGATCCTCCCACCCGGTCAGCTGCACCTCTTTGGTCATGCCGAGCACCTTTGCATCCAGCTCCGGCGTGTTCTCCGCCGGGTAGCTGAAGCAGATGCCGATCTGCGTGACCCGGTCGAGCAGCGGCTCGAGCGCGTCGGCTGCCAGCCGGATGAAGTCCATCCAGTCGGCGTCGCGCTCCGAGCCGGGCATGGGCAGCGTGCGCTCGTCCTCGAGGATCGGCTGGCCGAACTCGTAGTGCACGGTGGCGACGCGGAAGTTCGTGCCGCCGGCGTCGATGACGGCGACGCGCTTGCCCTCCGGGGCGGCGACGTGGCCGTGCGGCGCGAGGTAGGCCGGCAGCATCGGCAGGCCGCCCGCCTCGCCGCGCAGGCCGCGCTGCATCGCGGCGAGCAGGGCATCGGTGAGCTCCTGCGTGTCGAGCTGGTCGGGCGCGGCGTCATACTTGCGCAGGAAGGCGAGCACGCGCGCGTCGATGTGGATCGCGGGCACGGGCTCGTCCTGCTCCGGCGCGGCGAAGGGGAACGGCGCGCGCGGCGCGGCCGGGGCCTCCGGGGCGGGGGCGGGCTTGCTTTTCTTGAAAAACGGAAGATTCATATGTGTTCTCTCTCTTTCTTACCGAAAACCCCGCGCCGGGCCCGGCGCGGGGACGGTGATGATTCGGTTGCGGGTCAGGCGTTCGGGGCGTCGCTCTTGGCGCTCTCGACCAGGCCGGCCGCCAGCGCGGCAACGCCCTGGATCTCGGACGGGATGATGATCTTCGTCGCGCGGCCGTCCGCGGCGGCGGCAAAGGCCTCGAGACTCTTGAGCTTGATGACGGCGTCGGACGGCATGGACTCGTTGATGAGCCGGATGCCCTCGGCGGTCGCGCGCTGCACGGTCAGAATGGCCTCGGCGCGGCCCTGCGCCTCAAGGATCTGCTCCTGCTTTTTCGCGTCGGCGCGCAGGATGGCCGATTCCTTTTCGCCCTCGGCCGTGAGGATGGCGGAGCGCTTCTCGCCCTCGGCGCGCAGAATGGCCTCGCGGCGTTCGCGCTCGGCCTTCATCTGCTTTTCCATGGCGCTCTGGATCTCCTTGGGCGGGAGGATGTTTTTGAGCTCCACGCGGTTGACCTTGATGCCCCAGGGGTCGGTGGCTTCGTCGAGGATCTGGCGCATCTTGGTGTTGACGATGTCGCGGCTGGTCAGGCACTGGTCAAGCTCCAGGTCGCCGATGAGGTTGCGCAGCGTCGTGGCCGAGAGGTTCTCGATCGCAAGGATCGGCTGCTCGATGCCATAGGTATAGAGCTTCGGGTCGGTGATCTGGTAGTAGACGACGGTGTCGATCTGCATGGTGACGTTGTCCTTCGTGATGACGGGCTGCGGCGGGAAGTCCGCGACCTGCTCTTTGAGCGACAGACGCTTGGCGACCGACTCGATGAACGGGATCTTCAGGTGCAGGCCGACGCCCCATGTGGTCTTGTAGGCGCCGAGGCGGGTGATGACGTAAGCCTGTGCCTGCGGGACGATGCGGATGTTGCGCACGAGAATGATGAGCGCGATCAGGATGATTCCGTAGAGAACGTATGGCATGGTGATTCCTCCTTATTCTTTTGCGCCCGCGGTTACGCAGGCGGGTGTGACGATGAGCTTGACGCCCTCGATGCGCAGCACGATGGCCGCAGTCCCGGCGGGGATGGGGGCATCGGTCTGCGCGCGGGCGGTCCAGACTTTTCCGCCGACGGACACGGCGCCGCGGCCGGCCAGGTTGTCGATATCCTCCGTGACGAGACATTCCTGCCCGATGAGCATATCGGCATTCGTGGGCTGGGTGCGGCTGTTGATATATTTTTTCACCAGCGGGCGCGTCACGGCGAAGGCCGCGATCGACACGGCGAAAAACCACACGAGCTGCAGCCACAGCGGCGCGTGGAACATGGCGGCGATGAGCGCGGCGAGCGCGCCCACGGCAAACCAGATCGTGACCAGACCGGCGGTCAGGCCCTCGACGATCAGAAAGATCACGATCAGGCCGATCCAGATGGCCGGCATGGTGCATGGGATCCCGGCGATGACCATAGACAAAACCTCCTGTTGAGAATGCGCGGCAACTGTTTGCCATAGAAATATCATATCTTATTTACAGGATAAAAGCAAGCAAAACACCCGGAATTCCGGCACATGAAATTTCCGGGCGGTTTTCCTCTTTACTTTCCTAAATAATTAGAGTAAAATAATATCCGAAAAATCGTGTTTCAGCATCCATATATCTGATGAGAAATAAGGAGCGCATATGAATAAACAGCATAAAAAACCGCGCTGCGATGACATGTATCGTGCCATCCTGACGCTCAAGACCGTCGACGAGTGCAAGCAGTTTTTCGATGACCTGTGCACGGTCACGGAGCTGCAGGCTATGGAGCAGCGCTATCAGGTGGCGCAGTATCTCGACGCGGGCCTGATCTACAACGACATTCTGGAAAAGACCGGCGCCTCGAGCGCGACGATCAGCCGCGTCAACCGCAGCCTGCAGTACGGCACCGGCGGGTATGAGATTGTGTTCGGCCGGCTCAAGGAGCAGGCGGAAAAAGCTCCGGAGGAGCAGGCGTGAGCGCTTACGGCGCCCTTGCCGCATGGTACGATGCGCTGACCCGTGATGTGGATTATGCCGCGTTCGCGGACTTTTATGAGCAGTGTTTCCAGCAGGGGCGCGGCGCGTGCCACACCCTGCTGGATTTTTGCTGCGGCACCGGCACGCTCACGCGCCTGATGGCCGCGCGCGGGTATGAGATGATCGCAACCGACGGCTCGCCCGATATGCTCATGCAGGCGCAGGCGCACAATGCCGATCTGCCCGCGGACGCGGTGCAGCCGCTGCTGCTGTGCCAGGAGGCGGCGCAGCTCGATCTCTACGGCACGGTCGACGCGGCCTACTGCTCGCTCGACGGGATCGACTACCTGCCGCCGGAGGAGCTGCCGGAGGTGCTGCACCGGCTGCACCTGTTTGTGCGTCCGGGCGGGATGCTCATTCTGGACATCCGCGATCCGGCGTCGTTCCGCGCGCTCGACGGCGGCACGTTCGTCGACGAGACGGACGATGTCCTGTGCCTCTGGCGGGCGGAGTTTGACGCGGCGGCCCAGACCATGCACTACGGCATGGATCTGTTCACGCGCGCGGGGGAGCTCTGGTCGCGCGCGTCGGAGGAGCACATCGAGTATGCGCACACGCCGGAGCGGCTCGCGCAGTTGCTCACGCAGGCGGGCTTTCTGGACGTGACCGTCCGGCGCGACGGCCCGCAGGCGGATGCCGGGCGCATTTTCCTCACGGCGATGCGCAGCCTGGAATACGGCGTCTGAATTGTGCAAAAACTCCGGATGCGGCTCAATGCGGGCTGCACCCGATTCCAAGATTTCTGAGGTGAAAACAATGGATGAAATCATCCGTGCCGTCTCAAAAGACGGTTTTGTGAAAATTTCGGTCGTCACCGCGCGCGATGCGGTGCAGCGCGCCAACGCCATCCACCACTGCAGCCCGACGGCAATCGCCGCCCTCGGCCGCAGCCTGTGCGCGGCGTCGATGCTCGGCGACCTGCTCAAGGAGGAAAACGGCACGCTCACACTGCGTATCAGCGGCGGCGGAGGCCTCGGCAGCATCATCGCCGTGTCGGACAGCGAGGGCAATGTGCGCGGCATGGTCTCGAACCCCGCGTTCGACCTGCCCACGCGCCCGGACGGCAAGCTCGACGTCGGCGGCGCCGTCGGCAAGGACGGTATGCTCACCGTCAGCCGCGACATCGGCCTGCGTGAGCCGTATGTCGGCAGCACGGAGCTCGTCAGCGGCGAGATCGCGGAGGATCTGTCCGCTTACCTCGTCGAGAGCGAGCAGATCCCCGCGGCCTGCGGCCTCGGCGTGCTCGTCGATACCGACCACAGCGTCAAGGCGGCCGGCGGCTTTCTCGTGCAGCTCATGCCCGGCGCGTCGGAGGATCTGATCACAAAGCTCGAGGACAACATTTTCATGATGGACCAGCTCACGACCATCCTCGATGAGGACGGGGCGGACGCCGTCATTCCGCAGGTCATGCGCGGTCTCGAATCCGAGATCGTCCTGCGCCACCCGATGGCCTATCGCTGCGCGTGTTCGCGTGCGCGCGTGGAGCAGGCACTGCGCCAGTGCGGCGTGCAGGAGCTGCAGGACATGATCGCAGACGGCAAGGACACGCAGGTGCACTGCCAGTTCTGCGACGCGGAGTATGTCTTCACCACGGCGGAGCTGCAGACACTGCTCGATGCCGAAAACGCTGACGCTGCAACGGATTGACTGCAATCGGGGCGGCGCTGCCGCCCCGAAAATGTACATTTGCCGAAAAAATTACCGAAAATCCCTTGACAATTTTTTTGGCGTCTTGTATAATGAGCAAGCTGCGAAACGGGAGCATAGCTCAGCCGGGAGAGCACTTGCCTTACAAGCAAGGGGTCACAGGTTCGAGCCCTGTTGTTCCCACCAGTTTTTGAATTGCATACGCCTCTGTAGCTCAGTTGGTAGAGCAGGGGACTGAAAATCCCCGTGTCGTTGGTTCGATTCCGACCGGAGGCACCATTTTGCGGGCATAGCTCATTTGGCAGAGCGCCACCTTGCCAAGGTGGAGGTAGCGAGTTCGAATCTCGTTGCCCGCTCCATTTTTTTGGCGCCATAGCCAAGTGGTAAGGCATGGGACTGCAAATCCTTGACCCCCGGTTCAAATCCGGGTGGCGCCTCCAAAAAGAAACACCAGCCAGTCGGCTGGTGTTTCTTTTTGCAGACACCGATGGCGAAGATCGAAAACCGAGCGGGGAAGCCCATCCCCGCTCGGACTCTCCCTGTGCGCGTCGCGAGCATTCGCAAAGAGCCAGCCCCCCCGGACCAATTGGTCCGGGGGGCTGTTTTCAAACGTAAAACGAAGGGGCCAGATGATTGTCCGGCGTGAACTTCAGAATCAGGCGGCTGTTTTTGGCGTAGACGATCGTACCGTCGTGGGTGCCGTGCGGGAAAAAAGCATCGGGGTCGTCCAGCACGGGCGGCTCCAGGCACAGCGGCGTTTCGGGAGCGTCGTCCGTGTAAATGGTCATGGTGAAAGACGGATGGCTGCGGCGGGAGGCTGTGTTTCGGGTATAGGAACCATGCACGGTGACATAGGCGTGTTCGTCAATGTCCTGCTGGATGCGCGCGTTCTCTTCGGGAACCGATGTGCCAACACAGATACCATATCCGATCACGACAAGCACCAGCAGAAAAACCGACACCTGCCAGCTGTCATCTTTGTCTTTCGGTTTTTTCTTCCGATTGCCGTACAGCGTAAGGAGGATCGTGCAGACCCAGATCAGCACGACAACCGCAAACAGCCACAGCGCGTGAATCCAGTTGCTCCGCATGGTGGCCTGCAGGACTTCTTCATATGTCAGTGCACCGATCATGGGTGGCCTCCTTCCACGGTGCGCGTGCGCACCGCACGTTCAGAATACACCATGGTACGCCGGGCGTCAATGAGCGGAGCACGGTTTCCCAGAGCCGAGAGCAAAAGTCGCCGGCACACATTTGTGTGCCGGCGACTTGTTATCCCTCGTCGTCGGCGAGTTTCGTCTTATACTCGCTGATGCTCTTTCCCGTCCAGAGACTGAACGCCCGGTAGAACGAGTTCAGGTCCTGATAGCCGAGCAGATAGGCAATGTCCTCGGCCGAGAGCGTCGTGTTGCGCAGATAGTTTTTGGTGAGCAGCTCGCGCGTGTGGTTGAGCTGCTGCTGAAAGCTGGTGTTTTCCTCTTTGAGTCTGCGCTGCAGCGTGCGGCGGCTCAGACCGAGCGCGCGGCAGACGTCGTCGACCGCGCACGCGCTGCCCGGTCAGACGCATGTTTCGGCCGCGACGCGCCAGTTCCTGCGCTATCTGGACCGGCGGAATGCGCCGGAAGCCCCCGCTGGCTGCACGGGATTTGACAATCAGGCGTGATTTGTGTATAATCACTACAAAATCTCTGATTTTTTGTGAAATCTGTCCTCCGGCCTCCGGAGACAGGGAGGAAAGCAACGTGACATACACTGTGGACGACACGATGAAGAAGCTGCTCGGCGCGCCGGAGGCGGTCGCGGTCCTTGAGCGGTTCTTCCCCAAGATCCTGAAGAATCCGGCCCTGCAGATGACCGCCGCCATGACGCTGCGCCAGGTGGCCGGGTTTGCCCAGTCGGGCCTGACGGCCGACTCGCTCGCGGAGATCGACGCGCAGCTGCGCGCGCTCCCGTCGTCCGATGCCTGAGCCATTTCCACGCGCCCCCGGTATCTTGCCGGGGGCCGTCTGCTGGATACCATTCTGAAAAGGACTGAGGTCATTCTATGGACAACACGTTACCGCCGCTCAAGCGCATTGCCGCTATCCACGATCTGTCCGGGCTCGGCAAGTGCTCGCTGACCGTGGCGCTGCCGGTCATCTCCGCCACGGGCGTGGAGTGCGCCTGCATTCCGACGGCCGTGCTCAGCACGCACACGGGCGAGTTCACCGGCTGGACGTTCCGCGATCTGTCGGATGATATGCTGTCCATCGCGCACCACTGGCAGCGCATCGGCGTGCGCATCGACGGCGTGTATTCCGGCTACCTTGCTTCGCCGGAGCAGGCGCAGCTGCTCGCGCAGACGCTTGACTGCATCGCCGCGCCGGATACCCTCGTCGTGATCGACCCGGTCATGGCCGACAACGGCAGCTATTATTCCAAGATCGACGACCGGATGTGCGCAGCCTTCCGCCGCCTGCTCTCGCGCGCGGACGTCATCACGCCGAACGTTACGGAGGCGGCGCTGCTGGCTGGTCTGCCGTACGAGCCCGGCACGCACAGCGACGCCTATCTCGCGCAGCTGTTTCAGGCGCTCGGCGCGCTCGGCGCCGGCATCGTGACGGTCACGGGCGTGCGCCCGCAGCCGGACGTGATCGGCAATGTCGCCTGCGACTGCCGCACGGGGGAGATGCACGTGAGCATGCGTCCGGCGCATCCCGGCGTGTTTTACGGCACGGGCGATGTGTTCGCCTCCGCCCTCGCCGCGCTGCTCGTGCGCGGCGCTCCGCTGAGCGCCGCCCTCGAAACGGCCACCGCGCTCACGGACGAGAGCATCTGCCGCTCGCTCTGGCGCGACACGCCGCGCCGCTTCGGCGTGGACTTTGAGGGCGCGCTGCCGGCGTATATCCGCCGCGTGGAAAAGATATTTGAAGCATGAAAAAGTTACAAAATTCGACCCGACGGGATTCAATTTTGATTCCGGTGGGTCGATTTTTGTTACCGTTTTTCGACGCTGTTTTGCAGGAATATGTCACCGTGAGGTACACGAGACGAGAAAAAGACGCGCGGTTGATTTTATGACGAAGTGTCTGATTTTTTGCAGAACCGGCGCGAAAATGCTCGCATTTCCTTGAAGTTATGGAAAAAAGTTAAGGAAAATTGCGGGAAAATTCGTTTTCGCGGTTGACATCGTGTTTTGGATATCGTATGATACAAAAGAATCCGTAATTGTTTATGTTAACTTTGCGCGGTTACACGCAAAAATGACAAGGAAACACATTTTGTTACTGTTTTTTAACTTTTTGTGTAACCGGTTTTGATCGGGCGCGCAGAGGAATCCCGGGCGGGAGAGCCGTCCGCTGAGGGGCTGGGGTATGAAGAAGTCGTTTATGGAGCGTCTGGCGGCGTTCATTGTGGACAAACGGCGGCTGTTTGTGGTGCTGTTTGCCGTGGCGTGCGTGCTGTCGATCTTCTCGGCGAGCAAGACGGACGTCAACAATGAGCTGACCGATTATCTGCCGGACTCCACGCAGACGCGCCAGGGGCTGGAGATCATGAACCGTGAGTTCATTACTTACGGGGATGCGAAGGTCATGGTGTCCAACGTGACGCTCGCGCAGGCGGAGGAGCTTGCCGAGATGCTGCGCGGTGTGGACGGCGTCAAGGACGTGGAATTTGAAAAGGACACACACCATTATAATAGTGCCTCGGCGCTCTTTGAGGTCACGTTTGACGGCGAGAAGCTCGACGAGATCAGCATTCAGGGCGTGAAGAACGTCCGCGCGGCGCTCAGCGGCTATGATACCTATATCACAACCGAGATCGGCAACCCGACCGGCGAAATCCTCGAGCATGAGATGCGCATCGTGCTCATCATCCTCATGTGCTCGATCTTCGTGGTGCTCCTGCTCACGAGCCATACTTACGCGGAGGTCCCGGTGCTCATCATCACCTTTGGCGTGGCCGTCTGGGTCAACAAGGGCACGAACTACTGGTTCCATGAGGTCTCGTTCATCACCAACTCCATCGCGGCGGTGCTGCAGCTCGGTCTCGGCATCGACTACGCGATCATCATGTGCCACCACTACACGGAGGAGCGCGAGCTTTTCGCGCCCCGTGAGGCGACCATCCGTGCGCTGACGCTGGCCATTCCGGAGATCTCGGCCTCGAGCCTGACGACGATCTCGGGCCTGCTTGCGCTCTCGTTCATGAAGATCAAGATCGGCGAGGACATGAGCCTTGTGCTCATCAAGTCGATCCTGTTTCTGATGCTGACGGTGTTTTTCCTGATGCCGGCGCTCATCATGTACATGAGCCCGTGGATCGACAAGACGCACCACCGCAAGTTCCTGCCGCGCATCGACGCGCTCGGCCGCTTTGCCATCCGCAGCCGTTATGTCGTGCCGCCGATCTTTCTGGTCATCATTGTTGCGGGCTTCCTGCTGAGCAGCAAGTGCCCGTACGTGTTCGGCTACAGCACGCTCGACACCATCAAGCAAAACGACTATAAGATCGCCGAGAAGAAGATCAACGCCACCTTCGGTGAGACGAACCAGGTCGTGCTCATCTTCCCGTTCACGGACTTTGAGAGCGAGGCGAGCCTGCTCGACGATCTCAACGAGCTCAAGGGTGTCGATCACATTCAGGCGCTCGCGGGCGAGGAGGCCAAGGACGGCTACATGGTCACCGATTCGCTCACGCCGCGCAAGTTCGCCGAGCTCACGGATATCGACATCGGCGTGTCGCGCGCGCTCTACACGGCCTACTGCACGGCAAACGATGATTATACGAAGGCCCTCGGCCAGCTCGTGGATCTGAGCAATATTGACAACTGCTCCGTGCCGCTCATCGACATGTTCAAGTTCCTGTATGAACAGCGCGACATCTACCGCTCGAAGATCGATGCTGAGACCATGAACGACCTCGAGGAAATGTATGACCGCCTCATCGACGGCGAAAAGCAGCTGCATTCCGAGCATTACTCGCGCATGATCCTCTATCTCAACCTCCCGGTCGAGAGCGAGGAGACCTACGATTACCTGACGGTCATCAAGGGCGCCGTCGGCAAATACTACGACGAGTCCTATTTCGTCGGCGAGACGGCCAAGGACAAGGACTTTTCCGACGCCTTCAGCACGGACAACACGCTCATCAGCATCCTCACGGTCGTGTTCGTCATCCTCGTGCTGCTGGTGACGTTCAAGTCGGTCGCGCTGCCGCTGCTGCTCATCCTCGTGATCCAGGGCAGTGTGTGGATCAACTTCTCGTTCCCGGCGCTCCTGCACAACAACCTGTATTTCCTGGCGTATCTGATCGTCAGCGCCATCATGATGGGCGCCAACATTGACTACGCCATTGTCATCTCGAGCCGCTACCTCCGGCTCAAAGAGGAGATGCCCTATAAGGAAGCCATGATCGAGGCGCTCAACCAGGCATTCCCCACGGTTGTGACCTCCGGCACGATCCTCGCCGCAGCCGGCATGTCCATCGGCTTTTTGTCCTCGGAGAACACGGTCGCGTCCATCGGCATCTGCCTGGGCCGCGGCACGCTGATCTCGATGGTGCTGGTCATGTGCGTCCTGCCGCAGATCCTGCTGCTGGGCGATTCTCTGGTTGAAAAAACATCCTTTACGATTGGCCACCACGCCGCGCCGCAGCATCTGCAGGGGGCCATGCGTGTCAATGGACACGTGCGCGGCTATATCAACGGTTACGTCGATGCGGAGATCCACGGCCGCGTGAACGGCACGGTCAGCGCTTCGATCGATATCGGAAATGTGCAGATGGAGGAGGCTCCGGCGCAGACTGTGCCGGCGGCGGATCTGCACGGTGAGGAGGGCTCCGATGAAAAGAAATAATGTGCGCCGTCTGCTTGCGCTGGTGCTCGTGGCGGCTCTGTGCCTGCTCTGCGGCGCGGCTGCCCAGCCGAACGCCACGGAGATCCACATCTACTCTGCGGACGATCTCGTGCAGCTGAGCAAAAGCTGCAAGCTCGATACATACTCGCAGGGCAAGACGGTCTATCTGGACAATGATGTGGACCTGAGCGGGTCGGACTTTGTGCCGATCCCGACCTTCGGCGGCATGTTCGAGGGGCAGGGACACACGGTCAGCGGGCTGGAGCTCTCGGGCGATGCGTCCCATATGGGCCTGTTTCGCTATGTGCAGGCGGTCGGTACGGTCCGTGATCTGAAGATCACCGGCAACATCGACGCTGCCGGTACCCTCAATGAGATCGGCGCTGTTGTCGGCACGAACTACGGCACGATCTCCGGCTGCTCGTTCAACGGCACGATCTCCGGCGAGAACAACGTCGGCGGCATCGCGGGCACGAACGAAAGCAGCGGCATGATTTATAACTGCAAGACCGAAGGCTTTGTCGAGGGCGACCATTACGTCGGCGGCATCGTCGGGCAGAACATCGGCACGATCTCCTACTGCTCGAACACCACGGGCGTGAACATCAACGCCAGCGAGGCCGTTGACAGCGCGGAGGATCTCGACTCTCTGACGCTCCCGACCGCCTCTGACGACGAGGACGACGATGCGCCGAAGAAGGCCAACACGTCCACGGACGTCGGCGGCATCTGCGGCTTCTCGTCCGGCGTCATCATCGGCTGCACGAACTGGGGCGGCGTCGGCTTTGAACACGTCGGTTACAACATCGGCGGCATCGTCGGCCGCCAGAGCGGCCTGGTCTCCGGCTGCACGAACTGGGGCACGGCCTCCGGCCGCAAGGACGTCGGCGGCATCTGCGGCCAGATGGAGCCGTTCATCACGCTCGATGTGGAGTCCGGTTCGATCGGCGCGATGGCCAAGGAGCTCAATACGCTCCATGATCTGATGGATACCCTGCTCAACCACACGGGCGCTGCAACGTCGTCCCTGGCCGCCACGGTCGGCGTGCTCAGCGACAGCGCGGCCCGCGCCACGGAGAGCGCGCGCTATGTGGCCGAGCGCACCACGGACTACGTGGACAACACGGTCTCGACCGTCAACGAAGTGTTCATCCGCATCAACACGGCGGAGAAAATGCTCGCTCCCGCGATCACGGAGTTTTCCACGGCGGCCGTGTCGCTCGACAAGGCGATCGACTACTTCAACAAGGGCTTTGATTATCTCGACATCGTCGATGAAATGACCGAGGCCGACAAGACGGCGTTCAAGGACGCGGCCAAGGACCTGAGCACCTCGTCCGACCAGCTCAACGCGGCCATGGACTACTGCGCCTGGCTCATGAAGATCATGGACAACGCCTACGGCACCGGCTCTTACGACCTGATCGCCAGCCGTCCGGACAACTGGCAGCAGATGTCCGATAAGTACGGCTATGAGTACAACCCCGACAACCTCGGCACCTATGAGTCGCAGCGTGACGCCCTGCTCAAGGGCATGGGCGACGCCGCCAAGGCGATCGGCGCGATCTCCGGCGATATCTCCACGATGACAAAGATCATCAATCTGTACTACCTCACTGAGGACTCCACCGGCCACACCCGCCTGGATTACATGAGCGCCGCGTTCAAAAATGCGTTCGACGCGCTCAAAGCTTCGAGCGGCAACTTCTCGACCGGCATGAGCTACCTCGACCAGGTCACGAAATACCTTGCCAGCAACGATCCGCTGGATCTGCCCGATATCAGCAGCGATTACCGCACCGCGATGGAGCAGATGTTCGACGATCTCGGCAGCATTTCGGCCGGCCTGTCCCGCCTGAGCGTGGAGACGGCCACCTACAGCAACCAGATCGTCAGCGACATGAAGGCGGTCAACGACCAGTTCAACGTCGTCATGATGCGCCTGTGTGATATCCTCGAGCTTGCCCTGAGCAAGGACAAGAAGGACATCATTGAGGACGTCTCGGAGGAAGAGCTCTCGAGCACGACGGACGGCAAGGTCTATAACTGCGACAACTACGGCAAGGTCGACGGCGACGTCAATGTCGGCGGCGTTGCCGGCACGATGGACATCGAATACGATTTCGACCCGGAGAGCGACTCCAACATCATCAAAGACTCCACGCTGACGGCCAAGTACTTCACCAAGTGCGTGCTGCTCGACAGCAAGAACTACGGCAGTGCCACCTCGCGCAAAGACTGCGTCGGCGCCATCTGCGGCTATGCGGATCTGGGCGTCATCAGCGGCTGCGAGGGCTACGGCACGGCCGAGAGCACGGCGGGCGACTACGTCGGCGGCGTTGTCGGCCAGTCGAAGGGCTCCGTGCGCAACAGCTTTGCCAAGAGCGAGCTGACCGGCCGCAACTACATCGGCGGCATCGCCGGTTACGGCATGAACGTCAGCGGCTGCAACACGCTCGTGAACCTCAACGGCTCCGGCAACTGTGTCGGCACCATCGCCGGCGAGATTGACCCCGACGGCAGCGCGTCCGATAACTACTTCGTCCACGAGACGGAGGCCGGCATCGACGGCATCAGCTACGCGGGCAAGGCCGAGGGCATGAGCTATGAGGCATTCATGGCGCGCGACGGCATCCCGGCGGAGTTCTCCAGCTTTGCCGTTACCTTTACGGCCAACGGCGAGGTTGTCAAGACGATCACGTTTGCCTACGGCGGCTCGATCGACGAATCTCAGATTCCCGACTGCCCGACGGTGGAGGGCAACTACGGCACGTGGCCGGAATATGACTACAGCCACCTGACCTTCGACCTCGAGGTCAAGGCAGAGTACACCGCCGTCTCGACGGTCGTGGCCGGCGACCTGTATGCCGACAACAGCCGCACGCCGATCGTGCTGGCCGAGGGCGCCTTTGACCCGGCGACGGATGTGCACATCACATCGGCCGAGGCCGACGGCCCGACGCTGCGCGGCAACCAGCAGCTGTACATGAAGTACAATGTCGAGATCCTCAACGACACGGTCGAGGACGACACGGACAACACCGTCTCCCTGCGTGTCTACGCACCGGATACCGGCGCGAGCTACACGGTCTATACCTACCAGAACGGCACTTGGGCGAGCACGTCCAGCAGCCGCGACGGCAGCTACCTCGTCTTCAAGACCATGGACCGCGACCTGCAGTTCGCCGTCACGAAGGCGCACCACGGCCCGCTGTTCTACATCCTCATCGTGCTGATCGTGCTGGCCGTGATCGTTGCGGTGCTGCGCCTGCTCTACTGCCGGAAGCTGAAGAAGGCCGTTGCGGCCGGAACGATGACCGAGGAAGAAGCGGCGACGCTGCGTAAGCAGGGCCTGCGCATGTGGCTGGGCGAGGAGCGCGCGAAGCTCCAGGCCAAGCACGCCGCTGCCAAGGAAGCCAAGGAGGCCAAGCGCGCCGCCGCAGCGGAGGCGAAGGCGGCCGCCGAGGCGCAAGCCGCGGCCAAGGCCGCGGAAGAAGCGGCGGAAACTGCGCCGGCAGACAGCGCCGAGGCAGCGCAAGCTCCGGCTGATCCGGACGCTCCGGAAGCGGAAACCGAGGCCGAGCCGGAAGCGGCCGCTGAAGGCAGCGCCGAGTCGGCGCAAGCCCCGGCGGAGGAAGCGGACACGGACGACGCCGACGCGCCGCAGCATCCCTGATGCGAATCATCCCTTACCCCATAAACTGCGAAAATCCCCGATTGGTCTCCAATCGGGGATTTTTGTGTGCGCTGACGGCAAAACCGCCCCGGCCATACCGGCCGGGGCGGTCGTCAGATATCGGATCGGGTCAGCTTATGCGCGCTTCCACTTGACGCCCTGCGGGGTGTCCTCGAGCACGATGCCGGCTGCCTTGAGCTCGTCGCGGATGCGGTCAGCCTCGGCCCAGTTCTTGGCCTTGCGGGCGGCCTGACGCGCGGCGATCTTCTCCTCGATGGCCTTCGCCTCGGGGTCCTCGCTGCTGTCGGAGCCGAACGGGATGCCCAGCACGTCGCACAGCTCGAGGAAGCGGTCGAGGCACGCCTGCGCCAGCGCCTTGCTCGGGTCGGCGGCGGGGGAGACGGCGGTGTTGATCTCGCGCACCATCTCGAAGATGACGGAGATCGCGTCGGCGGTGTTGAAGTCGTCGTCCATGACGGCGTCGAACTTCTCGCGGTACTGGTCCAGCCCCTGTACGAAGGCGGCGTCCGCCTCGCTCAGCTCGCCGTCGCGGCCGTTGGCGATGAAGAACTCGAGGTTGCTCTTGGCGGTGCGCAGGCGCTCGAGCGCGGCCTTGGCCTGCATGAGGATCTCGCCGGAGTAGTTGAGCGGGCTGCGGTAGTGGCTCATGAGCATGAACATGCGGATGCAGTCATAACCGTAGACGGCGGCGGCCTCGCGTACGGTGAAGAAGTTGCCGAGCGACTTGCTCATCTTCTTGTTGTCGATGTTGATAAAGCCGTTGTGCAGCCAGTAGTTGACGAATTTGCAGCCGTTGGCGGCCTCGGACTGCGCGATCTCGTTCTCGTGGTGCGGGAAGGCGAGGTCGCTGCCGCCGCAGTGGATGTCGATCGTCTTACCGAGGTAGCGGTTGGACATGGCCGAGCACTCGATGTGCCAGCCGGGGCGGCCCTTGCCCCACGGCGAGTCCCAGGACGGCTCGCCGGGCTTGGCGGCCTTCCAGAGCGCGAAGTCGAGCGGGTTTTCCTTGATGTCGTTGACGTCGATGCGCGCGCCGGACTGCAGATCTTCGATCGGCTGGTGGCTGAGCTTGCCGTAGTCCTTGAATTTCAGCGTGCGGTAGTACACATCGCCGTTGACCTCGTAGGCGTAGCCCTTGTCGATGAGCGTCGTGATGAGGTCGATGATCTGCTGGATGTTCTCGGTGGCCTTCGGGTGCACGGTCGCCTCGCGGACGCCGAGCGCGTGCGCGTCGGTAAAGTACTCGGCGATGTATTTTTTGGCGACCTCCTCGCTGGAGATGCCCTCCTCGTTGGCACGCTTGATGATCTTGTCGTCCACGTCGGTGAAGTTCTGCACGAACGTCACCTCGTAGCCGCGGTACTCCAGATAGCGGCGCAGCACGTCGAACATGATGATCGGGCGCGCGTTGCCGACGTGGATGTAGTTATACACCGTCGGGCCGCAGGCGTACATACGCACTTTGCCCGGCTCGATCGGCACGAACTCTTCTTTCTGCATGGACATGGTGTTGTACAGTTTCATATTCAGGCTCCTTTGAGACGTATTTGCAATAAAAAAGCGCCCCCATGCCGTCCGGCATGAGAGGCGAAGTCCTTCGCGGTTCCACTCTCGTTTCTCGCTCGCTGCACCGTAACGCGGTGCCTTCGGGCGGGCATTTCCTCCCGCCGCGCTCCCGGACGCACGTTCCGCCCCGCCGGCCAGCACCCTCGCAGCGTCCGGGTGCCTCTCTGAGACCGGGTGATGGGCGTACTCTTTCCGTTCATCGCATCCATCATCTTAGCATATGCACCCGGCAATGTCAAGGTTGCGCGCCGCGCGCCGGTGTGGTATGCTGGAAAAAACGCGGCCAGCGCCCAAGCGCGGCCGCACAGGAGGATCTTATATGAAAAAATACCTTTCGCTCCTGCTCGCGTGCGTGCTGGCGCTGGCGCTGCTGTGCGCCTGCGGCAAAAAGGACGCGGCGGAGCAGACCCCCGCGCCGGAGACACCGCCGACGCAGACGGCCGCCACCGGCGGCGTGGACACGTCCTGCAAGCTCTATTTTCCGAACGACGCGGCTGACGACCTGAGTGCCGACACGGCGCAGATCCCGGATACGGAGCCGGCCGTCACGGTGGCGTATGCGCAGGCGATCGTCGCGCAGCTCATTGCGCATGACGCCCTGCCGAAGGACAGTGAGGTGCTCGCCATCTCGAAAGACGGCGACGCGCTCAGTCTCGACATGAATGAGGCCTTCCTTGCCGGCCTGCGCGCGAGCGGCTCGACGGGCGAGTTCCTGTATATGGGCAGCCTTGTCAACACCTTCCTCGATAACTTCAACTGCACGACCGTGCGCGTCACGGTCGAGGGCAAGCCGTTCTCCACCGGCCACACGGAGTATGACAAGCCGCTGCAGGCGTTCACGTTCTGAGCCGGCCACGGACACCGTGACATTTCGGGAAGCCGGGCGCGCGGCTGCGGCCGTCTGGAGTGGCGGTGTCTGGACTGGAACCGGCCGAGCATCGGCTTTTACCGCTCCCTCGGCGCGCAGCCGATGAGCGACTGGACGGTCTACCGCGTTGACGGGCAGACGCTGCAGGACATGGGCCGCAGTGAGTGACAGACAAAATGGACCCCCGGCGGGTGCAATCAGCACTCGCCGGGGGTCCTCATGTATTCAGGCGGCTTTCTGAAACACGTCGTGGTTCTTCACGAAGTACTCCACGCCGGAGTACACCGTTGTTATGACGATGACGACCCAGCACACGGTGTTGAGCCAGGGAATGTTCCACAGCAGCATCAGGCAGATGGCCACCATGGTCGAGGCGGTCTTGATCTTGCCGGACCAGGCGGCGGCGATGACGCGGCCGTTATCCACGGCGATCAGCCGCAGGCCGGTCACGGCAAACTCGCGCGCGACCACGAGCAGCAGCGCCCATGCGGGCATCCGGTGCTGCTCGACGAACAGCAGCATGGCCGCCACGACCAGCAGCTTATCGGCCAGCGGATCCATGAACTTGCCGAAATCCGACACCTGATTGTAGTGCCGCGCGATGTAGCCGTCGGCGAAGTCGCTCAGGCTCGCAAGCACGAACACGCCGAACGCCCAGTAGGTATGCCCGGGGAAGCGCAGGTACATCAGCACCAGAAACACGGGGATGAGAATCACGCGGAAGATGGTAATTTTGTTTGCAGTCGTCATGTCAGCACCTCATTCGTGGATTTGTTCGCCGGCGAGATCACCGTCGTCGCAGCCGGTGATGTGCACCGTGACCATGTCGCCGGGCCGGGCCGCGCCGGTGAAGTAGACCGTGCCGTCGATCTCCGGCGAGTCGGCATACGTCCGGCCGGAGCACATGCCGCTCCTGGCCCGGTGCTCGCACAAAACGGTCATGTCCCGCCCGATGCAGGCGGCGTTGTAGTCGTCCATGATGCCGGCCTGCAGCTCGAGAATGAGATCGGCGCGGCGCTGGGCCTCGTCCGGCTCGCAGCGGTCGGTCATCACGGCGGCGGGCGTCCCCTCCTCGGGGGAGAACGGGAACACGCCCACGCGCTCGAGCCGCACCTCGCGCAGCCACGTGCACAGCTCCTCAAACTCGGCCTCGCCCTCGCCGGGCAGGCCCGTGATGAGGCTTGTGCGCAGCACAAGACCCGGAATGCGCGCGCGCAGCTTCTGCAGCAGCGTGCGGATCTCGTCGCCGGTGCAGTGGCGGTTCATGCGGCGGAGAATGTCGTTGTCGATGTGCTGGATGGGGATGTCGAGATACTTGACGATCTTGTCCTCGTTTGCGATGAGGTCGATGAGCTCGTCGTCGATGATCTCGGGGTAGAGGTAGTGCAGGCGGATCCAGCGGATGCCGTCGATCTTCGCCAGTTCCCGCAGCAGCAGTGCGAGGCTCGGCTTTCCGTAGAGGTCCATGCCCCAGCGGGTGATGTCCTGCGCGATGACGATCAGCTCTTTCACGCCGAGGTCAGCGAGGCCTTTCGCCTCCTGCACGATGGCGTCGAGCGTGCGGCTGCGGTAGCGGCCGCGGATGGCGGGGATGGCGCAGAACGCGCACCAGTTGTCGCACCCTTCGGCGATGCGCAGGTACGCCCAGCCCGGCCCGGTCGTGACCACGCGGCCGATCTCCTCGATCGGGCCGCTCTTGTCACCGAAGTACAGCGGACGTCCGTCGTGCATCACGTCCTCAACGGCCGCACAGATCTGGCCGAAGCTGCCGGTGCCGAGCATGCCGTCCACTTCCGGCAGGCTCTCGAGAATGTCCTTTTCGTACCGCTGCGACAGGCAGCCGGTCACGAGAATCTTTTTCAGTCCGCCGGCCTTTTTCACCTCGGCGAGCTGCAGGATCTGGTCGATAGCCTCGCTCTTGGCACTGTCGATAAAGCCGCAGGTGTTGACGATGGCGACGTCGCACCCGTCCACCTCGCCGACCACCTCGTGGCCGGCCTGATTGAGCAGATAGAGCATCTGCTCGCTGTTGACCTGATTTTTCGCACAGCCGAGCGAGATCAGGCAGATTCGATATGGCATGGGTCAATACTCCTCAAAGTTATCCTGATAGCGCGCGATGGCCGCGCGGATCTCGTCGCGCCCGAAGCCGCGGCGGTAGAGATAGTCCGACGCGCGGCGCAGCTCGTCGCGGTCGGGTGTGTCGCTGCGCAGGCGGCGGCGCAGCAGTGTGTCGATCTGGTCGTCCTGCTCCGGCAGCTCCTGCAGCGCATCGTCCCACAGCTCGCGCGGGATGCCGCGGCGGTAGAGCTCGCTGCGGATGCGCCCGGCGCCGTAGCCCTTGGCGGCGTAGTGCCGCACGCACATGGCGGCGTACTGCGCATCGTCGAGCAGGTGCAGTTCCTGCAGCCACGCGGCGGCGTCCTCGGCGTTTTCCGGGCTCTCGCCTTTTTCCTTCAGCCGGTCGGTCAGCTCCTTGACCGACATGGCGCGCGCGCCGATGATGCGCAGCGCCCGCTGCCGGCAGCGCGAGCGCTCGGAGGCCGCGCGCAGCGCGTCCAGCTCCGGGCTCGCCAGCTCTTTTCCGCTGCGCAGATGAAAATCCGTCACGACGGCGAGCGTCGTGCGCACCTCCTCGCCGGTGTCAAACCGCGCCAGAAAGCGCTCCGGCGCGGTCTGTTTGAGCTCAATGAGCCGGGCCATCAGCCCTGAAAGTCATCGGCTGCCACTTCGACGGCGCGGCCGGAGGCAATGGCGGCCTTGCGCGCCTGCGGGCTCATGAGTTTGTGGGCGTTGGCGCGGATCTCCGCCTCGATCTTGTCCGAGACGTCGGGGTGCTCGCGCAGATATTCCTTCATGCTGTCGCGGCCCTGCACGCGCACATCGCCATAGGTGTACCACGCGCCGGCCTTGTCGATCAGGTCGAGCTTGACGCCGAGGTCCACGATCTCGCCGATCTTGGAGATGCCTTCGCCGTAGATGATGTCGAACTCCGCCTCCTTGAACGGGGGCGCGACCTTGTTCTTGACGATCTTGGCGCGCGTGCGGTTGCCGATCATCTCGCCGCCGACCTTCAGCGTCTCGATGCGGCGCACGTCGATGCGCACGCTGGAGAAGTACTTCAGCGCGCGGCCGCCGGGCGTCGTCTCGGGGTTGCCGTACATGACGCCGATCTTCTCACGCAGTTGGTTGATAAACACGACGATGCAGTTCGTGCGGCTGACCGTGCCGGCCAGCTTGCGCAGGGCCTGGCTCATCAGGCGCGCGATCACGCCGACGGACGACTCGCCCATCTCACCCTCGAGCTCGCTGCGCGGCAGCAGCGCCGCCACGGAGTCGACGACCACGACGTCGAGCGCGCCGGAGCGCACGAGCTGCTCCGTGATCTCGAGCGCCTGCTCGCCGGTGTCCGGCTGGGAGATGAGCAGGCTGTCGATGTCCACGCCGAGGGCACGGGCGTAAGCGGGCTCGAGCGCGTGCTCCACGTCGATGAACGCGACCTCGCCGCCTTCTTTCTGGGCGCTGGCGAGGATGTGCAGCGCGAGCGTCGTCTTACCGGACGACTCGGGCCCGTAGATCTCGACGATGCGGCCGCGGGGCACGCCGCCGATGCCGAGCGCGAGGTCGAGCGACAGGGAGCCGGTGGAGATGGCCTCTACGTTCACGGGAATGTCGTCGCCGAGGCGCATGATGGCGCCCTTGCCGAAGTTCTTCTCGATCTGGGCGAGCGCGGTCTCGAGCGCTTTTTTCTTGTCCTCCGGCTTGACGGGGCCGGTGGACACGGGTGCGGATTTTTTCTTTTCAGCCATAGTGATTCACCTCTAAGTATCAGATGCGGCCGACGACGACGCGCCGGATGCCGGCGGTGTCCTCGAGGGCGGTCACATCGGTGTATTTTTCTTCTGTCATCAGCGCCATGACGGCGTCCGCCTGATCCTCACCGACTTCGAACATGAGCCAGCCGCCGGGGCGGAGGATCTGCGTCCAGTGGCGCACGATCGCGCGGTAGAACATCAGCCCATCCTCGCCGCCGTCGAGCGCGCCGAGCGGCTCGTAGTCGCGCACGGAGCTGTCGAGCGTGAGGATGTCCATGCTCGCCACATACGGCGGGTTCGACACGATGAGGTCGAACGTGCCGATGCCCATAGGGGGCTTTTCGAGCGCGTCGGCCTTGAGGCAGATGGTGCGGTTCTGGTGGTTGCGGCGCAGGTTTTCCTTGCTCACGGTGAGGGCCTCGTCGCTGATGTCCACCATGACGACGCGCGCGGCCGGCAGCTCATGCGCCAGCGCGCAGCCGATGCAGCCGCTGCCGGAGCAGAGGTCGAGAATGCGGGCGTTCATCTTCCGGCCGACGAGCACGCGCAGCGCCGCGTCCACGAGCACCTCGGTGTCCATGCGCGGGATGAGCACGTCGGGCGTGACCACGATCGGCAGGCCGTGAAACTCCCACTCGCCGATGAGATAGGCCAGCGGCTCGCCGGCGATGCGGCGCTGCAGCAGGGCCTCAATCTTCTGTTCATTTTCGTCGGAGGTGTACAGGCGCAGGTCGCGCACGAATTCCTCCTTTGTCTTGCCGACGGCATAGGCCACCAGCAGCCGCGCCTCGAGCGCGTAAGCCTCCACGCCGGCGTTTTTCAGCGCCGTGCGCGTGGCCAGATACAGGTCGTTATAGGTCTTTGGCATCTCTCTATCTTCCAGTCCTTTGCTGACGGATTACCAGGCGTCGCTGCCCTTCTGCTCCGGGATGACGAGCTCGAGCGCACGGATGGCGCACTCGATCATGCTGTCGTCCGGCTCGTTGGTGGTCAGGCGCTGCAGCCACTTGCCCGGCGCGGACAGAATGCGCGAGCAGAGGTTATCGTGCCGGCCGACCCAGCGGTTGATCTCATAACTGATGGACACGACGACCGGCAGCAGCAGCAGACGCAGGCCGATGCGCACCCACGGATTGTCCCACAAGCCGACGCGCAGGCTCACGAGCGAGAACACCAGAATGCTGATGATGACGACGACGAACAGGAAGCTCGTGCCGCAGCGGGGGTGGAAGCGCGACTGTGGCCGCACGTTCTCGACCGTCAGCGGCAGGCCCTTTTCGTAGCAGAAGATGGTCTTGTGCTCCGCACCGTGGTAGGCGAACATACGCTCGACGTCCTTCATGTGCGCCACGCCCCACAGATACAGCAGGAAAATGATGATGCGCAGCAGGCCCTCAAAGAGGTTGCGCACAACGGGGCTGTGGATAAAGCCCTTGGTCAGGCCGGCGAGCAGTGTCGGGATCAGGATGAACAGCACGATCGACAGCGCGATGCCGAGCACCACGGCCGTACCGATGATGATGTCCTTGGCCTTCTCCTCGCCGAAATGCTTTTCGATCCAGAGGTCGATCTTGCCGGGCTCCTCCTGCTCGTCCTCGGGCAGCAGGTCGGCCGAATAGGTCAGCGCCTTCATGCCCTTGACCATCGAGTCGAGAAACACGATGACGCCGCGGATGAGCGGCCAGCCGAGGATCGGGTGCTTTTCGCGGACCCAGTGCAGCTCCTCGACCTTTTCGACCATGCCGTCCTGCGTGCGGCAGACGATGGCCTGCCGGGTCGGGCCGCGCATGAGGATGCCCTCGATGAGCGCCTGCCCGCCGATGGATGTGCGGAACGAGACGCTGGTATCGGGTTTTGCGGATTCGGTTTTGCTCATATGGTTACCTCGGTTAGAATGAAATTACGAAGTTAATTGCCGCTCTCCGGCGCGAACGGCAGGCGTACCGAGACCAGTGTGCCGCCGCCGGGGGCGTTGGCGATCGTCAGCGTACCGCCGGAGCGGGTGATGATCTCGTCGCACACGGCCAGACCGATGCCGCTGCCGCGGGCCTTGTGCTTCTCGCCCTTGAAGAATTTCTCCTTCACGTGCGGCAGCTCGTTTTCCGGGATGCCGGGGCCATGGTCCCTAAATTGAATGGTAGCAGCTTCACTGTCCGAAAAAACGGACACTACGATCGTCTTGCCGTCGCGGGCGTACTTGGCGGCGTTGTCGAGGATGTTGAGAAACACCTGCTTGAGGCGCTCCGGGTCGCCGGGCACGAGCGGGATCTCCTCCTCGGGCGGGTTGTAGATGAGCTGCATCCCGTCCTGCCGCAGCAGCTCCTGATAGGTGAAAATGGTGTCCTCGAGCTCGCTCTCGATGTCGAGCAGCTCCATGCTCAGGTTGAAGCGGCCGTCCTGGATGCGGGTGAACTCCAGCAGCTCTTCGACGAGACTCGTCAGGCGCGCGGCCTCCTTGGAGATGATGGCGATGCCGCGGCGGGAGTCGCCCTGGATGGCGGTGTCGAACATGAGCGTCTCGCTCCAGCCGGTGATGGCGGTCAGGGGCGTGCGCAGCTCGTGCGAGATCGACGAGATGAACTCCGACTGCATTTTTTCACTGCGGCTGATCTCCTGTGACAGCTCGTTGATTGCGGTCGCAAGGCGGCCGAGCTCATCGTCGCGCTGCACCGGCAGCTCCGTGCCGTAGCGCCCGCCGGCGATCGTGCGTGTGACCTCCGTGATCTGCTCGACCGGACGCGACACGTGCCGGCGAAACCACAGCGCGCAGATCACGGCGCCGGCGGCTGCCGCGAGAATGCCGAGTATGATGCCCAACGCCGTGCTGACGCGCCCGGCGCTCAGACCGATGGCCGCGCCGATGGCGACGCACAGCGCCGCGTGTACACATTGGCCCATGGCCATGCGCGAAAACAGGGCGCGGAAGGTGTTTTCCTGTTTGGGTTCGCCTGCGGGGGTGGGGGTGATGTCCTGCATGGCCTTAGTAGCCCCACTTATAGCCGTAGCCCCAGACGGTGGTGATGTATTCCGGTTCGGTCGCGTCGTCCTCGATCTTGATGCGCAGGCGGCGGATGTTCACATCGACGATCTTGACCTCGCCGTTGTAGTCCGCGCCCCAGACGGCGTGCAGAATGTCCTCGCGCGAGAGCGCGCGGCCGGGGTTTTCCATGAACAGCTTCATGATGGCAAACTCCGTCTGCGTCAGGCGGATGTGCTCGCTGTTTTTGTCGAGTGTGCGCGAGCGCAGGTGCAGCACGAACGGCCCGCTCGAGAGCACGTCCTCGGTGTTCTCGCTACCGCCGATGCGGCGGTAGAGCGCGTCCACGCGCGCGAGCAGCTCGGCGGGGGAGAAGGGTTTGGTGACATAGTCGTCCGCGCCGGTCATGAGGCCGGTGATCTTGTCCATCTCCTGGCTCTTGGCGCTGAGCATGAGGATGCCCATCTTCGAGCCGGTCGCGCGGATGCGGCGGCAGACCTCAAAGCCGTCGATGTCCGGCAGCATCACGTCGAGCAGGGCGACGAGCGTGTCCGGATTCTGCTTGAGCTTTTCGAGCGCCTCTTCGCCTGTGGCCGCCTCAATGGGCTCGTAACCGGACCGGCGCAGGTTGATGACGACGAAGCTGCGGATGCTGGGCTCGTCCTCAAGTACGAGAATTTTCTTCATGTAGTCCATATTCCTTTCCAAAGGCAGTGTGTGGGCGCCTTTGCGGTTAGTGGCGTCTGCTTTCCGGGAAAGCAGGAGGTTTGCAGAAATATTCATTTCAGTATATCACACAATTTACAATAGTGGTAGCAAAAAATTACGAATCGTGTTATTCTGTGACACAGGAAATGAGGTGGGCCATATGGAGCTTTTCTGGACGCAGATCACGGACGCGCAGCCGGCGCGCCCTGCGCGCACGAAGGCGCACGGGAGCGCGTGGGGCGTGTCGCTGCTGGCGTATGCGGTGCGCGCGGTCTGGGGCATCGACCTGCCGGAGACGGCGGAGCTGCCGGGCGGCAAGCCGTATTTTCCGGCGTGCCCGCAGCTGCACTTTTCCGTCAGCCACACGCGCACGGCGGCGCTCGTGGCCGTGTCGGCCGCGCCGGTCGGCGCGGATGTGGAGCAGGTGCGCCCGCTGCACCCGGCCATGGCGCGGCGGCTCGCGCAGGCGGACTGCGGCGACCTGCAGCCGTTCGAGCTCTGGACGCTGCGCGAGAGCTGGTTCAAGCTCACGGGCGCGGGCGACCTGCGCACGATCCCGTTCCGGCGCACGGCCGGGGTGCTCGTCCCGCCGGAGGCGGGGGCGCTCTGCCGCGTGTATGATGACATTCCCGGCTGCGCGGCCGCCGCGTGCTCGCTTGCCGAGCGGCCGCCGGAGCGGCTGCGGTTCGTTCCGCCGCGCGAGATTTGCACTTGAAATGTGCGCCCGGCTGTTGTATAATCAAACAGCCGAATTTGCCGGTGTGATGGAATTGGTAGACGTGCTTGACTCAAAATCTACTTCGCCGTTTCATACCACCTTGGTGTAAACCCTTGATTTTGCAAGGTTTTTTGAAAACTGAATATGTAATTTGGTTTTAATGTCCCTCCATGATGTCCCTCCGTTTTCTCGGATGGGGCATCGGGAGATGACTTAAAATAATAGATGCCGGTGTGTTGGAATTGGCAGACGAGGCGGACTCAAAATCCGTTGGGCTAATAACCCGTGCGGGTTCGACCCCCGCCACCGGCACCACACTTTGAAGGCTCGCAAACCCTTGATACGGCTGGGTTTGCGGGCTTTTCTTTATGCTCTGTGCGCTTATGTACTGTCCCTCCCGCATCATCATATTTGCCGTTTGCAGGCTGATTTTAGGAGGGACATCGGAGGGACATAAAGTAGTATCATGCGGAGGGATATACGCCCAAAATCGCATTGGCAGACGCAATCTTCGAGTTGAAATTCAGGTGCGTGTAAATGTTTGAGGTGGTCGAAATATCACTGTGCCCCAACCATTCCTGAATTTCTTTCAGGCTGACACCATTTGCATACAACAGACTTGCACAACTATGACGAAGATCATGGAAACGGATCTTCCGCATACCGTTCTTTTGCAGGATCAGTGGGAAATGCTGTGTGATATATCCGGGCTTCACAAGCTCACCGATTTCATTGACATAGATATAATCAGCAAACTTCCTGCAATAAGATTTTCCGCACAGCTTTCGGTTCAGCTCCTGTTCTGCTTTCAGGCGATGCAGCAATTCCTCAAATGGCGGCACAAGCGGCAGGCTGCGATAGCTGGCCTTTGTCTTTGTCCTGTCCTTTTGAATGATCTTGCTCTTGCCGTCTATGGTCGCCTGCGTAACGGTGTGCCGAATCGTAATCGTCTTTTTCTTGAAGTCGATGGCATCCCATTTCAGACCTACCGCCTCGCTTCGGCGCAAACCGTAAAATGCACCGAGGATCACGCCAAGTTCAATGGGATCACCACGGACAACTTCAAAAAGATGGTTCAGCTCATCCTCCTCATAGAAGCTGCCAACGAACTTTTCCTTCTTGGGTCGTTCAATCCGGTCTGCCGGATTCGAGTCAATCAGGCCGAGTTTGAAAGCGTGCTGCAAGGCTTTACGAATATTGGCGTGACGGTGTATGACCGTGTTTGCAGAAACGCCTCGTACCGTCAATTCATAGGTGTAGTAATCTTGTATGTGCTTCGGTGTCACCTCGCACAGAGCCAGTCCGGGGTGATGTTCCTCAAAATAAGGGATAATCTTATTTTTGATGCCCATTGCATACGCCCCGTAGGTGGTTTCCTCCACATTCTTTTTCGTCATTTCCAGCCAATCGAGCAGGAACGCAGTAAAAAGAATTGTGCCAACGGGGGCTTTGCCCGTACTGCGTTCGATTGCTCTTGCTTCCAGTTCTGCTTCCTTGGCGGCACGAGCCTCGGAAAGCATCTTTTCGGCACGCTTTTTGTTTCCCTTTACTGTCAGACCCGTAGACTTGGACGGCGTGTGCCGTTTGCCGTATTCGTCCACATAGTTCAGTACCATATGATAGTACCCGTTTTTCTCTCGCAGATGTCCTGCTACCATAATAAAACCTCCTTTGAATGGTACAGCGTAGATCCATCTGCCATTGACATTCATATTGTAGCAGAAAGAACTTCATAGGCCAAATGTGCAAACGAGGTTTCACGCACTGGATTTATCTACAAGCTCCAAGTATTTCAGAATGTTCAGCTTCGGAATACAATAGTGACGGCCAATGACAAAGCTCCTGATCTCACCGGAGCGCAAGAGTTTATAGGCAGTTTTATCGCAGATGCCACCGAGCATTTCACACATCTGCTGGACATTGACCACATCGGGATAGTCGGTAAATAACAGCTTGTAGGCCGTCTGTGATTCCATAGGCCGCCTCCTTACCGCTTCTTCGGCACAAGCTCATAGTCATACCCTTTCCGCTGATTACAGTAGGTACAAGTGTCCTTCGCCACCTGCACCGGGTCGATCCTGCGCAAATAATAAGCACCTGTGCCGTAGAAATTATCGGCGCAGGTGCTGCAAAGGCAGAGGATCAGTTTTTTCGGGACGCTTTCGATCAGACCGATGCTGACCGCCAGCGCATGGTTGATGCCGCAAATGTGCTTTTCGGAGAGATGCCCGATGAAGTTGCCCAAGCGGCGCTTATCGACGGTGCGCAGCTGTTCCAGCAGGACGATGGAGGGCAGTTCCAAGCCGTCCTCGGCGTCGATGTAGTAGTGGGTGGGAAGTTTGGCTTTCACGCCGGTTTTGCTCGTAATGGAAGCGATAATGACCGTGGGGCTGTGTTTGTTCCCGACATTGTTCTGAATGATCACGACAGGACGGTAGCCCTCCTGCTCGGAGCCGATGCCACGGCCCAGATCGGCGTAATACATATCGCCGCGCAAATATGTGTGGTTCATTCTGTGATGACCTCCTTTGTGTATTTAGGCGTTTCCGCCTATGTAGAGGTCAAGCGGCAAAACAGAATTAAGGTCGGTGAGAGATTAAACACTCTCCGTTTTATCTGACCCGTCCCGTCGCTTGACCGTGGTATTTTGAAGAAAATCTATTTGTCCTCGACACCCCGATTTTCTATTGGGAAGTCATCAAGCGGCCGATGGCTGTCGGCTCCACGGGGATTTCACCCTCACGAGGTTCTCTCGCAACCGCCCCCATTGCCTGCGACGGCTTCACGGTCGAAATGCCGCTTATCACGCTCGGACTGTGGCTGGACGGGAGTATCGTTAGCCCTATTGCCGGTCGTCGCCGGGGCGGGAGCCACCCGCCCGTGATAGCCGACTGTTTATCGCTCCCTGCAATGCAGATCGTGGCGCAGCCGCTAATGTGGCTCATGCTTTCACAATGGCAATAGGAATGTGCTTGATGAATGGGTATTCGGTTGTCAAAGATCATCCCTGTCTGCCGAAAAGGAAAACAGGCAGAGAGTTTTCGTACCTCTCCACCTGTTTCCTCACTTAAAGGCTATTTGTGTAGTCCAAGCTCAAAAATTTTTGAAAAACTTTTTGAGCTTTTCCACGGCGATGTCTACGCTGAATTTTACTGCCCGCTTGGTGCATCCCTCTATTCCTGCGATCTGCTCATAGGTCAGACCTTGAAAGTAGTAGAGGATCAGCCTCCGCTTTTGTATTTCGGGAAGTTCTGAAATCGCCCTATGTAACTTCGCATATTCCATGCTCTGCAAAGTGCTTTCTTCAACCGTCGCCGGACGATGCACGGCCCGGTCATACAACGATGCCTCCGTGAGCTCCGATTGCTCATAGTGACGATCCACCTCGTTCAGATAGGAAAGGTCGTCCAACTCAAAGGAATCAAGCAACTCAAACACGGCAGCGCTGATCTCAAAATGATGTCGATTGCCTTGTCCGTCCGAAAAGGTCAGCCAGTGGCGGCCGTCCTCGGTTGTGCCGATGGTATAGGGATTATATTTGTCCTTTCTTCGTTTCGGATGGTGTCCATCCATGATATTTTCCTCCGTTTCGATTTGAATTTTGGAAATTCAAATCGGACGGAGGGCTGCGGCAGCCAACGCTGCCACACAAAAGGCGCAGATATAGCAAAACGCACCTGCAAAGCGGCGGAAGCCGCAATGTAGGTGCGTTTAATTCATATTTACAATGGTCTGTCAGTTCAGTATACGAGCCGTAATATCCCGATGACGAAAACGGACTTTTTTTGACGGTTCACCGGGTAAGCGATTTGTTATGCAGGCGAATCAAATTGGTGGCTTCTGACGGGCAGAGCTGCCGAATGTCGAGTCCAACGCATAAAAAATCCCTCCAATCCAAAATCTCGGATCTGAGGGATATGGGCGTGTTTTTAGACCCCGTCAAAGCCTCGTTTTTTTTATTTGGCGGGGCGGTGTCTTTATTTAGTTCAGTTTTCACCGCACTGTTCGTTCACTAATAATTGAACGGCTATGCCATTATCAGCATGAACGAAATCCATATAATTATATATGGAGGTGAACGCAAGGTGCAGAAACAACCTGAAACACCAAGTGAGATCATAAAAGCGGCACGGGACAAGTCCGATTTGACCGTCGAAGAACTGACCGACCGCGTTGGTATCACGGAGCGATACTTATATAGGATCGAGAACGAGGGCAAAATACCAACATTTGAAGTCCTCAAGAAAATCGTCCGGGAGTTAGCCATTGATGGGAACTTGATCTTCTACCCGGAAAAGCAAGTCAAAGATTCAGAAGTAGAAGATCTTGTCCGTATGCTTTACGGCTGCGATGACCGTTCTCTGAAAATCATCAGAGCAACTGTGAAAGCCGCATTGGAGAGCCAGCAGAATAACCGCTAAAAATACAGATTCAACAGGGATAAGCAGAGGGGCAATACCCTCTGTTTTTCTTTATTCCTTTATCACAATAGGAAGCCTCGCTCCCATGCGGCTGAGAATCTCATTGCTGATGCTGTCGGAGCGTTCCGCAACACAAGGCGTCGATAACAAACTGTTTTCCTGATTATCAATTAGCGTTGCTGTATCACCAACAGCGACTCCCTCTGTATCGGTTATATCAATAGCAAGCTGATCCATGCAAATACGCCCGATAATCGGAACGATATATGTACCGATCTTCACACTTGCCTTTCCGCATGATAAATTTCTCGGAAATCCATCCCCATAGCCAATCGGCAAAATTGCAATTTTACTGTCACGCTCAGTCTGATACGCCCGATCATAACCAACAAAATCGCCCTGTGGGACATCCCTTATCAAAATAACCTTTGCTTTTAATGCGAGGACCGGACGAAGATCAAGCTGTAAAGTCGTTTTATCCTGCGGCGTGCTGGCAACGCCGTACAGGGAAATTCCCTCCCGCACATAGTCACATTTCAGTTCGGGATAATTCAGCAAACCATAGCTGCTTTGAATGTGCAGCTTCGGGATAGGAACTTTGTGCTCTTTCAGGTAGTCAATCAAAGCATAGAATCGGCAAATCTGATTTTTTGTAAAAGCAACATCTTCCGGTTCCAAGCTCTCACAACAGCAGAGATGTGTAAACATCCCATCGACCTTCAGATTTTTCATACGGAAAACCTGCCGTATATTTTCAAAATCGTCGGCATCAAAGCCAAGACGGTGCATTCCGCTGTCAATTCCGATATGTACGCGGACAGGAGTTCCTTGTTGATTTAAACATTCTGCATAGGCAGCATCAATCAGCGTTTGTGTTAAACGGTATTTCTTTAACTCTCTGGCACGGTGCACATCGGTAAATCCGAGAATCAAAATATCTCCCCGAATCCCATAACAGCGCAGACGGATTCCTTCGTCTATCGTTGCAACTGCAAATGCTTTTACACCGTCTTTTTCAAGGCGGGTGGAGATTTCATAAGCACCGTGACCATAAGCCTCCGTTTTTACAACCGCCATCAGCTCACAGCCTTGTGGCATAGCCGCCTGCAAAGCTGCGGCATTGTGAGACAAATGTGCAAGATTAAGTTCAATGTAGGCGCGTTCTGTTTTTGTACGGTGGTGCTGTTTTCCCGCAGCCCGTTCCCAAAACATGGCTGCCGCAAAGCTAAACAATAAAGATGCCAAACAAACCGCTGCAAAGTGAACCAAGCTGTTATCTACCAGAATACTCTGAAGATGTGTCAGCTTTGCCGCAGCCCGTACCACGACGATCATCATCGGGTGGACCAGATAAATCAGCAGAGAAGCGATCCGCAGTCCCTGTACTTGCTTTCCCCTGAAATGCAGCACAAAGTGAAAGAGGAATACCATACACGGCAGCAAAAATACATACATGCTGTCGTGACGCTGAAATCCATTTTTATGGAGCAGCATAGCTTCTGCAATCAATAATAGAAAGCTGCCAATCAGACCGACGATTGCTTGTGTCTGTGTCATACGGCGCTTCTTTTCGGCAATCAAACCGCCGAGCATCAGAAAGACGGGCGCAAAGAAAATACCATTTCGAGTATAATCGAAAAGTTCAAACAGCAAATCATATATGCTTTTGACTCCCGGCAGTTTTACCGCAATACCGTAATAGCTGTCTCCAAACAGTCCAATCAGGTACAACAGCCCTGCCACGATCAAGCCCTTTGAATAGTCAAGTTTTTGCACAAGCTGCCAAGCAATCAGCATACCCAGCATAGATGCAGGAAGATACCACAAATGATACAGCGTTCCATCAAATACAAGGTCTTTCAGCATGTTGGGAAGCAAGTTTGCTTGATTGAAATAACCGTTATAGATGTTCAATGGAAGATATACCGCAATCGCTGCCACATAGATGATTCCGGTCTTTTTCAAAAAGCCAAGCAATTTCCGGTTATCATAATGATACCTTGACAATGTAAAATATCCCGTTGTCATGAAAAAGAAAGGAACGGCAACACGGGCTATGACCCTTGTCAGGATAAAATCGCCTGTTGTGTTATAGCTGGCAAGCGGTGATGTATGGATTGTAATAACCAAAACAGCGGCAATCAAACGCATCCAGTCGATGCCGCTGTAATACTTGTTCTTGTTCATTGGCTTTTCCTCCAAGCTGTCACAATAAAGCCATCTACATTATTACCGGAAATTTGATATACCGCCTTTTCCAGCATGTAAATTTCTGTTGATTCTTCGCCAAGTGGAAAATAGTATATTTCGATGTTGCCATAAGTCAGTGGGTGCTCCGATGTGCAGTTTTTAATAAACTCAACATATTCCTCAAGTGTGAGGTTTTTGTCTGCCATAATTGCCGAGTGCGGAAAACCAACATAACGGAAGTGCCAAGGTTCGTGTGCGATTCCCGTAATCTTTTCTTTCCCTGCCGGATAGCGCTCAACAAAGCCATAGCTCGGTGCTGTTTCACGGAACACTTCGCAAATACCGTCATAGGGAAAATCAGGACGGATGAAATCAATGTGATCCGAATATAGCCCCAAATCAATCGCCATTCCTGTCTGATGCTCACTATGGCCCGGCAGTGCAACATATTTCTTTGTAAATTCCGCTCCGCTTTCTTTTAGAGAATCATTATAAATCTGTGTCTGTTCCCATTGGCTGCGATAACCGCTTACAGGGACGATGTCCCTTGCAGCGGAGATCTTTTCAAGTACCATCTGTAAAGCACTTGCAGCATCACGGCACAAAAGAATATCCGGGTAATCCGTATTGGCAGATACAAGTTCATTTTCCCTCGTACTTTGCAGCGAATAGGCTGCATTGACGAGTATTAAGTTTCCATCATATATTTTGTTGTTGCTTAAAGTGATTTTGCGCATTCTTTTGTGTATAGTCCAAGCAGCTTGTCCAGCATATCCGAGAAGGACAGGCCGATTCCTTTCATCATATTCGGATAGCGGCTGTGAGAGGTAAATCCGGGAATCGTATTGACCTCATTAAAAACGATCTCTCCAGCCGGAGTCAGAAACATATCTACCCGTGCAAAACCGGAGCAGTCCAACGCTTTGAAAATCGTTTTTGCAGCCTCCTGAATACGCAGCTCTGTTGCAGCGTCAATTCTGGCGGGCATGTGGATTTTTGAAGTTTTCAGTGTGTACTTTTCCGTATAATCGAAAAAACCACCGGAAAGCTCAATTTCATCAACCCGTCCGACCATTAGTTTTTCTACACCGAGAACGGCGCAGCCGACTTCAAATCCGTCAATGGCTTCCTCTGCAATAACCTCCGAATCATTCTCAAAGGCAAGGTGAATTGCATTCTCTAATTTTTCGGGTTCGGATACTTTCGTCACGCCAAAAGATGACCCGGCACGAACCGGCTTTACGAAAATTGGGAAAGATAGGGAGTCCTTGATTTTCTGTACCGCATCGTTGATCTCCGATTTTTTGAAAGCAACCGATTTGGGTACAGAAATCCCCTCAAGCGAAACCAGCTTATGTGCTCTGTCTTTGTCCATACACAAAGCAGAAGCCAGTGTGCCGCAGCCGACGATTGGAACACCTGCAAGTTCCAAAAGCCCCTGCACAGTTCCGTCCTCTCCGTTCTTGCCATGCAGAACAGGAAATGCAAGGTCGATTTTCTGAACAGTATATCGTCCGTCAAGTAGTTCCAAGAATCCGCCAACTGACCGATCCTGTGAAAAAGCGACTTTATTCAGATGAGAAGCATCATTACACCATGTGCCTGCCGCGATCTTTGAAAGCTCTCCGGTGTAGTGATACCAGTCACCCGCTTTCGTGATTCCAATCGGAAATACTTCAAATTCTTCGGTATTGATGTTTTCAAAAACAGCCGCGGCGGACTGCAACGATACTTCATATTCGGTGGAATGACCTCCGAAAATAATCGCAATTTTTCTCATTATATTTTCCTCCAATCTTTAGTGCCAAATGAGCGGTGCAACCTTGAATGCAAACCAAAATGGATAATGGAGAAAGAACATGCCACAAAAACTTATGGCAATATAAATCCATGCTTCTTTACTTCCATCTACGGTTGTTTTCATCCGCTGACCGAATAATTTTGCAAAAGCGAACCAAACTGCAAACCCGACTGCTGTTCCAAGCGTATTTGCGATCAAGTCATCAATATCTGTTGCTCGCGTCGTCAATAGCTGTGAAACCTCAATGAGTGCCGAAAACCCTGCCCCGGACAAAACAGTTACCCTAAATTTTCGATATGCTTTCCATACAAACGGAAGCAAAAGTCCAAGTGGCACACACATAAGAATATTCAAGAAAAATCCCGTGGTGAAATTCTGAAAAGGGATCAGATTCACGGTTCCCTGAATAAAGGAAGGATTGATGGACCCTTCTGGTCGATATAGAATATCACTGAGCCCTCCGGCACCCGTTATGTCGTACACCTGCCAGCAGTACAGAACAAAAATCATCACCCAAACCGAGTGTAATAGAGGTTTTTTTCTACCCCATACCAGCAGATAAATAAAACACGGCAGCACTGCACAGAGGAGACTATATATTGTTTCTTGATTGTAATTGAACATTTTTTACTTCTCCTGTACTTCCATCCCTTCCGGCAACAAATAAGTAATTTCGCATTTATTCGTATAAAGCAGATGCTTCATCGTTTTACCGCTGATCGTATCTGTTTCGGTGCGACACACCTCGGCCATCTGAAAAATTTTCCCGTTTTGGCGAACATAGGTTACGGACGAGTTGTAAATTGAATACTCCTTCGTGACAGGCTCTGCCGTATAAATCCGACCATAAATATTGCTTTCGTCAAAAGCGACTTCAATTTGGAATGTGTTGTCCGTATCATTGCGAACCTGAAGATCGCACCAGCCCTCACTGACCGTTGCGTCCGTTCCTTTGGGCAAATCCTCTGTTGTTGAAGGGAAGGACTCTACGGCGTGTCCGTGACGCTCGACAATCGTCAACGGCGTGTGCAGAAAGCACCAAAACAGCAGGTTGCTGAGCTGGCAAAGTCCCCCTCCGTATGAACCTATAATTTTTCCATCCACAAGATTTAAGCCGTCTTTATAAGGCTCTTTCTTGTCGGCATTGCGCACAAGCCAATAAAACGAAAAGGTTTCCTTCGGGCGTATCAGAACTTTATTGATGGCTTTTCCAGCCAGTTTAAGGTTGTGAACCTTGTTATACTGATACTGAATATCGTAGCCACTGCTTTGATTTACCATTAAAGCCGAAGTTTCAAAAATCTTATTTGGAAGCAGTTCATCGGATATAGTGTCTGCGTAGTGGTTTTTGTCCAGACGCATTTTCAAATAACAGCATTTTTTCCTCTGCCACTGCCGCAGTGGGAGCAGAAACGGAAAAAGCTGTGTCAACCGTTTTCTTGCCATAGGGGTCACTCCTTGAATTGACATCACAAAAACAAAAAACTCTTGTTTCTCGTACTTTTATCGTACCAGAAACAAGAGTTTCATTTATTTGTTTGTCCACACAGGTTTCCTCTTTTTTTCTGCGGAATTTCTTACGATTTTCCTACAGGAGCGGAAGAGTGACTGTAAATTCGA
>OIWM01000082.1_pt1 | contig 106470 bp, 91 predicted proteins | sample 1587451 | NCBI WGS metagenome assembly OIWM01 (sample SAMEA3888907, study PRJEB22519) | human gut metagenome | biome: human gut; feature: human-associated habitat; material: faeces | place: Denmark | collected 2011 | reverse complement strand
GAACTGTGTTAAACTATTATTATTATAGCCTGACACAGTTTATTTTACACTCTCGTCCTGGCACCGCTGCATCTCCCTCAAATATGACTTCTATAAAGGCACAAGACGAATGAAGCTGCTGGACTTTAACGAAATCCGGCAGCTTCGTGATGTGTGTATATTTGAGGTGAATGGGATTGAGGTGTATATGTAGTTTGTTTTTATATAATCAGTCATCATTTATTAAAAAGGTACATCAAGACTTCTTACTCAACATAGACATAAGAGCTGATACTTCTCTATCAGACAAATCAGAAGTATCATTCCTTTTGTAGTCAAACTGATATACGTTTCTTTCCCATTTTTTATGTCTCCTTTCATCAATTCTATAAATTTTTCAGCAGCTATCTTAGTATAAAAACCGATTCACCTAAATATTCTAAATCACCAAATATGGGACTATAAATAATACCATTGACTTGAATATCATTGTTTAGAATATCCTTAATACTTTTGCAATTCTTTTCTATTATCATATCAATTACATTTTGCGTTAAAAAACAAGACATCAGTCCCCTTAACATACTCCTTTTATTCGTCGCATGTAAGAGGACCGACCCATTGTATCGTATATGTGTGCTTTATATCTTCCATTTACTCTGACTTAGAAATCACCATTGGATATGTCAAAGAACTTGTTGAAGAATCCTTTAAGCCTTTCCAGAACTTGATGCAACTTGCCTTCACGATTTGCATTGGGATCAAACGGATTGATTGGCGGCATGATGCCGTTAAGTTCCAATCCACCTTCTGCTACATATCCGCGCTTGAACGATGTTTTGATAAACTCTTTCGCTTCACCAGCTTTCAGATGCTCTTCTTTCACGATAATTTCAAACTCTTTACGCTTACACTTGTTCACATAATCTTGCCATTCGTCGTTCACTTCACTATCGGGTGTCAGTGATTCAATGAACTGCTCTATGAGTTCTTTCTTATCACGTAAGTCTGGACTTGAATCTATTGCTTTACTTATTTTTACCATAAGTTCAGCATTGTCCTGATGTCCTTGGTTGTACTGTTGCACAAGGAACAATATATAGTCGATGTTTACCTCGACCTGTCTGACAAGTTCCATCTCAAACACAACATCATCATTAATGTCTGTTTTGTCGTGTTTCTCTCTGTTGCGGTATTTGTCAGCAAGGTCGATGTATATGCTCGTATAATCTTGAATGTCACGCTCGGAAATGCAGTCGACATCTGTAAACTGGTCAAAGCATGACAATAGATTACGCATCTTCAACACAGCACCGAAAAGACGTATAAAATCTTTCTCTGCCTTTTCACCTAATGGAAAATCACCAGGTGCGAGCATACATCGCAACGTTTCTATCATTTCCTTGTAGCCCATGCATGTTTTGCCGTCATAGTCGGTATAACCGTTCATGTAGTCGTCGAAAGGACGTAGTATTGTGACGCCTTTTGCGTTAGGATCGCCAAAGAGTGCAAGACATTTATTGGTAGCTTCTTCGAGGTTGCGGAAGCATACTATATTGCCAAACGATTTTACAGAGTTCAGTATACGATTGGTACGACTATATGCCTGTAACAGTCCATGATAACGTAGATTTTTATCCACCCAAAGGGTGTTGAGGGTTGTAGCATCGAATCCTGTGAGAAACATATTGACAACAATAAGAATGTCTATCTCGCGGTTCTTCATTCGCAGCGACACATCCTTGTAGTAGTTAGGAAATTTGTCTGCCGAAGTATCGTAGTTGGTATTGAACATCTTGTTGTAGTCTGCAATGGCTTTCTCCAGAAAATCGCGGCTACTTTTGTCAAGCCCTTCGGTCGAGTCGTTGTTTTCTTCAGCGTCGCCGCTGTAATCAACTTCTTCGTTAGCAGCGTAGCTGAATATTGTTGCTATACGCAGACGCTTGTTCTCTGGCAAGGCTTCCATTTGTCTCATAAACTCCATGTAATAGAGCTTGGCAAAGTGGATACTCTGCACGGCGAATATTGAATTGAATCCGCCAAACTTTATCTTCTGCCTTTTTTCTTCTACCTCCTTCTTTTTGGCAGTAGCCACTTCTTCTATGTTTACAAGCTTGCTGAACGTGTAGGTTGAGCCTCGTTTGGTTTGCTGATCGAAGTGATTGAGAATGTATTCGGTCACATTGTGTATGCGACGTGGATCTTCAAGAGCTTCCTCTCGTTTAATGTCCCAAACATTACTATTCTCAACGCCTTCTTTTTCCTTGATAGTGCGTATGTAGGCTACGCGGAAAGGAAGCACATTGTGATCGCGTATTGCATCTACAATGGTATACGGCGGAAACTGCTTTCCAAAAACATCTGCCGTCATACGGTATATGCCTTTGCCACCCGGCATATTTTCCTTGAAGATAGGTGTACCAGTAAACCCAAACAGATAGTATTTCTTGAAACGTTTGGTAATAGATGTATGCATCTCGCCAAACTGCGAACGGTGACACTCGTCGAAAATCATCACTACTTCCTTGCTATAGAAATCATGCTGCGGATTTTTCCTTATGAAGGAGGCAAGTTTCTGTATTGTTGTTATGATAATCTTTTTCTTACTGCTTGTCGATTTTATTTGGTCGGCTAGTGCCTTTGTGGAAGTATTGCCGTTGGCTGCACCCTTCTGGAAACGATCGTACTCCTTCATGGTCTGATAGTCCAAATCCTTGCGGTCTACCACAAACAGCACCTTGTCAATATATTCTTTTTGACAAGCAAGCTGTGCTGCCTTAAACGATGTCAGGGTCTTGCCGCTTCCTGTAGTATGCCAAATGTAGCCTCCAGCGTCTATCGTTCCATACTTTTTAGCGTTATGCGATATTTCTATCTGGTTGAGCAACTTCTCAGTAGCGGCTATCTGATAGGGGCGCATCACCATGAGTATTTTCTGCTCCGTGAAAACACAATATTTTGTAAGGATGTTCAGAAGCGAGTGGCGACTGAAGAATGTGGCGGTGAAATCGGTCAGGTCACCGAGCACATTGTTTCCGGCATCTGCCCAGTAACTTGTGAACTCATACGAGTTGCACGTCTTCTGCCTTGGCTTCTTGCCTGTCTTGGATTGCTCTTTTATGTGGTTTGCACGAGTGGTATTGCTATAATATTTGGTTTCCGTACCATTGGAGATTACGAATATCTGTACATACTCAAACAATGCGCTGCCAGCCCAAAATGACTCCCGTCCATAACGGTTTATCTGGTTGAATGCTTCTTTAAGTGCCACACCTCGGCGCTTCAATTCTATATGCACGAGTGGCAGACCATTTACAAGTATAGTCACATCATAACGGTTGGCACGCTGTCCATCTGCCACTTCATATTGATTGATAACCTGAGTGTAGTTGTGATGTACGTCCTCTTTGTCGATAAGCTTTATATTGCGCTGTTGTCCATTATCAAGTACTAATGTCTTTATATGGTCTTGCTGTATGGTTTGAGCCTTTTCTGTAATTCCATTGCCTTCTTTAGATATTTCACCTTTGAAAAAACGTTCCCATTCCGCATCGGTGAAGGTGTAGTCATTGAGTCGCTCAAGTTGCTTGCGCAAATTTTCAACCAACTGTTCTTCTTGCTTAATTGGCACATATTCATAACCCTGTCGCTGGAGTTGTTCTATCATCTCGCGCTCCAAGTCGGTCTCGCTCTGATAAAATGTTTCGCGTACCATATCGGGGCGTTCGTAGTGTGACACCACCGTACTTTGGTTATTCTCGGATAGTATATCGTAGTTTTCTGACATATTAGGTTTTTATTATATGTTATTATATATTAAAATCACGTTCAAAGGTAGCCACAAGCCACCTTTAAACGTGATTTTAACACATTTATATAGATGATGTGGCAAAAACATACCAGCTTCCATCTTTTTCTTTTCGCTGTATGTAGCCTTTATTTATCATTTGTTGCAGCTGTTTCTTCACAGCTGAGGTTACAATGCCGGCTTCTTTGCTCAATCCTTCTATAGTTATGTCAGGATTTGCTTGCATGGCTTTCAGGAGTATGGCTGTCGTCTTGCTGCGAAACGCGATGCGCTGACCATCATACCACCAAACATTGGGCGATTGCTCTTCGGCAAAGTCTATGTCATACTTTAATTCGTCAGCCACAAGTGCCGAGAAGTATTTAAAGAAATGGCGTATCTGTATTAGTGTAGCATGTGCACCAGCTGATGGGGTTGGGCCTACTTCTACGTCTGATTGGTGTAATGCGTCAATGTATTCATTTTTGATGCGATTACGTACCACTATCATCGGCCAACCATGGCGAACAAGAATGTAGTTTACCATGAGTCTGGCTATTCGTCCGTTGCCGTCCTCAAAGGGGTGGATGCGGATATAGCGGTAGTGAAACAATGCTGCAAGTTCTACTGGCGTGTACTTACCAGATGCCTCGGATTCATTGTACCAATCCACAAGGTCGGTCATCAATGCTGGCGTCTCCTCTGGTGATGCATATTCGAAAATATCCCCATAGCGCGTCTTCACGCTGTTGGGACGCGTCTTGTACATTCCGGCATGTATGGTATAGCTTGTCTGCTGACCACCTGGCAGTTGACGGTATACGGTGTAGTCTTCACGGATGATGGTCTTATGGAGCTGACGAATGAAGTTTTGTGTTAGAGGTTCATTCAATACTCCAGCTTCTTCTTCCATCATCTTCAAGCCAACTTGACTGGCTTTCATGTCTACGAAGTCCTTTAAATCGCCTTCACCGCTCACCTTGCCAAACAACAACAAAAGCTCTGTCTGACCATAAGTCAGTGTATTTCCTTCGATGTGATTACTGTTGTAGTTGTATTCTACAGTAAACCTTTGGCTCAACAAATATTGCTTGCGTTCGTTGAGTGGCTGTATACTTTTCCACTTTTTGTACAATGCGTCTAATGACTCCATTCTTATCTTATTTTTAATTGTTATGCTGTCTTTCTCTTGAAATCGAGCAGCTTGTCACGATAATATTCATATTGCTGACGGCGTGCCGCTATCTCGGCTGGCAAGCCATGCTGCAATGAGGTGGTCAGAGACTCGAAACGGTCGAGGATGTTTGCTATTCGCTCTTGTTCCTTCAATGAAGGTATCGCTATAACTGCCTTTCCTAAATTTTGAGCAGATATTGAGCAGATTTTTCCTTCAGAAACATATTTTTTTATTTGAATATGATAGTCATTACCTCTTAAATAATGAGATAAATATCTTGGATGCAAATCACTCCTAAATATAAAGCATGCATCATGAACTGCAACTTTTTCATCACCAATCCAAGCCACACCAACACCGATATCCATGTTGTTTTCACCTGCAGCTACGATAATGACATCGTTTTTTTGAGCGAACCTCATTTTTGCTGCTTTTTCAGGCATAAGAAATGTCCGTGTTCTCTGTGCTGTCAACCCATAATAAGTATAAATATCTCCATAATGAATGCATGGCACACCATGCTCCACAATATCGGTTCTAACAAAGCGTTTGCCTCGTATAAATGTTCCCACCTCACTAAGTTTCTTCCAAACTACATTATTCCTTTCGGGGGGGGTAAGTTTATCGAAACTCAATAACTGGTCGCGGTAGAACTCATACTGCCGCTTGCGGCAGTCCAGCTCCGCCTCCAGCTCCGCCTCCAGCTGAGTGAAACAGTCGAGAATACGGACTATCTCATTCTGAACTTCTATTGGAGGTAGTGGTATCTCTAATTGTGAATATTTAGAAATCCATTGTCGAGAATGTTCTAATGTTTGATATTTTATGCACTTCATTGCATAATACACAAACCTAAACGAGATATTCATGTCCGCCCTTGGTCTTAACATCTTCATTGCTGAACTTTTAATTTTGAAATCAAAGTCAACCCAGTGAAATGATGTTGTAAAATCATCAAAAATGATAACTGGATTATCTTTTGATGCGTTGAAGACACCCTCGGTTTCATCAGTATAGCCAAGAATGAAAGTTTGCCCTGCTGTTAAGACAGGTAGTCCTGTTTCTATATAATCCTTACATTTAACAATGTACTTGGTTGGCTGCTCATAAGATAAACATTTGTCAAGTTTTATAAACTCAACACCATCAGAGCATAATTTATTCAACAACTCTTCTAACTTGCTCATGCGATAACTCCCTCCAATTCATTTATAATTGTATCAATCTCATTACGAAGTTGTTGCTCGCGAGCAACTATTTCAGAAATCTTATTGTTGAGTTTCACAATATCCACAATTTCTTTATTCTGTTCTTGCTCAACATAAGTAGACACAGATAAATTATAGTTTTCTTTCTCTATTTCTGAAATCGTAACAACATGACTAAAATGCTTTATTTCATTTTTATTCATGTGAGTTTCATAAATCTTTTCGATGTGTTCAGGAAGTAACTTGTTTTTATTACCCTCATGTCCGAACTCATTACTTGCATCTATGAAACAAACTCTATTGTCGTTTTTATTTTTCTTTAAGACTATAATACATGTAGATATCGTTGCACCAAAGAATAGATTGGGGGCTAACTGTATTACTGTGTCAACGTAGTTATTGCTCACAAGATATTTTCTAATCTTCTGTTCAACGCCACTGCGGTATAATACTCCAGGAAACTCCACAATTGCAGCCGTACCTTGTGCACTCAACCACGAAAGCATGTGCATGGTAAACGCAAAATCTGATTTGGCTTTTGGAGCAAGGACTCCTGCTGGAGAATACCGAGGATCATTTATCAAAGTTGCATCACTATCACCAGGCCAAGGAGTAGAATAAGGAGGGTTTGAAACGATAGCATCGAATGGCTCTTCTTCTGTATGCTGAGGATGAAGTAATGTGTCTTCGCATCGTATATCAAAATGATCATAGTTTACGTTGTGCAAGAACATATTCATTCGGCAAAGGTTATAGGTTTTGATATTTATCTCCTGTCCGTAAAAGCCATCTTCAACGTTGTTAGAACCAAGGACTCGATTAAAATTGAGTAGCAAAGAGCCACTTCCGCAAGCAGGGTCGTATACCTTGTTAACTGTTTTGCGACCTGCTGCAGCAATCTTCGCCAAGAGAAAACTTACTTCACCTGGTGTATAAAACTCCCCACCCTTTGTTCCTGAGTTAAGAGCATACATCTTTATTAGGTATTCATAGCAAATACCAAAAACATCCAGACCACTTTCAATATACGTAGTAAAATTCAAATCACGGACATTTTCTAACAATGTAGTCAGAAGTTCATTACGAGCAGTAACAGTTGCCCCCAATCCATCGTCATTTGTATTGAAGTTGCTGAACAGTCCTTTTACGTCATTTTCGCTCGGTTTGCCTATGGCACTCTGCTCAATAGCCTTGAAATTATTGGCGAGTGTGGTGTTTAGCTCCGTGTTTTTGGATGCTCCGTTAGCTACATTGATGAACAGCTGCGACGGTAATATAAAGAAACCCTTGGCATTGATAATTTGATCGCGTGCGTTCTCGGCGGTTGCGTCGTTCATATTTGCATAGTCAGGATTTTGCACACCTGCGTCTGCCATAAGCTGATTGCAATAATCAGTAATATTTTCTGAAATAAAGCGATAGAACAACGCACCGAGCGTATAGTCCATAAACTGCACTGGAGACACCTTGCCTCCATGCACAAGATTGGTCGCCATTCGCCAAATTAACGAACCAAGTTCATTTTTAAGTTCTTCCGTATTTTTTAATATTGCCATTATGCAGTAAAATGTAGTGTTAATTAATTTATGCAAATTTACGATTTTTATAGCATATTTTCGGAAGTAACGTCCTCTTTAACATTAAATTAAGGTACAGATAGGTACAATATACCATTTTTAAATCATCGCCAATAACAATTTCTTTTGTCTTTTTACTTATTGCTTCTTCCCCTGGGGAGGCGACAACCAGATGCCGTACAAAATTAGTGCACTTACTATTCTGCAATACATAAACTTCATTAACAACAAGCCCATTGGTAGAATTAAGTATGCACTAAATTAATTCCGCCAACAGGTTTATTTTTGGTAGATTACCACGCAGCAATACTGACATTACCACGTATCTAAAACAGCGTTACCGCATTGCGGGAATAGGATTATTGTGCTGCGGTAATTGCGCATAGTTTCAGATTAGAAATAAACGAAGCTGCAATTAAATATAAAAGAAGCTGTTATCGGATATGAAAAAGCCGGCGATTTAGTGTAATCGCCGGCTGGATTCTTCAGCTGTTTACTTGTTCAGATACTCTGCGCACATCTCTGCGCAGCGCTCGCCGTCGACACCAGCCGAGACGATGCCACCGGCATAGCCAGCGCCCTCGCCGCAGGGGAAGAGTCCCTGGATGCGCACGTGCTGCAGCGTGGTGAAGTCGCGTGTGATGCGCACGGGCGACGATGTGCGAGTCTCGGTGGCGATGAGCACAGCCTCGTTGGTGAGGAAGCCGTGACTCGTCTTGCCGAACTTCTTGAAGCCCTCCTGCAGACGCTTGCACACGTGCTGCGGCATCCAGAAGTGAAGGGGCGAGGATATGAGTCCGGGGGCATAGCTGCTCTTGGGCAGGTCGTAGCTGAGGCGGTTGTTCACGAAGTCTGCCATGCGCTGCGCCGGAGCGGTCTGCTTCATGTTGCCCTGCTGCCAGCACGCACGCTCCAGTTCTTCCTGGAAGTGCATCACGCGCAGCGGATCGTTCTCGTCGCCGCCCACGTCCTCAGGGCGTGTCTCCACGACCATGCCCGAGTTGGACCATTGCGTGCCGCGGTTGCTGGGGCTCATGCCGTTAACGACGAGCTGCTGCTTGTCAGTAGCCGCCGGAATGACGAAACCGCCGGGACACATGCAGAACGAGTAGACACCGCGTCCGTCCACCTGCGTCACGAAGCTGTACTCGGCAGCAGGCAGATACTTGCCGCGTCCGTTGCGCGAGTGATACTGTATCTGGTCAATCAGCTGCGACGGATGCTCAAGGCGCACACCGACGGCGATGCCCTTCGCCTCAATCTCTATCTTCGCCTCGGCGAGATAGCGATAGACGTCGCGTGCGGAGTGTCCCGTAGCCAGGATAACCGGTCCGCGGAAGGTCTTCTCGGCACCGGTCTGCAGGTTGACAGCCTCAACACCCACCGCCTTGTCGCCCTCGAGCAGCAGTCGGGTCATCTTGGTCTGGAAGTGAACCTCGCCGCCGCAGCGTATGATGGTGTTACGCATCGCCTCGATAACCTGCGGCAACTTGTCGGTGCCGATATGCGGATGGGCGTCGACGAGGATAGACGTAGAGGCTCCGTGCTGGCAGAACACGTTGAGAATCTTCTCGATGCTGCCGCGCTTCTTCGAGCGGGTGTAGAGTTTGCCATCGGAGTAAGCGCCGGCGCCGCCCTCGCCGAAGCAGTAGTTGCTCTCGGGGTCTACGGTCTGCGTCTTGGTGATATTGGCGAGGTCTACCTTGCGCTGTCGCACATCCTTGCCGCGCTCAAGCACCACGGGGCGCAAGCCCAGTTCGATGAGACGCAGCGAGGCGAAGAGTCCGCCGGGGCCCTCGCCTACCACTATCACCTGCGGCTTCTGGCTCACGTCGCCGTACTCGGTGTGTACGTACTCGGCGTCCTGCAGTATCTCGTTGATGTAGACACGCACGGTGAGGTTGATGAAGATGGTGCGCTGACGCGCGTCGATGCTACGCTTCAGCACACGCACGGCGTTGATGGTGCGCGCGTCGATGCCCTTTTCTTCGGCAATGTAGCTTATTATGTTTTGCTCGCTCGAGGCTACCACAGGCAGCACTCGTATTTGAAATTCCTGAATCATATCTATTATTTTGTTATTTTCTTGCTTGGTTGGTGCAGTGGAGACCACTGCACCCCCTGGTGGGGTCTATTATGTTGTTATTTTCTGCTTGGTTGGTGCAGTGGAGACCACTGCACCCCCTGGTAGGGTGCATGGATATGGCAAGATGCCATATCCTCCTATTAGGGTACAAAATTACGCAAACTTATGCGATTTTCATAAGAAATGAAACGTTTTAAGAACATTTTTCGTAATTTTGCCCCCACATCCCCATCACTTTATTGTCAACGACACGGTGCTGACGCAGCCCCGACGCAGATGACGACCAAGGAGTAGCGTAAAACCTCGCTCGTAAAGAGGACCCCGACGCACGCCAGTCGCACCGCGCATCGAGCCACGTCAGCATCGAAACACAAGCGTCTCCCTGGTATGGAGACATTAACCACAGAACAAAAAGAAATGAAAGTATTGAAGTTTGGCGGAACCTCAGTGGGTTCCGTAGAGAGTATTCTCAGCCTTAAGGCTATCGTAGAGAAAGAGGCGCAGAAGCAGCCTATCATCGTCGTAGTGAGCGCGCTGGGCGGCATCACCGACAAGCTCATCGCCACATCGCTGCTCGCACAGAAGGGCGACGAGACGTGGAAGGACGAGTTTCAGGCTATGGTGGAACGCCACCACAAGATGATAGACACTATCATCACCGACCCGCGCAAACGCGAACAGCTCTTCAACATCGTCGACTCGCTCTTCGAGCAGTTGCGTTCCATCTACTTCGGCGTGTACCTCATACACGACCTCTCGAAGAAGACGCAGGACGCCATCGTGAGCTACGGCGAGCGTCTCAGCTCGAACATCGTGGCTACACTGGTGCAGGGCGCAAAGTGGTACGACTCGCGCGAGTTCATCAAGACCGTGCGCAAGAATCATAAGAACACTCTCGACTCCGAACTGACCAACCGCCTCGTGCGTCGCACCTTCAGCGACCTGCAGCGCATTTCGCTTGTTCCGGGTTTTATAAGCAAAGACCGCGACACCGACGAGATTACGAACCTCGGTCGTGGCGGATCAGACTACACAGCTGCCATCATCGCCGCAGCACTCGACGCCGAAATTCTTGAGATTTGGACCGACGTGGACGGCTTCATGACCGCCGACCCGCGCGTCATAAAGACCGCCTACACCATCAAGGAGCTGAGCTACATCGAGGCGATGGAGCTTTGCAACTTCGGTGCGAAGGTGGTATATCCGCCTACTATCTACCCCGTCTGCGTGAAGAACATTCCTATCCGCGTGAAGAACACGTTCAACCCCGACGGCGAGGGCAGCATCATCAAGCAGAAGGTGGCTAACAACGACAAGCCCATCAAGGGTATATCGAGCATCAACGGCACAACGCTCATCACCGTAGCGGGTCTGTCGATGGTGGGTGTGATCGGTGTGAACCGCCGCATCTTCACCGCCCTGGCAGACAACGGCATCAGCGTGTTCATGGTGTCGCAGGCTTCGTCAGAGAACTCTACGTCTATCGGTGTGCGCGACCAGGACGCTGCGGAGGCTGTAGAGGTGCTCAACGGCGAGTTTGCGAAGGAGATAGAGACAGGCGCCATGTACCCCATGCACGCCGAGAACGGACTGGCTACCATCGCCGTCGTAGGCGAGAACATGAAGAACACGCCGGGCATCGCCGGCAAGCTCTTCGGCACACTCGGCAGAGCCGGTATCAGCATGATAGCGTGTGCGCAGGGTGCGCCGCAGACCAATATCTCGTTCGTCGTTAAGAGCGAACATCTGCGCAAGGCGCTCAACGCCATTCACGACTCGTTCTTCCTGTCTGAATACAAGGTGCTCAACCTCTTTGTCTGCGGCGTGGGCACAGTGGGCGGACAGTTGCTCGAACAGATTCACAACCAGTATGAGGAGCTGAAGCGCACAAAGCGTCTGAAGCTGAACGTGGTGGGCATAGCCACCTCGAAGAAGGCACTCTTCAACAGCGACGGCATCGACCTCGCCAACTATCGCGAACTGCTCGCAGACGCCAACGAGAGCAACGAGAGCAAGCTGCGCGACGCCATTATAGAAATGAACTGCTTCAACAGCGTGTTCGTCGACTGCACGGCGAGCAAGGAGGTGGCAGAGATTTACCAGCCGCTGCTGGAGCACAACATATCGGTGATTGCGGCGAACAAGATAGCCGCATCGTCGTCGTACGAGAAGTATGCACGCCTGAAGGAGACGGCGCTGGCACGCGGCGTGTTCTTCCGCTACGAGACCAACGTGGGAGCCGGTCTGCCTATCATCGGCACCATCAACGACCTGCGCAACTCGGGCGACGTGATTCTGAAGATAGAGGCGGTGCTCTCGGGCACGCTCAACTTCATCTTCAACGAAATCTCGGCTGACGTGACGCTCTCTGAGGCTGTACGCCGCGCTAAGGAGCAGGGCTACAGCGAACCCGACCCGCGCATCGACCTCTCGGGCAAGGACGTGATACGCAAGCTCGTCATCCTGGCGCGCGAAGCCGGCTACAAGGTAGAGAAGACCGACGTGGAGGCACACCTCTTCATACCCGACGAGTTCTTCGAGGGCAGCATAGACGAGTTCTGGAAGAACCTGCCGAAGCTCGACGCCGACTTCGAGGCCCGACGCAAACAGCTCGACGCCGAAGGCAAGCGCTGGCGCTTCGTGGCTACGTTCGACCACGGCAAGCTGTCGGTGGCGCTGAAGGAGGTGGACCGCACTCACCCGTTCTACAACCTGCAGGGCAGCAACAACATCGTGGCGCTCACAACCGAACGCTATCGCGAGTATCCGATGCTCATCCAGGGCTACGGAGCGGGCGCAAGCGTGACGGCAGCTGGCGTATTCGCCAACATCATGTCGATTGCAAACATATAAAATGGGCGAAACACTTGTCAGAATAAAATGAAAGTATTAACTTTGCATTAGAAAACAGAAACAGACACTCAACCCATAGGGGCGCGCCACGTTCGATCGGGATACTCATCAATAAAAAAATCGAAACCGAGAAGACTTCTTTTGCCAATGGCGGGCCATATAAAACCCTCAGTGGACTAAGCTGCAAAGCCGGTGGATTACAAAGGCGGAGAGCTCTCAAATCTTGTATACTCGGAGTTTCATCACATCACTGGGCGACCTGTTTTTAAAATAATACAGGAGGAGGGTGTGTCAAAATAGGACTTCTATTTTGACACACCCTGCTTTCGTTTTTAAGCCATCGTTTCGAAAATGTAGTCCTTTTGCTCTTCAAAACGAGTCCTTTTGCAAGTCAAAAGGAGTCCTTTTACATATCAAAACGAATCCTTTTAGCGTGGAAAAGGAGTCCTTTTGCGAAGCTATAGCAATTGAAGGGTTTAATAGCACTACAAAAAATTTGGAGGGTAAGAAAATATTTAGTTACTTTGCTGAACAATCCGCCCCCGTATACATAAATATTAACAAATTAAAATATTCTGACAAATGTTTTCCGGTATAGTAGAAGAAATGGCTACTGTCGTTGCCATCAAAAACGACAAGGAGAATGTGGACTTCACGCTGACATGCTCGTTCACTAACGAACTGAAAATCGACCAAAGCGTAGCTCATAACGGCGTTTGCCTGACCGTTGTGTCTATCGAAGGCGACAACTACACGGTGACGGCTATGAAGGAGACGCTCGACCGCTCCAATCTCGGACTGCTTAAGGTGGGCGACAAGGTGAACGTGGAGCGCTCGATGATAATGAACGGCCGACTGGACGGACACATCGTGCAGGGACATGTAGACGGCACAGCCAAGTGTATCGACATGCGCGATGCCGACGGTTCGACCTATTACACATTCGAGTATGAGTTTGACAAGGCTATGGCTGAGCGCGGATACTTCACCGTTGACAAAGGCTCGGTTACGGTAAACGGCGTCTCGCTGACCGTTTGCAATCCTACAGCCAACTCTTTCACCGTGGCTATCATCCCCTACACTCACGACAACACCAACTTCTGCAACATCGGCGTAGGCACTACGGTAAATATCGAATTCGATATTCTGGGCAAGTACATTGCACGATTGCAGCAGCTGAAATAGAGGGAGAGGCCCTACCCCCGACCCCTCCCCCGTAGGGAGGGGAGTTATGTGATTTTGAGGGGAAATTAGAGGATAATTGCCTGTTAGGTTATTTGTTAAATGTACAAGTGTTCAGTTCATATCACTCCCCTCCCTACGGGGGAGGGGCAGGGGGAGAGGCTTTTTCCTCCTCTCCTATTGAGGGGCAGGGGGAGAGGCTTTTATCCCCAATAAATGTTAATAATCCGCACTCCAAATAAACTATTAACCAACTTTTCACATCCTATAATCAGATTACTGAACTTTAGCAAGTTCATAGAATTCAGAAGTTAAAGAAGTTGGCGCTCCCTACGGTCGCTAGAATTTATAGCTATTACTCTTTTTGCTGAATATTCAGCTATAAGACATACGGCTTTAAATTCTATAACTTCTTAATATAGAAATCAAGTTTCAGAAAACATTAACAAAACGACATTTATTATGAGAAAGATCGGGATGACTTGCCTGGCAGGACTTTTCCTGCTGTCAATGTCTACAGAATGTGCGGCACGACAATGGTCGCTTAAGGATTGTATCGACTATGCCATTGCCAACAACATTCAGCTACAGAAAGCCAAACTCCAGCAATATTCCGCCCTTGAGGATGTGAAGCAGAGCCAGTCGGCACTGCTGCCGTCGCTCAGTCTGTCGACATCGCAGAACGTGTCGTACAATCCGTGGCCCGAGAAGGGGTCGGCTATGATTGCCGGCAACAAGGTGCAGTCGAAGGTAGACAAGGTATACTATAACGGTTCGTACTCGCTTATGGGCAACTGGACCGTATGGAACGGCAACAAGAACCAGAACACCGTCAAGCTAAACAAGCTTGCTGCCGAGCAGGCCAAGCTCGACTCTGCCGTGACTGCCAACAGCGTGCTGGAGCAGATAGCGCAACTGTATGTCCAGATTCTCTACTCTAACGAGGCGATAAACGTTAGCAAGGAGAGCCTGAAAACGAGTCAGACCAACGAGGAGCGTGGCAAGACTATGGTGAATGTAGGCAAGATGAGCAAGGCCGACCTCGCACAGCTAACAGCCCAGCGAGCACAAGACGAGTACAGCATAGTTGAGGCTGAGAGCAACCTGCGCAACTATAAGCGACAGCTCAAACAGTTGCTGCAGATTACCAACGACGAGGAGTTTGATATTGCCATTCCTTCTACTACCGACGAGATGGCTCTTGCCACGGTGCCGGCTCTCAACGACGTGTACACAGCATCGGTAGAGCAGCGTCCGGAGATAAAGAATGCCATGTTGGGCATTGAGAGCAGCGACCTCAGCGTGAAGATAGCCAAGGCTGGCAAGCTGCCTACTATCGGACTGAGTGCCGGACTCTCTACCAACACCTCGTCAATGAGCAACAACGCTTGGGGCTCGCAGCTCAAGAACAACTTCACCGTGGGTGGCGGCGTGACTGTTAGCATTCCGCTGTTTGACAACCGTCAGACCAAGACTGCCGTCAATAAGGCTATGATTCAGAAGCAGAACTATATGCTCGACTTGCAGGACAAGCAGACTACTCTATACTCTACGGTTGAGAACTACTGGTTGCAGGCTGTGACAAATCAGAACAAGTTCAGGGCAGCTCGCATTTCGACCGAGAGTGCCCAGGCAAGCTACGAACTGCTGTCGGAACAGTTTAAGCAGGGACTGAAGAACATCGTAGAACTGATGACTGGCAAGAACAACCTGCTGCAAGCACAGCAGAACGAATTGCAGAGCAAATATCTTGCTATTCTAAATCTTAATATGCTGGAGTTCTACAAGACTGGAGAGATAAAGTAAAAAGTGGAAAGCCCCTCCCCTAACCCCTCCCCGTAGGGAGGGGAATGGTATGTAATATTAATTAGAGACAAGAATAGAGATTTATGAAAAAATTAAGTAAAGTATGGCTGGTAGTGGCGGTTGTCATTATTGTAGCCATTGTCGCTTGGGCATTGTCGGGCAGCAAGAAGGAAGAACAGATTTCGTTTGAAACGGCTGCTGTGGCACCGGCTAACATCATGAACAGTATCACCGCTACGGGTACTATCGAGCCGGTGACTTCGGTTACGGTGGGTACTCAGGTGAGCGGTATTGTGAGCAAGCTCTATGTCGACTACAATTCCGTAGTGAAGAAGGGACAGGTGATTGCCGAACTCGACAAGACAAACCTTATGAGCCAACTCAATTCGGCAAAGACACAACTCGCTACGGCACAGAGCCAGCTCAACTATCAGACCACAAACTTCAACCGCTATAAGACTCTCTACCAAAAAGGACTTGTTGCTGCCGACGATTTCGACAGCGCCAAGCTCTCATACACTCAGGCTAAGGAGCAGGTGGCAGCGGCTAAGGAAGAGGTGCAGCGCGCCCAGACCAACCTCGGCTATGCTACCATCACATCGCCTATCGACGGTATTGTGCTGTCTAAGTCGGTTGAGGAAGGACAGACTGTAGCAGCCAGCTTCTCTACTCCTGAGCTGTTCACTATCGCCCAGGATCTTACCAACATGCAGGTTGTGGCAGATGTCGACGAGGCTGACATAGGCGACGTTAAGGAAGGTGAACGCGTTTCGTTCACCGTCGACGCTTATCCCGACGATACATTCGAGGGTACCGTGAAGCAGGTGCGCCAGGAAGCAACCACTACCAATAATGTAGTGACATACGAGGTGGTTATCTCGGCTCCCAATGCCGACCTCAAACTCAAACCAGGTCTGACCGCCAATGTCACCATATACACAGCCGAACGCAAAGGCGTACTCTCTGTTCAGTCAAAGGCTCTGCGCTTCACTCCACAGAAGGAGACTGTAGGCAAGATGAAGATTGTTGACCAGACTGGCAATGCCAAGAACAAGGTTTGGACCATAGAGGGCAACTCTATCGTAGCACATAATGTGAACATCGGCATGACCGACGGCACTAACACTCAGATTCTTAATGGCATTTCTGCTGGCGTTAAGGTGGTTACAGGCCTTAATGTCACGGGCGGAGAGCAGGATGATGCCCAGCCTAATGCCAGCAGCGAAAGGAGTCCGTTTGCTCCCGGACCACGAGGTAAGAAGAAATAAATACATTTTTATATGGACGAAAAGAAAGTAGTAATACAACTCGACAACGTGAAGCGCGACTTCCTCGTGGGCGACGAGACGGTGCATGCGCTGCGCGGAGTGTCGTTCAAGATATACGAGGGCGAATTCGTCACAATCATGGGTAAGTCGGGCTCGGGCAAGTCGACACTGCTCAATCAGCTCGGATGCCTCGACACGCCAAGTTCGGGTGAATACTATCTCGACGGGGTGTCGGTCAGAAAGATGTCGAAGTCGCAACGTGCCGTGCTGCGCAACCGCAAAATTGGATTCATATTCCAAAACTACAACCTTCTGCCGAAGACTACAAGCGTGGAAAATGTCGAACTGCCACTAATGTACAACGCAGAAGTAGGTGCAAAAGAGCGCGAAGAGCGTGCCATCAAGGCATTGCAGGCTGTGGGACTGGGCGAACGTCTCTACCATAAGTCAAACCAGATGTCGGGTGGACAGATGCAGCGCGTTGCCATAGCCCGCGCCTTGGTAAACGATCCTGCGGTGATTCTGGCGGATGAGGCAACGGGCAATCTCGATACACGTACATCGTTCGAGATTCTTGTACTCTTCCAAAAGCTACACGCCGCAGGCAGAACGATTATCTTCGTGACTCATAATCCCGACATTGCCAACTACTCCTCACGCAACATCATGCTGCGCGACGGACATGTGATAAGCGACGAGTACAACCACAACATACATTCGGCAGCCGAAGGGTTGGCTGCCTTGCCAGCCAACTCGGACGAATAACGGCTTCGTTCAATTTGATAATTGAGAGTTTAGAATTGAGAGTTATGATTACATTTGAAGGATATATAATAGACAAAAAGGAGTATAATATATAAGAGGTATATAATAAGTATGTGGTCATATTTATCTTTATATATGAGTGGCAATTTGTTTGACTTTTAATACACCCTCATATGTAAAGATAATTTTGAACTGTTACTTAATAATTAACAACTAATAATTAACAAAAAATGAATTATAGCAATCTTTTAAAGATAGCCCTCCGCGCAATCGCTGCCAACAAGTTGCGCTCCTTCCTCACCGCCCTTGGCATCATCATCGGTGTGGCTTCGGTCATCACGATGCTTGCCATAGGTCAGGGTTCGAAGAAGAGCATTCAGGCAAATATTGCCGAAATGGGCTCAAACATGATAATGATCAGCCCGGGTGCCGACCGCGGTCCGGGTGGTGTAAGGCAAGATGCTTCATCGATGGAAACACTAAAGCTCACCGACTACCAGTCGATTAAGGACGAGTGCAACTTCATCAAGGGCATAAGCCCTACCGTGAACAGTAGCGGACAATGGATTTACGGCAACAACAACACGCCGTCGAGCATCTATGGTGTCAATCAGGATTATCTGGAGATTAGACAGTTGTCGGTTGACGAAGGCGAGATGTTCACCGATGCCGACATCAAGTCGAGTGCCAAAGTGTGCATACTCGGACAAACGGTTGTAGACAATCTCTTCCCCGACGGTTCTGACCCTGTAGGCATGGTTGTTCGATTCAATTCTATTCCGTTTCGTGTTATCGGCGTATTGAAGAAGAAGGGTTACAACTCTATGGGTATGGACCAGGACGACTTGGTGCTGGCCCCATACACAACGGTAATGAAACGCATCAAGGCACAAACCTTTCTCGGCGGTATCACCTGCTCGGCCATAACCGAAGACCTTACAAGCAAGGCTATTGATGAAATAACAAAAGTGTTGCGTCGCAACCACAAACTGAAGGATGCCACAGACACACAAGCTGCCGATGACGACGATTTCAACATCCGTTCGCAAGAGGAACTTGCCAGCATGATGAACTCTACAACCGACATGATGACCATACTCTTGGGTTGTGTGGCTGGCATATCGCTCATCGTGGGTGGTATTGGTATTATGAACATCATGTATGTGAGTGTCACTGAGCGTACACGCGAGATTGGTCTGCGTATGTCGGTCGGCGCACGTGGCATCGACATCCTCAACCAATTCCTCATCGAGGCTATACTACTCAGTGTCACAGGCGGACTTATAGGTGTAGGAATAGGAGTTGGCGCGTCATACGCCGTTAAACTCATAGCTCATTGGCCTATCTACATACAGCCCTGGAGCATCATCATGAGCTTCGCCGTATGTACATTCACTGGCGTATTCTTCGGATGGTATCCTGCAAAGAAGGCTGCACAGCTCGACCCGATTGAAGCGATTAGATACGAATAGTTTAAAAGTGAAAGAGTAAAATGGTAAAAAAGTAAAAAGAGTAAAAAAAAGTATAAGGGTAAAAGAATAAAAAAGTAAAAAGTATAGGGTAAGACTTTTTACTTTTTTACTCTTTTACTTTTTTTACTTTTCTAAGATTTCTTCCGGCTTGCTCACCAACGTTGTTGCTCCATGTTCCAATAGGAATTTCTTGTCACGGAATCCCCACAGCACACTGATACAAGGCATACCAGAATTGCGTGCCGTGTCAATATCCACATCGCTGTCGCCTATATACACAGCACCTTCGGCAGTAACTCCAAGTTGGCGCATTGCTTCCAATACTGTATCCGGGGCAGGTTTCTTGCGAATGTCTTCACGTTCGCCAATCGCTACCGGCACGAGGTCGCCAAAGAAGTGGCGGCACAATTCCTGAGTAGCTGCATAGAACTTATTGCTTACTACTGCCACCTTTTTTCCTTGCTTACGCAACTCCTCAAGCATTTCCATCACACCATCGTATGGCTTGGTTGTATCAAGATTGTGCTGCATGTAATGCTGACGGAAATCGGCATAAGTCTTGTCAAACTTATCGTTATCAAGTCCGCCGGGAATGGCGCGTTCCATAAGTTTCTTCACGCCATTGCCTACAAATTGTCTTACCTCATCAACAGTACGCTCAGGCAAGCCGTTGGTGCGCAAGGCGTAGTTGCAACTCGCAGCCAAATCGCCAAGAGTAGACAGCAACGTACCGTCAAGATCAAAAATATAAGTATTGTACATATATATTAATGTATTTAATACAGCGAAATTACATATATTTTATCTAAAAACGTAAGGAAAATACAAATAATTTTAAGCCCGCAAAGTTAATAAGTCATTGTTTTGTCCTGACATTTTTTTGTTGTACCTTTGCGCCAACGATTAAATACCAAACACATCATGAAAAGAAAAAACAACACGAAGCGAAACGTCATTATATTGGCGTGCGTATGTATGGGCATCATATTAGGTGCTGCCTACATGTTCTTCTTCTCTGCCTTGCTTGTTGGCAATGACACTAAATATGTATACATTGACAACGACGACACTATCGACTCGGTTTACACAAAGATGTCTGAGTTCTCTAAAAAGGGTACACAGATGACAGGCTTCAAGATGCTTGTCAACAACAGCAAGTATGCAGATAACATTCGCACAGGACGTTATGCTCTTCGTCCCGGTGAAGGCTCGTTTGTTGTGTTCCGCCATCTGAAGAACGGATTGCAGACTCCGGTGAATCTTGTTGTACCGTCGGTACGCACTGTGGACCGCTTGGCTGCCGAGTTCTCAAAGAAACTTATGCTTGATAGCGCTACCATATATCACGCACTTGCTGATGAAGCGACATGTCAGAAATATGGATACGACACCACTACAATAGCAGCCATGTTCATACCTAACACTTACGATATTTACTGGAACGTAAGTACAGAGAAATTGCTCGACCGTATGCACAAGGAATGCAACAGGTTCTGGAATGCTGAGCGCAAAGAGAAAGCCAACGCTATGAAGTTGTCGCCTATCGAAGTAAGTACACTGGCAAGTATCATTGATGAAGAAACCGCCAATGATGGTGAGAAGCCAATGGTAGCCGGAATGTACTACAACCGACTGATGCTGCGCAACGCTGAGTATCCCAACGGAATGCCACTGCAGGCTGACCCAACGATTAAATTTGCATGGAAACGATTCGATATAAAGCGCATATACAACAATCTACTCTACATCAAGAGCCCTTACAACACCTACAAAAATCCCGGACTGCCCCCTGGACCAATCCGTATTCCGTCTATCGCAGGTATTGACGCTGTACTGAACCACGTACACCACGACTATATATACATGTGCGCCAAGGAAGACTTCAGCGGCACTCACAACTTTGCACGTACTTATCAGGAACACCTGCAAAACGCCAAACGTTACAGCCAAGCTCTGAATCAGAGAGGAATTAAATAAGAGGAAAAGAAAAATAACAAGTAAAGGAAAAAAATAAGGAAACATTATAAAACATCAAATGCCGGTTGCTTCACAGCGGCCGGCATTTTTATCAATAGGCATTAGTCTTTTTTTCTTAAGGTAAAAAGATTGTATTCAGGATAACTCCACAAAGGTAGGGCTTTCGAATTGAATGTGCAAATTAAAATATATGCTTTAAAGCATAATTTAAAGAAAATCATCAGTCAAATCTACACATCATTACTTACAGTCCTGTTCAAGGATGTTTCTTACCGACAATTTAGGGTTTTGCTTAGCCTGTCGGTCTACAATTGCTGTGTACTTGGTGTTGAAAACCTTGCGTCCCAACAATCTATTTACCGTCCACATTATTTTGCCCATGTGCATGTCGCGCTCCTGCTGCGTACTATTCTCGAAGTTGCGCATCGGGTAAAGGCTCAACAAGTAGAAACTCATACAGTCGGGCACTATCTGCTCGCGAGTCATCTGCTGACGCTGCTCTTTGGTATAGAAGCGACGGTATGGCTCAAAGTCCTTGCCTAAATATTTGTCAAGTGATATGCCAATGGTGTTGTCGCCTATCACAATGCTTTGATTGAGAGCACTTATCTGGGTATATATTGTGGGTATTTTTATCTCAGGACATATCTTCTGGAGTTTCTTAAACGCATCGCTCAATTGAGTATTGATGTCGCTCATATTGGCATACTGCATATCTGTCTCGGTTATGATAGTCTGAAGGATTGTATCCTGATAGAAATTCAGAAGCTTTGTGTTAATGCCAGCATCATTCACCTCGCCCAACTGCAGTATATCCTCAATAAGCATACGCGTCTGTTTGGGATAGTCGATGTTCATCTGCTGAAGAGCCGAGAAATCGCCCGTAGTGAGATAACGGCTTTCAAGACGATCATAACGCTGCACCTGTACAAGCGTCGGATGACCTTCTTCACCAAACTGTTTCAACTTAAACTCGCAAGCAGTTGAAACTAAAATGATGGCTGTTACTATAATAATATAAATCTTTCTCACAATAGGCTTCTTGTTATTCTATAAAAGTGTTCATTAACACAATGCAAAAATACTAAAAAAGTTCTTTCTAAGCAACTTTTCAGCTAAAAAAGATTAAACAGCAGATATATTTCTGCCGTTTAACCATTAAAAAACACAAAATTTGTCGAATTTTAGCCTATTCTTTAATATTTCTATACGTGCAACATCCATGTACATAATACTGCCACAATATAGAATACGGTTTGCGCATAGCGTCTGTAGCCGATGTGCGCGAAGCCTGTATCTGCCTACGGTCGGCATCAAAATCCTTACGCCACGCCTTAAAAGCCTTGCGACCATTGACCACCGCCTTGAACTCGCCAAGATTACGGTCGAGCAGCAACGACTTGAATGCTGCCACATAGTCGAGCACTCTTCTAATGCGCATAACATGTACCAGTTCGGCTTCAGGCAAGTTCTTGTAGAGCATCGTCAGATTGTTGCGGAAGTTGAGAAATGTCTTCATCGGATTACCCTTGGGCAAAGTTCCACCTCCAACATGATACACAACACTCTGCGGAACGCAATATATCTTTCTGCCGAGATTGCACAATCGCCAACAAAGGTCAATCTCTTCACAGTGCGCAAAGAACCGAGCGTCAAGTCCGCCAACACGCCAGTAGTCCTCACGGCGTATCATCAGCGCTGCACCAGTTGCCCACATCACCTCGCACGGGTCATCGTATTGCCCTTGATCCTTCTCTACGGTATCGAACACACGTCCACGGCAGAACGGATAGCCATAGCGGTCGATGTATCCACCGCTTGCACCTGCATATTCAAACATGTCGCGCGAATGCTCGGCACGAAGCTTTGGCTGGCATGCTGCAACCTCCGGATTAGCATCCATAAAATCAATGAGACGCTCCATCCAGCCTTCAGTCACCTCAACGTCACTGTTGAGGAGCATATAGTATTCATAGTCCACCTGCTCCAATGCACGATTGTAGCCACCGGCAAAGCCATAGTTCTTGTCAAGTATAATTGTACGAACAGTAGGAAACTCAGTCTTGAGAAAGGCAAGCGAGTCGTCCTTTGAATCATTGTCGGCTACGATTATATCGGCAACATCAGACGAGTGCTCAATTACCGAAGGAAGGAAGCGGCGCATCATTGCCGCTCCATTCCAGTTAAGTATTACGATTGCAACTTTCTTCATGATCACTTTTCACTCTTCACATTTTCACTTAAACGATTTCCGCCTTCAATGCCGACTTATCGTGATTGAAGTCGCCAAGACGAACACGAATTAGCTGGTTGTCATATTCCTCCTTAGCATCGCGTGGCGAAAGTTCTACACGCACATAGTTCTTGGTGAAGCCATGCATAGCACGTCCACGCGAAGCCTTTTCAAAGAGCACTTCCTGTTCCGTACCTTTATAGCGTGCATAAAAGTCGATACGCTTCTGCTCGCTCATTTCGAGCAATAGCTTGCTGCGCAACTTCTTGTCGGCATCGCTAACAATATAAGGAATACGCAATGCTGCTGTGCCAGGACGCTCGCTGTACGGGAACACATGGAGCTGTGTTACGTCAACACCATCAAGGAAATCGTAGCACTCTTCAAAACACTCCGGTGTCTCGCCACGACATCCCACCATCACGTCTACACCAATAAATGAGTCGGGCATACGCTCCTTTATCAGCGCTATCTTGCGCGCAAACAATGCTTTGTCATAACGGCGGTGCATCAGACGCAGAACCTCATCGCTACCACTCTGCAACGGAACATGGAAATGTGGCATAAAGGCACGACTCTGAGCACAGTAGTCGATAAGCTCATCAGTCAAAAGATCGGGCTCCATACTGCTGATGCGATAGCGCTCGATGCCTTCAACACGGTCAAGAGCCTTAACAAGATCAACAAAGCTCTCGCCTGTAGTCTTGCCGAAGTCACCGATATTCACACCTGTAAGCACTATCTCCTTGCCTCCTTCAGCAGCAGCCTGCTCAGCCTGTGCCACCAGCGAACTGATAGTCGGGTTGCGCGAATTGCCTCGGGCATATGGTATAGTACAATATGTACAATAGTAGTCGCAACCATCCTGTACCTTCAAGAAATAACGTGTACGGTTGCCACGCGAGCATGACGGAGCAAACGACTTGATGTTCTTGGTCTTAACCGAGTAATAACGGTGAAGCGAATCCTGTCCTGTCTGCTGCATATGTTCGGCATCCGACTCCTTAGCAGTCCAAGCATCGCTCAAAAACTGTATAAGGTCGGCTTTCTCATTGGAGCCAAGCACCAGGTCAACACCATCAATCTTACTCACTCTCTCCGACTCCAACTGAGCGTAACATCCCGTTACAGCCACAAAAGCACCGGGATTATTACGCACCATACGATTAATTGCCTGTCGGCACTTATGGTCGGCAACTTCTGTCACCGAACATGTATTGATAAGACACAAGTCGGCCTTCTCGCCCTCTTTTGCCGCAACCACGCCCAACTCCTGCAACATCTGGCCGAATGTAGATGTCTCGGAGAAGTTGAGTTTGCAGCCAAGCGTATAGTAAGCTGCCCTCTTATTCTGAAAAACTGAAGTATTTATCATTTCACATTATATATAATATATAAAAGCCAACTGTGGCTTAACAGGTGCAAAGATAGTAAAAAGATTTTATGAATGATGTTTTGTACGCACACAAAACAACAAAATGACGTCAAAAGTGGTATCAGAGAGACCTGTCAAAAAGATTAACATTCGTTTACAGTCTGTATCTTGTTGATTTTCAATACATTCCAAATGGGTTACAAAATTCTCAAAAAAAAAACCTAAAAAGTTGAACGTTGTATCAAAAAAATATATACCTTTGCAATGTTTTAATAAACAAATGATTGTTTTACAGATTTAAAAAAGCAAAGAAAATGAAGAAATTGGTTTTAATGTTCGTAGCTATCGCAGCTATCTCTTTCGCATCATGTGGTAACAAGACTGCAGCTCCTGCTGCTAACGCTGACAGCGATACCGTTCAGGTAGCTGACACAACTGTTGACACAACTGCTGTTGCTGCTGATACAACTGTAGCTGAGTAATAGTTAGCTCGAACAGAAGAAATGAGAGATTAACCGCTGACCCTCAGGGTCGGCGGTTTTTTTATGTCCTTACCGCTACAACCATCTGAATCAGTATGAACACCAAGACAATTCTATCAATCATCGGCATAACATTAGCCAATATAACAAGTACCACAACATACGCTATCGGTACAAATAGTGAGAATAAGGGTGCTGACATTACATTAGTCACTGCAACAACAAAACAATGGCAAGCCGGAAGAATTGTCAGCATGGCAGAAATCAAGAAAAACGGACTTGAACATTATTTCTGCAAGAGAAATATAAACAACCCAATATTTGCACGCATATACGGAAAGTCGTACAAAACCAACTGCACACTGCCTCGCACCGAGCTGCGCTATCTGCAGCTGTTGCACTACACAGTTGACGGACGGATAATGACTGGCGAGATGATTTGCCATAAGGACATAGCCAACGATCTGATTGAGATATTCCGCAAATTGTATGACGCTCACTACCCTATTGAGCGTATGCAGCTTATTGACGACTTCAGCGCCGACGACGTGACATCAATGAACAACAACAACACATCGTGCTTCAACTACAGAGCTGTAGCCGGCTCAAAGAAACTGTCAAAGCACAGTATGGGCAAAGCAGTAGACATAAATCCACTTTACAACCCCTACGTAAAGCACCGCCCCAACGGAAAGACAATTGTCAACCCCGAGAAAGGACGCCAATATGCCAACCGAAGCAAACAATTCGAATACAAGATTGACCGCAACGACCTTGCCTACCGCCTGTTTACGCAGCACGGATTTACATGGGGAGGCAGCTGGCGTTCGCTGAAAGACTACCAGCACTTCGAGAAATGACAGCTGTCTATATATTCTTACCTAACCCCACCCTTAGCTATCTTGAATGTCTTTGCCCCGTACTTCACTATATACACGCCCACATATGCCTTGTTATTCACAAACGAGGCATAAGGCATACGTCCGAGCATGACTCCGCTAATGGAATAGACAGACACCATAGCCGACGGTTCAATAGCATCATGACTGTCATAAACACCGCTTATTCCATTAGTTGCGTCATTCAGTTCCACATTGCGCCAATCGCTCCAGGGCTTTTCCACTCCTCGCTTTACAGCCTGAACACGCCATCGATACACCACATTGGGCTGTAGCGAAGTGAATTCATATTCTGTGTCATACACATTATATATATATAGCACATCGCCCGCGGCACGCGTTGCCGCAAAGTCGCTCTCCGAGAAAGCGCCATCATATATACCAATTGAATATATATAGCATCGTGCAGTAGGCGCAACATAAAGGTTGAAAGGCTTGCAATACTGATTGTCAAATACTATCAGCTGCCGTTTTCCGTCAGCAACAATATTTGTTCTATCAATAACATTTCCTTCATAATCAATAAGCGACAACATGATATTCGGCTTATCATCCTTATAAGCGGCTGAAACAAAACTTATCGTGACCTTTCCATACTTACAGTTCTTGATATGTGGCGATATGAGGAAACTGTTTTGAGGAGTGGAAGTTCCAAGTTTAAGACATCCCACACCCTTAAACACATTATCGCCAGTCCACCCTTCATTACTCGTATGGGCATCAAGTCGTGACGACAAATCCGTAGTTCCGTCACTCTTGTTTCCACTTCCCCAACCAGTGAAGTCTTCAGCCAAGAGCAATTTATCTTCGGGTGAAACCTTGCCAACCTTCTCTAATTGAACATTATAGTAATCGGCAAACTCCACTTCATTCCACGTAGCACGGAATGAATCAGAACCAGTCTGTTCAGAATGCAACTTTGTAGCCACCGAAGGAGCGCCACCCATAAACAAGAACGAAATCAATCCATCTGAACTCTCCTTGATTTCAGTCACAGGCTTGCCAAGCAACTTTGTTCCCGAACTGTTATTATTGAACAAAGTAGCCGCAGGCGACGAGTTGTCAGTCAACTTAGTATTGCCCGACGTACCCGGATAGGTGTCGCCTTTAAGCGATTTGCGGCTTCTATCGTTGTCGGCTGCCACTATGCCGAAGCGCGGATGCGACACATCCGTATTCACCTCATTGTATTCCCAAATCGAACTATAATAATCAACATGGATGACAAGCAAACCATGCGAAGGCAACTGCTTGTCAAACCCGCGTTGTTGACGATTCTCAAAGATGTAATATTCACGTGGTTTATTGTCGTTATATACCACATACGATTTAGGCGACTCGCTCAAAGCAGGCAAGTCGTACACATCAGTAGGCTTGTCCAGCACCTCTGGTTGCATCCATCCGCTCACCCAACGCTGGTATGTGTTATAGCCAACGGGACAATAGCCATTGCCAGCATACGAACCATAGTCCATGACATCCCACAAGTCCATGCCAAAACAATCGCCACCAGACGTGTCGTATATATCGGGCAAACCCAGACAATGGCTGAACTCATGGCAAGCCGTACCTATACCAGCCATATTATTACTGCCATAGTCGTTCAGTTCGGCAGTACATCCATAGGTATTTATCTTCACCTTATTGAGAGTGAGGCTATAGCCGGCAGCCTTCAGAGTCCACTCATGCGGCCAAATGGTATTAGGGAGCAATGCCGGACGTGAAGCTTCGCCATAACCAGCGTATATAACGAACACCTGATCGACCTCGCCGTCGCCATCCCAATCATAATCGGCAAAGTTGACCTTATCGGCTACAAGCCGACAAGCCTCGTACACCATACCACCAGGATCCTTATCATTGCCACTATCGTCATTGCCACCATAATCAGCCATATTCTTCGATACAGTCACCGGTCCGACAACGTCAAACGACAAGTCGAACTGTCCATAGCTCTGACTATAAAAATAGTCATGCACCGAACCAGAGTTGCCGAGCGTGTTATAGCCCGACTTATTGAAGAAGTCGTTCCATTCGGCATTGTCATGAGCCGACTGCATCTTCACATCTTGAAAATCAACAAGAATGACAAGTCCCTTGCGCTTGCCTATGATGCCAATGCCGTCGCCACCCGTTGCACCAGCCATACGTGTAAGCGCAGGTTCAGCAGCAGCCATTACATTCTGTCGCTTGGCAAAGCGTTGCAGACGAGCCTTGTTGCGCTTTGCTGCAAGCTTGGAAGCAAAGCCGGCAATGCGCTCCACCTCAGTCTTATGTCCTGCAAGAAAAGCCTTCTCCTTCAGCAAACGTCGCTCTGCGTCATGCGCCACCTGCGCCGAAGCACGCAGCACACCGTCATCAGCCATGTACGCATAACAATAAGCCTTGTCTGCGTTCATAGCTATCGGCATACCGTCTTCGGTAGACATAAAGTGGAAGTTCTCGTCGCCACGCACCATGACAGTAACCATACTGCCATCGGGTTGGCGCACCTGTGTCTTACAGCGCTTTGCCGGTACAGCCCAAACGGCAACAGTACAGAGCAAGGCAACGAGAACAGCGACGTTTCTATTATGCTTCATGGAGATTAAAAGCTATATCAATCAGTAAATCAGAGCGCACACGTTTTTACAAGCCATCGAAATCATCAGGAGCCAACAAGTTGTCTGACGACACCTCGCCAGAAACCGGCGACCAGCTACGCACGTAAATCTTCGGATGCTCCTCGTCATTGAAATCCCACAGCAGGAACACATATCCGTCGTCCATATATGTGCCGCCGTTGTAGCGTTGGCTGTTCCAGCGCTGGCGCAAACGTACTCCATAGATATTCTCGCGCGACGAATGACGAATCAGTTCGATGTCGGAGAAGTCGACCTTGATATATCTGTTCACCCTGAACACATTGCGCAGATTGTTTATATACTGCGTCTTGGTCTGCTTGTTGAATATTATGTTCTTGCCCGGAATGCGAATGTCGGCATTAGATTGCGACGTAAGGTCTTTCCGCAACACGCGTCCGGTGATGATGAGAGCGTTGTCGCTGAAAATCTCATCGATAGCACTAAGATTCTTCTCGTCGTAATAGCTGCGGAAATCCTCAACAAACTTGAGTATCTCGCGACGCATACGCACATCCTTGACCGACATTCCGCCAGCCATCAGACTCATATAAGAGTTGTTGTCCATAGCCGTACGCACACCCGTAATCATGCCGTTGCGATTGAAGCTGATGGTCAGTTCCTTATGTATTTCGCCCTTATACGTATTGTCAAGCGGCTTCATCTCTACCGGAATCTGGCGTATCTCAAACTCCTGCACATCACGCAGACAGTTCTGCACATTTGTCTTCCACTCGCAACGGAAGCGCAGATTGGCCCACAAACTGCTCAGTCCGCCACGTGCAGTCTCAGTAATTCTAATGCCCGAGAAGTCAAGACTGCGTCCAGCCGACTCAGCATTATTGATTTCAGAAAGCAGAGCCGACACATTGCGCTCCACATTTTGCTTCAGCTGTTCGTTGGAAATGCCACTGCTAAAGCGGAAAGTCACCTGTGCATGCAGCAACGCCACACCCACAAGCGACATTAATACTATTGTAGATAATCGTTTCATTAATATTGGTTCGATATGTTCACTATTTACTATTCAGTCTGACACACACGGCTGCACACCCCTTGAAGCGCGACATATCAGCCACAGCGCCGGTGCGCAAGTCGGTACGCTTGCCGTCGGTCTTTGGCGAAAGCACACCCACAACGTCCTTGTCCTCATTGACAGCGAGTATGTAGCAGCCTTCGACATTGCCCATTGTGCGTGGCGAACCATAGTCGCTCACCTCGCCCATGTTGCGCGCATTGTCCAGAATCCAGCGTGCCGACATGAATGTTTCCACACCAACGAGTCTGCTAATAACTTCGGGCGTAACACCCGGAGCAGCAGGTCGCACCTCTGTCTGCACCTTGGTAGGCTGCGACTCACTATGATTCTGCACCTTAGGAGCCGACGGCTGAGCGGCATTGCCACCACCATTGGTCTGCATCAGAGCCAGTCGCGACTTCTCCACATACACAAACACCATGACATCGGCACCACGCTGAATGTCAATACTCTTGACATGACTTTCGAGTTGAAGCGATGTTATAGTAGGCTGTTCCTCCTCCATCAACGCCATATTGATACTGCCAAGCAGCATACTGAAAGCCGACACAAACGCCTTGTCCTGGTCGTGATCGGTAGCCTCAGCCGTATAGTACTTGCCCGAGAGCTTTATCTCGTTCATACGATCGGCTCCCGACTGTGCCCTTAGCCCCACAATACCAGCCAGGCAGAGCACCAAAGTCATCAAAAATCGACACTTACACTTCATCTTCTCTTGACATTTGTGGTTGGCGAATACAGATAGCCACGACCCGTAAGCACCAGATTGTCGGTAGCTATGTCTGCCGTTTTACACTCAACATTCAACACATGGTCGTAGCCCGACTTTGCATCATACAGAAAGAGCGACACTACAAGACGGCCGTCCTTGTTTGACTCAACACCATAATAAGGTTTGCAACCCTTGCTAACGGCGTAGCCTACAAGCTGGCGCACCGTAGTAGTCAGCTCCTCCACCTTGCGATTGGCACATACGAAGCGTATCTTCATAGGAACATCGGCTACGCCTTCCCACGCAGGCAGCATAATCAGGTTGCCGATACTCTGTACGGGAAACTGCCGACTGAACACCGGTTGCAACGCATTCGAGCCTGTATATATATAATAGGTGGAATTGGAGATGCGGCTGTCGGCATAAATGCCACCCTTGCGCATATACAACCGCTTGCCATTGTCGGCAACTTCCTCCAGTCCCGCAGTATCTTTAGGCAGAACATCGGCAGCAACACGCTTGTCGACAAAGCTCTTCAGTCCGCTGAGGAATCGGCGTTCCATCTCGCCACGCGACGAAAGCGACAACACATCGTACCTTATAGGCACCTTGACATCAGCCATCACCTTACCGCCACGGCTCCATTGCACCTCGTACATACGGTCGTTGACACTCCGCACCGAACAGTCGGCAGAGTCGCCAAGCTGCAACAGCACGTTCCAGTCGCCCTTGACAAACGTCACATCCTTATAAAGCAGACGATTGGAAGATATGCCGAACTTGCGGTCGAGACAAGCATACTCCAGGAAGTCGTATATGGGCAGAGGCTGATCGCGACGCATGGCAGGATTGAACAGCGGAATACCGATGAAGTCAATATCCCCATTGTCAATCTTGCGCACCAATATGGTGCTGCCCTTCACCTTCATACGGGTGTCGCCTACGGCAAGCGAATCAGCCGACACATTCAGCCGTTGGGCAGCCGCACGAATATGGTCGGAGCTGTATCCGCCATCGGTAGCAGCACTCATTGGCACGGCTACGACGGCAAGAAAAGCCAGCGACAAAAACAATTTTCTCATTTTATCGATATATTACTGACGTACACAGATAAGTAACGGGGTCGGACGTCCACACCATAGCCTTCACCTTTTTTGCCATATCGGCATTGCGTTGCAGTCCGCCGAGTCCCTTCTCGTAAGCATCGGCAAGCACTACGGCAGCCTCACGTGTGAGATAGCCACCGCACATGGCACGCTGATAATAGTCGATGGCGGTAGTAAGATTTCGGTTTACAGCCTTGCCTTCATTATAAAGGTTGCCCAGATGACACAATGCAGGCACATATCCGCAGTCGGCCGACTGCTTGAACAGCTTCAGCGCACGCTCCTTATCGGCAGCCACATCAGTTCCCTTCTCACAGCACAGAGCCAGTCCGTACAATCCGGCAGCATCGCCTTCGGCAGCCGCCTCTTCAAGATACTTAATCTTCTTTTTCCCGTTTGCCTTCTTCCACGCAGTGTCGTTGTAGCAGGCAGCAATAGCCACAGCCACATGCTTGTTGCCGCGTTTCTCCAGAGCGGTGAAGCATTTCAGCGCAGCATCAACGTCCTTGTTATTGCCGTTAAGCATATTGATGCCGTTCATGTAGTGATACAGCGGCGTACCGTGCCATCCGTTCTGACCGTTGTCAGAAGTAGCGTCGAGCTTGTCCTGTACATTGTTCATCATACCCTTGCGTGCTGCCAGAGCGATCCATGTCAGTCCGACATTATAGTCGGCCTTGACCTCGGTGCCGTTGCAGTATATCACGCCGAGATTCCACATTGCAGCGGGATTGCCATTCAATGCTACTGCCTTGTACAACTTTACAGCCTCAGCCACATTGCGGTCTACGCCGTCACCTTTATAATATAGGTCGCCGAGCAGAAGCTGGGCATTGGGAATATTGGCATTGGCTGCCTTCTTGAGCAGGGCGGAAGCCTTGGTCTTGTCTACAGCCGTGCCAAGTCCCTTGCACAGATACTCGCCACACTTGTACGAGGCGAAGTCGCTCTTCGGCGAAGCCATAGTCCAACGCTTCATTGCCTCGGGATATTTCTCAGCCGACTCATACATGCGTGCCGCTCCAAGCGTAGCGTCGAGCGAACCGGCATCCGAAGCCTTCACATAGTAGGCTATCGACTTGGCTGCATCCTTCTTGATGCTACCCACACCATATGAATAGATGTCGGCAAGCAGACAAGCGTCGTATACATTTGGCTTCTTGATGAAAGCCTTCTCACGATTCTTAACAAGAGCCACATTGCCCATCTTGACCGACTGCTTGTACAGTTTCACCGACATGAGCGAGTCCTGCTTTATACCATTGCCATACTGATAGCACAGCGCCATATTGGCTACAGCCTCCGAATGGTTCTGCTTGGCAGCCAGACTCCACCACTTAAGGGCGGCAGTATAGTCCTTCTTCACCTTACGACCCGTGTAGTAGCACACGCCAAGCAGGTTCTGCGCATCGGCCTTGCCAGCCGAAGCAGCCGCCGCAAGCTTCTTTATATCGAGCGTGTCGGCAACAGCCGCAGCCACCTGAGTGGCTGGTTTGGTCGGCTTTGTCGGCTTAGTCTTTTGCGCCATCATGGCTGTCGAGCATGCCATGAGCAGCGCCAGTGTCATTAACTTTTTCATACTGTTTAGTTGGTTGTGATGAATGTTGACGGTTTAGGTGGTCAGGATGTCCTGGTCGATATCGTTCATGTCGCCATCGTCGGGCGTATTGTCGGTATCGCCATGTGCCATATATCCACCCTCGCCAGAGTTCTCTGCCAGCAGACTCTCGCTGTCGCTGACGGTGAGAGTACCCGGTATCTCGCCTACGATATTGCCTGAAGCGTCGGCAACGAGGTTATACTGGTTGTTGCCGTCCACGTCAATCATATACAGCTGTTCGCCGTTCTCACCGGTAAACTGGGCTGCATTGAGCACCTGACCGTCTACGGTCTCAATCGTTCCGACATTTGTAATGGCAAGATTCTGGGCTTCGATGTCGCTTGGATCAACATATTCGCCCGTCAGAATATTGTTGGCTACGACGTCAGGGGCAACATCAGGTAGTCCGTCGATATCAATCTCGCCCGGAGCAATTGGGTCCGGCTCTATCGGATCGGGTTCTATTGGGTTAGGGTCGGGATTTGGTGTAGGTTCCGGATTGACGGGTGCTGGCTCTGGATTAACAGGTTCCGGCTCTACCGGAGTAGGCTCTATAGGCTCCTCATGTCCACCAGCCTGAGGTCCGTGCTGCTCGTTCTGCTGGGTTGTATTGTCCTCATTCTGAGTTTCGGCAGCAGGCTCTGCTGTCTTTTCGGGTTCCTTCTGTTCGTCTTCGGGCTTTACTTCGTCAGGCTTCACTACAGTAGGTTCTACAATAGGAGCGTCGTCATCGGCATCGCCATTGATTACTACGCCTGCAGCAAATGCGGTTCCGGCACCTGCAACGGCAGCACCTGCCATAGTAGCAGCAGTCTTCAAGCCTTCCTTCTTACCTTTCTTATTATCCTCGATAGGTTGTGTACTCATAATCGTTATGTTTTTTGATGGTTAATATTATGTTTACGATTGCAAAGTTAGTTTTATTTTTTGATGTCGCCAAACGTTTTCGGGTCGGATAAACGAAGTGGGCAGGTTTGCTGACGAAACCATAAGTTTAGCTGACGAACTGCCCTTTATCCACACTCTACCACTTCGACGTGACGTCTTTCCACCAGCGTCTGATTCTGTCGGCAATTGAATCGTTGTCGTCGAAGACGCTCTCTATAGCCGTCTCGCACGTAGAATTGACCGTAGGGTCGCCCTCCTCGTGCTCCACATCAGCCACCTCCACTATCCACGCCGTATTGTTGTCGTGGCTGTCGGCAGTCTGCTGCTGCAAGAGTTCGCCCTTCTGCTGCAGCGTAAGGTCGTCGGCAGTAAGCAGTCGGGATATGTATTCCTCGCTCACGGCACCGTTAACACCGTCGCTGCACAATAGGAACACATCGCCAGGACGCACGTCGGCAATCATATCGACAGTAGCCTGAGATATGCGACGTTGGCGGTCGGGCACAAACATGCAGCGTGTTATGATGTTGCGTTGCGGATGTTGCAGAGCATCCTCGGCAGTTATGTCGCCACGTGCCACCATTTCAGCCACAAGCGAGTGGTCGGACGTGCGGAAAATTGTTCCCTCGTGAGGTCGCAATTGCTGTATCGGACTGTCGCCTATATGAGCCACAAGCACTCCCCTACCGGTCATTACCATCATGGCAAGCGTGGTAGCCATGTGGTGGCTCACGCTGCGGTTGTCGTACAGACAGTCGTAGGCCCGGCACAATACTCGCTGCAGTTCGGCTACACCGAATGTGCCGCCATCGGCAAGAGTCTCCTCAACCATCCGCTCAACGGTCTCGGCTACAAGAGCACTCGCTACCTCGCCACGCTCCAGTCCGCCTACTCCATCACACACAACGAAGCACCGTGTAGCTGTATCGGCAGCCTGCGGAGCTATCGAATCCTGCTGGCCCTTACGCTGTCCAATCTGCGTGTAGCCGTATGGTTGATTTATACTTATCTTCATAAAAATAACAGTTAATTTCTAAATGTAGTCCTTTTGGCTTGCAAAAGGATTCGTTTTGGAGTGCAAAAGGAGTCCTTTTACGAGGCAAAAGGGGTACTTTTGGAGGGCAAAAGGAGTCCTTTTGGAAAAAGAAGGAATTGGCTCTACAAATCGTTGACAGAAATGCCCAAATCCTCAAGTTCTCTTTTAGGGTCTTTATCTATAAAGTGATAGTTTCCCTTTACCACTTTCTTCAGCCAATACAGATATTGTTCGTCGTCGGCATCGGTACCTTTTCCATATAGATAGCAATGCGACAGTTCATACATGGCATCTACATTTCCTTTCTCTGCAGCTATCTTATAATAAGCGAAGGCTTCAGTGTCCTTTTTTTCAGAGCTTAAGATTTCAGCATATCTAAAGCAGCAATAACTGTTGCCATGCTCAGCACCCTGACGATACAAATCATTGGATTTTTCTTCATTTGCACTAACACCTACTCCATAGCTATAGATATAGGCAAGGTCGCTATATGCCCCGACATCTCCCTTAGCCACTCTGTCTTCATAACAACGAACACGTTCTGCAAGATATTTGTTAGCCATCGCCGTATCATTCAACCCATAAATTTCATTCTTGTAAATAGAACTAAGACGAAACATAGCTTCAGGCACGCCACGCTGCGCTGCAGCCTTCAACAGTCCGAAGCCTTTGTATGGAGATTTCTTGTATGCAGCATTCTCAAAATACTTATTCCCCTCTTCATACATTTTCTGTGGAGTCAAACCTACAAGGTCTTTTGCCTCGGCATCCTTAAAGAGTGTAGGGTCATATATGCTCCTGCCACCCAACCGCTTATACTCACGGTAGGCTTCGGAATACTCGATGGAAAAGGAGGCTGAGAGAAACGATTTCTTTAAATACTCTTTTGCCTTTTCCAAATCCTTTGTTACGCCATTGCCATTTTCGTACAAAAGGGCGAGTTCATAGCAGGAATGCTCTCTCCAATTGGAATTGACTGATGCCTCATAGCAGATACGGGCCTTTTCAAAATCATTCTTTTTCTTGTAATGGTTGCCAAGATTATAGCCTATCCAGCTTCCTCCAGCTTCAGACAACGCCTTAAGACCGAAATATTCAAACAAATCCTGATTTCCATCTCTACTATAGACTAATGCAGCATAAGCAAAGGACGGGACATAACCCTTTGAAGCCAAATCCTTGATTGTCACTTCATCCTCCTCAGTCCAATTGCTAATACTTTTTTGCTTGACATTTTCATACCTTGTCTTCATCTTATTCAGTTCTACTGCCGAATACCTGATTGCACCAGCAAGGATATTGTCTACCTTTTTCTTCAGAGCTATTGTCTTTTCGTCCTGTATGTTAAGTCCACCGTTACTATTTATACCGGCAGCCAGTTTTGGCTCAACAAGCACCAAATCAAAGGTGGCACCACTTTCAAGATGCTTGAATCCGTAATCAATGAAGTTGATTGACAGTGGAAAATGATTCTTAAACGACAATTCAATAAATGGGGTCACCGATGTGATATACAACAGTTTGGTTTGACCTTCAACAACGACATCACCTATATTGCCATTGCTGCAAGATACGATATCGTCTGACACGGAAACTCTCAGCAAAGCACACGCCTTGCCGTTCAGGTCGGTTCTCATTTCGGTATGAGCACTATTTCCAGCCGGCGACTTTCTCAACGACTCCACTGTGAGTTTCTGTGCATTGAGCATCAACGTCTCAAACAGAAACAATATTATAAATAACGTATGTTTTGACATAAACTTCAAATATTACTTTTTGTCATTTCTTTTATTTTCCATCAATGGAAACACCTAACTTCCGGAGTTCACTCTTTGCTTTGTCTTTCAGATAATATGAGGTTTTGCATGTTTCCTTCAGCCAATAAACATACATATTATCATCTGCCTCTGTACCGTATGCATCCTTATAACAATGCGCAAGACTGTACATAGCATTTCCATGCCCCATCTCGGCTGCTGTCTTATAGTGTTGGAAGGCTTCCTTCGGTTTGTCTTCACGCTTTAATATCTCAGCCAAACAATAGTGACAATGACTGCTACCGAGATTTGCACCACGCAGATAAAGGTCCTTTGCCTTTGCCATATCTTTGGCTACACCATTCCCATATTCATACAAACCAGCCAAAGTACTAAAAGCCTCAACTTCATTTTGAGCGACCTTAGCCTCGTAATACTCAAATCGCTTAGTCAAATAATAGTTTGCCTTGACAGTATCTTTTAATCCATAAAGCGGGTTCTTATACATCTTTGCTATGCTTTCCATGGCATCTGGCACTCCTCTATCGGCTGCTGCCTTATAAAAGGCAAATGCCTTGTATGGATCTCTTTTCTCTATAAAGCCATCTTCATAATGGCGTCCCTTTCTATGAATTTCCTCTGGTGAAAGACCAGCCAAATCAGCCTCATCAGCATCCTTAAAAAGCGAGGCATCAAAAACATTACCACCAGCAAGGCGCTTGTAGGCTCTATAGCCGTCAGAATATTCCATACCGCCTAGTGCTGCCATAAAAGATTGTCTATAATACTCCTTCGCTTTCTCAATGTCTTTATCTACACCCAAACCATTCTCGTAGAGAACACCCATATTGTAATACGATTCTTCAGTCCTTGATCCTTTAGCCGCATCATAACAGACGAACGCTTTCTTATAATCACCTTTCTTCTTATAACGATCACCCAGTGCTATACCAAGCCATTTTCCTTCAGAATTAGACAAAGCTTTCATTCCATAATACTCGTACAACGAATCATTATCTGCACAAGCATTTGCAGCATAACTATATGCCGGCACATATCCCTTGGCAGCAAGATTCTTGAATGAAGCATCAGCTAAGGCTCTTTGATTATTATAGCTCCTTTTTTTGGCTATTTCAAATTTCAACTTCATACTGGCAAGTTCAGACTGGGTATAATGTCTGTCTTTACCATCTATAAGCACTTCCTCTTCCTTTACACTCTGCTTATCGCTTTGCTTGGCAGACAACACATCCTCAACCAACATCAGGTCGTATGTGCTCGCTTCGTCAAGTTTTGGTATTCCATATTTGGCAAAATCAACAACTATAGAATTGTGTTTACTGAAAGACAATTCTATAGAAGACGTTGTTGTTGTAACATAAATAAACTTTACGATACCTTTGTTTTCTACATTACCTATCTTCCAACTGCATGCAGTTATGTCGTCCATTACCATCACCTTAATCAATGCACACTGTTTGCCGTTAAGGTCTACACGCGGACTCTTACGGGCACTCAAGTCGTTGGGGCGAAGCTTCAACGACTCAACGGCAAGGCGCTGGGCTGATGCTGCCAACGACATAAAGAGGAACAGTATTGTTAGCTTTAGCTTGTCCATATTCTTATTATTATAGAGTTTCAGATGTAATGATTAATAACCAAGACGCTTTAAGGCTTCCTTGCATTTATCATCTTTATTCGCACCTTTCTTATACCAAGATACAGCTTGGTCAATATTCTTTTCTACGCCAAAGCCGTTTTCGTACATATAACCAAGATTATGTTGCGCATCTGCATTTCCTGAATCAGCAGCTTTAATCCACCAATTAAAGGCTTCCTTATAATTTTGTTTAATACCTTTACCATCAAAAAACATACCTCCAATATTTAATTGTGCTAAAGCATATCCTTGCTTAGCAGCCTTAAGATACCACTTATATGCTTCGGGATAATTCTGTTGTATACCTCTACCATATTCATACATAACACCTATATTATATTGTGCTAGATGAAGTCCTTGCTCTGCTGCCTTTAGGTACCATTTCGAAGCCTCTGTATAATCTTGTTTAACCACCTTACCAAAATAATACATAAGACCTATATGATATTGTGAACTAGCATTCCCCTGTTCTGCAGCTTTAAGCCACCAATTAAAAGCTTCCTTATAATTTTGAGCAACGCCTTGTCCTTTATATAACTTATCACCTACATTATTTTGTGCAGATTGTTCTCCTTGCTCAGCCGCCTTTAGATACCACTTATATGCTTCGGAATAATTCTGCTTAACGCCTTGACCCTTATCATACATAACAGCTATGTTATATTGGGCTAAAGCACATCCTTGCTCTGCAGCCTTAAGATACCACTTATATGCTTCAATATAGTCATGTTTCACACCATTACCTTCTTCATACATAGTACCAACAAGATTCTGTGCTTCTGAATCTCCAGAGTTTGCAGCTTTAAGCATCCAATTAAAAGCTTCCGTATAATTCTGGGCAACGCCTTCACCATCATACAACATAACTCCTATGTTATATTGGGCAGAAACATTTCCTTGATTTGCAGCCTTAAGATACCATTTCATGGCCTCTCTATAATCTTTTGTAACACCCTCACCATCAGAATACATATTTCCTATATGATATTGTGCCACGTCATTATTCTTATCGGCTGCATACAAATAATATTTCATAGCCTTGGTATAATCCTTAGTTTTATATGCATCAGCAGCTATTTTATTGGCCTCCTCTGCACTCATGTTTAAATTACCATTGCTATTCTGACTACTATTTGCATTCAGATTAGTAGACAAAGGAGTAGTGTGCGAGGTTTCATTTCCATTTCCCATCATCATCTGCATGGCATCAATGAGGTTAAGCTCGTAGGTAGAGTTGCCTTCAAGATGCTTGTATCCATAGTCGGCGAAGTTGATAGTGAGGGGATAATGATACTTGAAGGACAGTTCTATAGATGGAGTTGCAGACGTTATGAATATCAGTTTCACCGGTCCTTCGGTCACAATATCACCAATATTACCACTACTGCACTTCGTAATGTCGTCGAGCACCATCACCTTGAGCAATGCACACGGCTTGCCGTTAAGGTCATGGCGCTGGTTCTTAACGTTACGGGCACTCAAATCGTTGGGTCGAAGCTTCAAGGACTCAACGGCAAGACGCTGGGCAGATGCTGCCAACGACATAAAGAGGAATAAAAATATCAACTTGATTCTATTCATAAACTCATAAAATATAATAATAGATTACTGACCGACACTCATTGCAAGCCTCAATCCGAGATAGTTCATACGTCCGTGCGGATACTCATATCCACGCGACCAAACATAGCAATCGCCCTTCACGCTATCCCAACTGCCTCCACGCTTGCAACGCCATGTGCCTTCGGTAGGACCTTTAGGATTGGTTTGCGCGCGCAAGCCATACGGCTCCCACCAGTCGGCACACCACTCATAAGCATTGCCCGACATATCGTACAGACCAAGTTCATTGGATTGTTTACCACCAACGGGATGCGAATAGGCATTGCCCGATACTGCACTCTTTATTGCAGCCGACTTGCTCCAGTACCACGCAACATCATCTATCTTGGCACTTCCGGCATAATCGTAGCCCTTACTTTTGTTGCCACCACGTGCAGCGTATTCCCATTCCGCCTCAGTAGGCAAACGGAATGTCATGCCTGTAAGGGCGTTCAGTTTGGAGATGAACTCCTGACAATCGTCCCAACTAACATTATCAACCGGATAAGAGGTGACATCAACAAAGTTGTGAGCCGACGGATTACGCCCCATTACAGCTTGCCACTCCTCCTGCGTAACCTCATATTTGCAAATATAGAAATCGGAGAGAGTGACGCTGTGCTGGTTCTTCACGTCATCAGTTGCCTTGCGGTTGTCGCTGCCCATAATGAATGTTCCACCGTCTACACGCACCATATTACGAACGATATTAGCCAACACTGGGTCGCTTATGCCGTCAGCAGACAATTCACGTCTACCTGTATTTGAAGCAGCCTTAGTTGATGCGGATTCGTCTGCAATAGTAAGCACATAAGTGGTGCCGCCCGACAGCGTGCGCTCTCCATAATCGGCAAAGACGACCCTAAGCGGATAGTGGTTTTTGAACTTCATGACAATATGCGGAGCCGCTGGCGTGACATAAACCAGCTTCTCCATACCTTCATTTACCGCATCGCCAATGCTTCCCTCACAACTTACAATATCATCCGTTACACGTACCTTCAACAACGCACATTGCCTGCCGTTCAAGTCTTGACGTGGTTGGCGGCGAGCTGTAAGGTCGGTGGGCAAAGACTCAAACGACTTTATGCGCAGTTCTTGGGCTGAGGCATTAATCAATCCTAATATTGCAAAAAGCGCAATCACCAATATCTTCATAGTCTAAAATCTTAAATATCTGTATGTTCCAAGATTGTCATAAGTGAAAATCGCATTGTCATCCCTTCTTTCTATCCTTATCCATTTCACATACGACGGTGCTTTACCTTTCGGTGTAATGTAAATCACATTTCCCGACACTCTGGCGTTATACTTAGTGTCGCCGTCCTGCCTGCCGTTCCATTCCAAGACACCGTTATGCAAGAGCATGTATTCCCCTGAACCGAAAAACGTATTCAGTTCCTTGCCGTCTTTATATCCTCCATATTTGAATAGCGACAGCTTATTATTCTCATAATCAGACCAGTTGGTTCCAGTTGCATCCCTTCTCAAACTGCGACCATTACCTCTGTCTACATTTTGTGTTGTAGTGGCTGTTGAAGTTTGTTGTGCAGTATTGGCATTCTGACTATTGCCATTGCCCATCATCATCTGCTGAGCATCAACGAGGTTAAGCTCGTAGGTGGAGTTGCCTTCGAGATGCTTGTATCCATAATCGGCAAAGTTGATAGTGAGAGGATAATGATACTGAAAGGACAGTTCGATAGAGGGAGTTGCTGATGTTATGTATATCAGCTTCACCGGTCCTTCGGTCACAATATCACCAATATTGCCACTACTGCACTTCGTAATGTCGTCGAGCACCATCACCTTGAGCAATGCACACGGCTTGCCGTTAAGGTCATGGCGCTGGTTCTTAACGTTACGGGCACTCAAATCGTTAGGTCGAAGCTTCAACGACTCAACGGCAAGACGCTGGGCTGATGCTGCCAACGACATAAAGAGGAACAGTATTGTTAGCTTTAGCTTGTTCATATTCTTATTATTATTGAGTTTCAGATGTAATGATTAATAACCAAGACGTTTTAAGGCTTCACGGCACTTGTCGGAATACTCATCATTACCTATGCCCCTTTTATACATAAATATAGCAGCGGTAACATTCTTTTCCACACCATAACCATTCTCGTAACATTGTCCCAGATTATATATTGCTTCATAACTACCCAAGTCGGCAGCCTTACTATACCATTTAACAGCTTCTTCCTTGTTCATCTTCACTCCATGGCCATACATATAGCAATCGCCAATACCTACCATTCCGTTCGGATTATTCTGGGCTACAGCCTTTTGATACCATTTTAAAGCCTCGACATAGTCAGATTTTACACCTTGGCCTTTATAATACATAAAGCCTACATTATTCTGTGCAGCAGAATGTCCACTGTTTGCAGCCTTGGTAAACCATTGGAGAGCCTTAGAGAAATCCTGCTCCACACCAAGTCCTACATAATAAGATAGTCCGACACTAAATTGCGCTTCTGTTTGGCCTTGTTCAGCAGCCCTACTAAACCATTTAAATGCAATGTCATAATCTGCCGTTACACCTTGGCCTTGCGAATACATAAAGCCAAGGTTATATTGTGCATCAGCAGAACCACTATCCGCAGCCTTGTTTAACCATTTTAATGCTTCCTGATAATCTTGTGCCAGTCCTTTTCCTTCATGGTACATAACACCTACAGAATACTGAGCATCTAAATTTCCTTGTTTCGCAGCTTTAAGAAACCATTCAGAAGCCTTGCCTAAATCCTTAGCAACGCCTTCTCCATTATAATACATGAACCCAACTTTGTATTGAGAATAAATGTCATTCAGTTCAGCCGCAGACATATAATGTTTGAAGGCATCGCCATATTGTTTTTTTTCATATAGCACATCAGCCTGGTTTCGTTCATCTTCTTTTTTCTTATTGTTATCTGCCACCCTCTTTTCCCAATATTTTAACAAAAAAGGATTAGAAGCATCATCTTTCTTATCGTTCTGGTTACCTGAGGTCTGTGTTGTTGTGGTTGTCGTGGAAGCAGATTGTGTATTAACAGTCTGATGCTGTGAAGGTTGACGTACACCTACTGGCTGCGCTGCATTTCCATTCTCCATCATCATCTGCAGGGCATCAACAAGGCGCAACTCGTAGGTTGCGCAGCCATCGAGCTTAGTCACGCCATAATCAGCAAAGGTTATGGTGAGCGGATAATGATACTTGAAATTGAGCGTTACGCTTCTTACAACACTCGGCAAATACACGAGTTTCATAACGCCACTTGTCGCAATGTCTCCGATGTTAGACTTATTGCAATCGGTAATGTCGTCCATTACCATTATCTTAAGCATTGCGCAAGGCTTGCCGTTCAAGTCAAGACGTTGCTGCTTGCGTGCTGTAAGATCCATAGGTAGGGGTGTGAACGACTTGACGCGCAATTCCTGCGCGCCAGCCGTCAATATGCTTGATAAGAATACTATTATAAATAAAAGGTGTCTCATATCAGGTTTTCGTTATCTCACAAATGTCTCTACTTTCTCGCCATCGTGATACAATGCACCACTCTGAAGCACACCGTTCTCACAAAAACCTACTACATAGTCGCCCGACTGAGCTGTAGTAGAACATCCGGAAATAGAATGACTGCTGCGAAAACGCATTGTACCATTGCCATGAGGTTTGCCTGCACGCAAGCCACCGGTCCATGTAGCGTAACCAAGATTTACAGTACCGTTGGTTGGCATAGAAGCCGTTGAGGCGTCAGCAGAAGATGTTGATGGTTTCTTAGCAGACTCCTTCTTCGGTTGCTTGTCTGCTGTTGTAGGCTCAACAGTTGGCTTTGCACCTGCCTTCTGCTCATCAGTCTTCACGTTATCGGCATTGGCATCAGCCGACACCTTATTATATATATGTGCAGTATCAGCAAGAGTAGAGTCGTTTTGCGCTACAGTAGGATTTGAAGGAGACGACTGCTGACCGCCATTTCCCAATTTACCTACAGCCATCACTACAAGAACGATGACAACAACCACTGCCACGGCTATGCCGGCAAGACGAATCGTCTTGCTATGGTCGGTACTTTCGTCGTCAATTGTAGGGTCGGTAACACGACCTCCGTTCATTCCCTGCATTCCAGCAGCATTGCCAGCATTGGCAGAACCGCTCAACTGAGCAAGGAAAGCATTGATTGACGGAGTACGCTGTTGTGCATTCTGCGCCATTCCCGACACAATAGTGTCTATAGTGCGCTCGGTTACGTTAGAGGGCATTGCGAGATATACCGAACGTTTGCTTATCTGCGAAGCATCGTCGGGGTCCTTGCCCGTAAGCATAAAGAACAATGTGGCACTAAGCGAGTAGACATCGTACGACGGAACGAATGTCCTGTCGGCACCATGCTGCTTGAGTTCAAGAGCCGAATAACCTTCGGTATATCCGCCAACCACATGATTTGTCTTAGCCTTGCCATTGTTGTAGAACATGGCCTGACCGAAATCTATCAGCACGGGCACCATCTTGCCGTCACGTCCTGGACACATCATTATGTTGTTGGGCTTTACATCGAGATGAAGTATCTGCTGATTGTGCAGATAGGCAAGCGCTCCTGCCACAAGGCGTATTATGCGGAGAGCTTCCTGCTCAGCAAGCATACCGCCACGCTCCATCACATACTGGTCGAGCGAAGTGTTGCCAAGATGCTTCATGACATAATAAACCGTGTTGTTCTGCTCGAACACTTCATTGACCGGCACTATACCCTCGTGCTTCAATCCGTGCAATATATTAGCCTCAGTATAGAAATCAGCCTTGGCAGCATTGAAACGTGAAGCATTGGAAGCGTCGGCTACAGTAACGCTACCGTCTGCAGCACGCGTACAGTACTTGGCAAAGTAGAATTCCTTGATGGTATATGTTGCCTCCTGGGCGATGTTCTCGTCCATGACAATGCCTTTGACAAGATAGGTATTACCGAAACCGCCACTATGGAGTGTACTCTCTATTGTATATTTACGTTTACCGTTAAGAACGGTGCCAACAGGCAGAAAATTGCTCATATTAACTCTGTATGTTTTTCTGTTTTGTTACTATTCTGATTGTATTAAGCCGAACTATACTATAATTCAATGCTCAACACTATAATTCAATGCTCAACTTGGTTCTTCCAAGAACAAACTTTGTTCCCGGTTCTACAACAAACGACTCGCCTACTGCATGACGCTTGCCATTGACAAGGACGGGATTGGTAGATTTGAGCACCTCAAACCAATAGCGATAGCTTCCACCACTTGCCTCAACCGTAATAGATACTGAACGGCGACTTACCGTCATATCGTCCTCAATCATTATGTCTGATGGCGACATAGCATCGGCACGACCTATTACATTGACTCCTATCTTAAGGTCGTATTCCTTGTGCTCCTTCATGAATATCATCTTGGTGCGAGTGACAACAACCTTTGCTATACGTCCGCCAGCCTTTCCTTCTGCCGTCCAGTTCTCTATACTATCAGTCGGTTTAATGCTTCGCTTCTGCTGCTGGGCTTGAGCCTGCTGGGCTTGAACTTGCTGCTGTGGTTGAGCTTGGGCTTGCTGAACTTTAGGCTGAGATTGTTGCTTAGGCTGAGCTTGAGGCTGTTGAGATAGAGATTGCGTTTGAGGTTGCGGTTGATGTGGCTGAGATTGCTGTGGCTGCGGGTTCGGCTGTTGCGGTTTAGTAGCTGCAGTATTAGCCTGAAGCAACATAGCCTCAGTCACTTGCACTCTAAACTGCTTGCCACAACCTGCTGCCGGACACGTGAATGACAACACTCCCGGCTTGAGAGGCATATAGAATTTAACGGAATTGCCACAATACGGACATGCAGCATTTACAATAGGTCGCTTTGGTTTTTGCTCGGTAGAATCCATTTTTTCTGATTTAAATATATATTATTAACCAGTTTTGACGCTATTCTGTCATTACCACTTCATAAGTACAGTGTCGTGCAAAGTCTTAGGAGCAACGAGCTGCGGATGCTGCTTCTTGTCTGAATGCAGCAACACATCCTTATAGATATATCTGAACAGCTCCATAACCGTGACATTGCGGTCGGAATTGACATCACTCTTGCCACGCAAGCCCTTTATCAAGGCACGTGTAAAGAAGCCGGCACCTACAAGTCCCGACTCAGCCGAAGTCTCCGACTCGCGCGATGAAAGGAAAAGTATGTAACGAGGGTTTGACTTCACCATGTTTCTCCAGTTCATCTCAACAGGCAATGCCTTTGTACCAACTGCAGACGAGGCTGCCGATCCTGAGAAACAAGCATCAATATACACTACAATATCCTTAGTAAGACACTTGTTGAGTTCCTTGAAGAGTTCGGCATACGACAGCATCTTCATATTGCCAGTAGTGTATGTGCATAGAATATTGGGAGCACCGTGTCCGCTATACGAGAATACTACACGGTCGGAAGCAGTAGCCACCTTAGCCACCTTGCGTATCTGGGCTATGATATTGTCGCGCGTTGCATACTTCGACGTAAACAATGTAACCGAAGCGTTCTTCTCCTTATAAAGAGCCGCAATACTCTTGGCATCCTTAGACGATTGGGCGAGGTCGTGGTCGTTGCCCTCATAGTTTGACACTCCGGTTATGATAGCATATGTTTTCTGCGCATTGGCCGACAAGGCAAGCGCTACACAAAACAGTAAAGATAAAAGCTTTTTCATAATTATGTTGTTTTTGTTTGTTTTTATGAATGTGCCTTGCATACGGCACACATCTGCATTTGAAACTCTTTTTCTGTCAATATCTTCCCGCAATGCGGACATACAAGAAACTTACCGTAATAATCAGAGAAGCGTTGCTTGCTCTTGTCATTGCCCTGGAATATATTGATGACTGCAGTAAGAATGGTAGTAAACACAGCCGTCACCGAAACGCCATACACCTTGATTTCGGATGGAAGGAAAAGCGTAAGTATAAGTCCGATACATGCAGCAAGCATAGACGGCACATACTTAATGTATCCCCTGCGCTTTAAGCGCAAATCCATAGCAGCCTTATCCGACAGGGCTTTCTGATGTATCTCCAGCACATGACGAAACTCAGCACGATAATCGTTAGGATCATCCTCTATGACATGGTGGGCAATGAACGAGAAACCCATCTGGGTCTGGTCGGCAAGCACAATGCGTGTAAACTCGCCTATCACCATACGTCGTATCTGACGCAGTTCGCCTTCATCGTCAATGATGAACGTGCCGTTTGTAGAGTTCAAGTCTTCGAGTGTCCACACACCATTGTCATCAATGGTGATGCGCGCATGTTGTCTGCTGACTCTCGTCTTTGTCAACGGTATAAGGAATTTCTGTGTTCCCTCCTTACCTATTATAAATTCTTTCATATAGATTTTGTTAAGTTTTCTGTTTTGTATCTTTCTTTACAACCGCACCGGCAATCATTCCCTTGTATGTCTTCAACAGTTGCTTGGGCACTTGCAAACTAATTGTAGCACCCATTCCGTCGGAAAGCGTAAGCCGCTGTGTCAAAAGGTTAATTCCATATAGAAACATCTGATTGACTATCAGACTTCTGCCCAATCGTACAAATGGGCAAACACCACCCTGACGCCATGAGTCGGAGAGCATAGCCTCTACTTTTGAGATACCAAGCGAGAGCGTAGTCTGAAGTCCTCCAATGTACTTTATCTTGGTACAATTGCCGTCTGCCATAATGTAGGCAATGTTGTCTACAAACAGCATGACAAGCTCGTCACGATTATTGATGCAAATCTTTCGCATACATTGTATATTGTTAACTGTACAAAAGTATAAAAAAAATAATAAATGCACAAATTTAGAACTTTTATATATGGCAATAAATATATTTTGATTTTAAATACGTAATTTTGCGTTACTATAATTAACAGATTAAGCATAACATATATGAACATACTTGAACTATCACAGACACGCTTCTCGGCACGCAAGTATACTGACGAGCCGGTAAGCGATGACGACCTTAACTATATCATGGAGTGTGTACGTATGGCTCCTTCGGCAGTCAACCGCCAGCCGTGGAAGTTTGTAATTGTACGCAACCAGGAGGCAAGAGAAAGTCTTTGGCGTGCATACGACCGCGAATGGTTTCGCACCGCCCCACTCTACATTGTATGTATGAAGAACAATGACGAATGCTGGACACGACGCTATGACGACAAGAAACATGGAGACGTTGATGTAGCTATAGCTACTGAGCACCTGTGTCTCGCTGCTGCTGAACGCGGACTGGGTACTTGCTGGGTGTGCAACTACGACACCAACGTTATGAGCGAGCTGTTGCCATCGACCGATTTCGAAGCAGTGGCTATCATACCCATTGGACATATAGCCGACGACTGCCCACGTGCTGAGAAGAAGCGCAAGGCTATGGAAGAGATAGTAGAAGAAATATAAACAAAAAAGAAAGACTGATGAAAAGAATATTAACAGCAGCACTCATGCTAATGGCGGTGCTTACCATCAATGCCCAAACAGCATTGAAGAAGGTGTACGACGAAAACATCGACCCGATGGAACAGATTGACAAAGCTCTTGTCAAGGCCCAAGCCGAAGGCAAGTATGTAGTATGCCAGGTAGGTGGCAACTGGTGTCCATGGTGTCTGCGATTTGCCGACTTTGCCGAGAAAGACCAGGCTGTCAACAAGGTGATTAACGATAACTTCGTTTACCTGCACGTCAACTACAATCCGCGCAAGGCAGGTGGCGAAGAGGCTGCAAAGAGAGACGCCCGTCTGATGCAGCGTCTTTACAATCCGGCACGTTTCGGATTCCCCGTATTCGTTGTGCTTGATGCCAATGGCAAGGTGCTGCACACACAAGACTCAAGTTTTCTTGAAGAAGAAAAGAGCTACAGCGAAAAGAAGGTGCTACGATTCTTCAACAACTGGACTCCTGCTGCTGTAGAAAACAAGAAATAAGATGTTGAGAACAAGATATAAACAGTAGAGAACAACTAATAAAAGGATAATAACAACAAACACACTAAAGAGTATGAAAAGAAAACTAATTTACGTTGCAGTAATGGCTGCAGCTATCATGGTTTCTTGCAATGGCAAGAAGACCGCACAGAACGAAGCAAACAACGATTCAACAAGCATAGCTGACACAACCGTTGCCGATGAGAATGTTGACTTGGCTACTGTTGCCGGCATTTACGAAGGCACACTGCCCGCTGCCGACTGCCCGGGCATTAAGACCGTACTCACTATCAATGCTGACAGCACATACGAGCTGAAGCAGGACTACATCGACCGTAAAGACGGACACGACGAAGCAAGCGGCGTGCTGCAAGTACTTGACGGAAAAGTCCTGATGCTTGTACGTCCGTCAAGCGGCGAACATACCTTCTATAAGGTTAAGGACAGCAAGAGCGTCGTTATGACCGACTCGCTTGGCAATGAGGCAGAAGGCGAAATGGCTAAGTTGTATGTGCTGACTAAGAAGTAAAAGAAACCTTTCTGAACTCTAAAAAACAACGGGAACAACAGACAATCAAATGTCTGCTGTTCCCGTATTTCGTATACAGTCATTTATTTTTTCTTCTTAGCCTTGGCATCAAATGTGTATGTAAACCTAAGGTTTGCATAGTGGTGTATGTAGTTTGCCGAAGATTCACTGCGCTGATATGCCGAGTAGTCACTTTCGTACCAAATGTCCTTGTTGAAAATATCATCAACATATAGCGACAGCCTGCACTTGTTCTTGCAGAAACCATAACTGACGCTTGCTTGCGACATAAGTTTGTGTCCGTTCATTGCTGAAGTGGCATAGCCCGAACGATAATCGTCAGACAATCGTATATACAGTTCGAACGGCGAGAGATGGAGCGTAGCTTCTATTCCAGCGCTGTTATATAGCGGACTGGTGTTGTACGAAGCGTCTTCGTAGCGATAGCGGTTCCACTGCAAACGATTGAACAGCGTCAGCTGAACCTTCTCTGCCTCATACGAAAGCTCAATGTTCTCGTCAATGCCAAGGCGCTTCTGCATGTTGAGGTCGGGAATGGCATTAGGGTCAACATTGTCAACAATCGTGAGGAATCCGTACGACTTCGACGTGAGCAACGCAAACTTGTTCATCAGTCGTAAGTATACGCCCAAACCCTGGTCGTAGTTGAATCCGAACTTCCACATGTCGCCACCCTTCACGTTCATCGGCTTCGACTCATACACACCCGTAGATGAGTTGTAGCGATAGAGTGTGGCAACGGGGTTGATGTTCTTGATGTACGATGCACTCAGTCCCATCACTATCTGCTTGCGCAGCCACATGCGGTGATAGTTGTACGTAGTGGTGTGGCTGTGCGAATTGCGCAACAAAGGGTTGCCCGTAGATATAGCGAGCGGGTCGATGGTATTGCGGTAGCCGAGAGTACTGACGAGGTCGGGCACTGTGGTGGTGTATGCAAACGAGAAGTCCATATTGCGCATACGGCTCATCTTCCACTTCAGGAATATCGACGGCTCGTAGGTTTGACTTGTACGCACGGCTGTAGTGTCGAGCGGTCCGTAGCGGTAGTCGGTATTCTCACGATAGACATTCCAGCTGAACTTAGGCATAATCATCAGGGCCTTCACCGGTGTGATGGTCGACTTCAGTGTCAACTGGTTGGTCCACTTGTGCATAAGATTGCTCAGAGCATTTGTAGGATCAAGCGTTGTAGGTGTGCCGTCTACTACGTTCTGCTCGTTGTTGTCGGTGAAGAAATCGCGTGTAGTGCGTGTGCGTGAATAGGTCACGTTGTCGAGAATGTTGACATACACCTTCTTGCCAAACCAATAGTCGAACGAAGCACCAAGACGTGTGCTAAGATCATTGTTGCTGCGGTCGTAATACTGCCATACTGTCTCGCTTTGCTTTTCGCGCAGATACTCCAGATTGCGGTTGATGTGTGTGTCCTCATTGGCTCCATTGATGTAGGTGTAGCCTTGCAGAGAGAACGAGCCTTTCTTGCCGAGGAAGTGCTTCCACGTATAATCGATGTTGATGCCACGTGTCTGCTGTTCGGAAGACTGATAGTTGCGGTTGCGTGTGATGAGTCGTTCGTAGAGTGCGTCGCCGGGCTTGGCGGCAAGAGCAGCACTGAGCGAATGATATTCAAACTGGTTTGGCTCATAGCCATACGAGGCACCCTTGTTCTCATCAGTGTTTCGGATTTTCCCATATTCAGCCTTCACGTTCACACTGATAGTGTTCAGCGAGTCGGTGTAGGCGAAGAGACGTGCCTGCATCTGTGGGGCTATCTTATGTTTGTAACGATAGTTTTCCGATACGGCAAACGTGCGTTCCTGGTTGGGGAAGAAGGTCTCGGTAGACTGACCTGTTGTGTTCCAACCGTCGCTATGTCCCATATTTGCACTAATGTCAAAGCTATTGTTGTCGAATTTGTCAGCACCCTTAGTCTGCCAGTTGTGCTGATAATTGTACGACCCGTATTGGCTCTTGCCGTCGCCGTCGATATTAGCGTTCATTGAAGAATTCATGGTTCTGTCAATATAGCGATTGGCATTGTTTGCCTGTGCATAAACCATCTGCGGGTCGTGGTCGCTCAGCTTGCTGGCGGTGACATTAAACATGTAGCGCTTCTTTGTCTGATATTGCGCCTCAACATTGCCATACCACTTGTCAAGAAAACCTGGCTTCACCTGAATGTCGAGCACATGGTCTTCATCGCCTTCATCCTTGCCGGTATGTCGAGCCAGTTCCGACTTGCGGTCGTACAGCTTCAGCTTGCCTGCCACCTCAGCTGGCAACTGACCTATAATCTGGTCGCCGCCAAACAAATTCTTGCCATTCATCATCAAGCGTATGGGTTTGTTGTTCCAGTAGAGTTTGCCGTCACGGTTCTCCACTCCTGGCAACTTTTTGATGAGTTCGTCGAGACGTGCCCCCTCCTTCAGCTTGAATGCTTCGGGATTGAAAACAATGGTGTCGCCCGACATAGTGATGCGAGGCATCTTTGCCGTCACCTCCACATCCTTCAGCATAAGGGCAGTAGGCTGAAGCTTTATGATGCCAAGATCGGTAGTGTCATTCACTTCTTTACCGTAAGCATAGTCCACCTTGCGCGCATTCTTATATCCAATCATACTGAACGTGAAAATGATGCGGCCCTCCCAACTTGCATTGAGAAAGAAGCAGCCAGTACTGTCGGTCTCAGCCTGATTCTGCATCGACCATCCTGGCTGTGGATTAATCTCGCTTCGTATTGTCGCTCCAATAAGTATCTCGCCCGTCTCGGCATTAACTATCTTACCCTTGAACGTGTCGGCATGACACACAGCCGAGTGCACAAGGCAGAGCAATAACACAACAAAAAGTTTCTTTAATACGTTTTCCATACGCTGATTATTTTAAATATGGTGCCAATTCTGACGTTTTGATTATATAACGTATTAAAGCATTATTTTTGAACAGCATTAACATGCATTAACAGCAACCAGCTAATGTTTCTATCAGTTGTAATATATCACTGCTGGCATTATTATTAACGTCATGCTTGCAATATCTTACAATGCCATCCTTATCTACAACAATGGTCAATGGATAGCCCTCATTGCCCACTCTTTTGGTGAAATACGTGTCATTGGCAATATGCGTCCAATTAAAGCCTTCCTTCTCCGTGATTTGCTTCACCTTGTCGACATTCTCGAAATTGGCTGAAACGAACTGTACATCAGGATATTTGTCTTTCCACGTCGATAGGATTGGCATCTCCCTACGGCACGGTCCGCAACCAGAATACCACACATTTACAACCGTTACACGACCTTTAAGTGCATCCTTGGTCCATGTCTTGCCATCAATATCTTTCTCAGAGAAATCATCCGGCAGAGCCTTGCCAACTATAAACTTTTCGACATCAGTTGAACTGATAAGCTTTTTCATCTTGGCAAAGTTCTGCGCTCCTTCCTCAAATTGCTCACCATTAAGCACATTTTCAAAAGGAATCTCATACTTCTTTATCGACTGCGGCACCTTGAAGTCATCGCCTACCAAGAGATTGACAACCCGATTACCATCCTTGTCAGCAAGTGCCATTATCGAACTGCTAATCTTAAAAGCCTCGTCCATCGGCAATTCCTTAGAGAAATAATGGCCTCCAATTCTATACATTGGAACAATCTTGTCCTGTGCTATCATCTGAGATGCGACACATAAAAAGCCGAATAGTAACAATAGTTTTTTCATATATTGATTATTTCTTATCATAGTAATTCATTACACAAGCATCACTTTGTATTGATAATACAGATATCATGCGTCTTGCCCACTTCCCCATAGTCCATAGCAGCCTTTGAGCCACGCTTCAGCACAACGATATTTGAGATTTTCGATGGTGCAATGTCTTTCACTTCCTGAGACGTTGCCGACTTGCCATCTACTACATACTGGACATTATCCTTGCTTGCCTTGGTGAAGATTTTCAGCACACCGTTCTTCCCTTTCTCTCCGTAGGCGTTGGCTACGTCTGACCCAGGCTTGTACACATTTATCGAACTAATGTCGCCAGGTTTGATATAGTTGATAGAGCCACTGTATTCCTTACCATCCACAACAAACAAAGCCTTTGATGTGATGTGCTGCACTTTAGACGTCACTTTCAATGGTCGGTTTTTCAAACTATCAGGCAATATGTCGTCAGTATGTACATTATAAATATCACCTTTTTCATTCTTGATAACATTAAACGAGAGAATCTTCTTTCCAGTTAGTTGCGAACCGTCGAAATTCTCTATCTTCTCGCCATTAATGATAAAGACGTTTTCTTGCGCATACGATGCTGCTGCCACAAAGAGCGCAATAAATGTAATGACAAAAAACTTTTTCATAAGTATAATATTTTAAGTTGTTTATTATTTCTATCGAGAGCTATAGGTTTTAATTGAGTGCAATAAGCTGACTGCTCAACTCATCGTCAGAACATGAGACAATGAAGGAGGCAGACGTTCCATCATCATAACATTTGGTCACAATGTTTGCCTCACCCACTTTTCTTATTTCATAACTTTCCACCTGTTCGTTTGGTAATGTGACCGTAGCGATGATATTATCAACCCTATTGACTACACTTGGTTCGACTGTAGGCAATCGCTTTTTGGTCAATCGCTTGGATTGAGTCTTCCTTTGAGTGTTATTATCAACCCTTTCCTCTGTAGATTTTTCTATTGTGTCAGTATCATGTGTCTTGACAATGCCCACATCATATTTTACCTCGTCTGCCTTTTTCGGTTTTTCTACAGCAACCATATTGTCTACATCAGAAGTATTGCCTGTAAAAGCTGCCCATGGTCGGATAGCAACGAATGCCACTACTACTGCTACACATGCCGCAACAGCCACCCAACGCCATACATGTGATGTATGTTTTGGCAGTATATGCGCTGCAGAGGGTTCAACAGCCACATCAGATGTGAGCATTGCATCAAGTTCCGCAATGCTGAAGTTGTAATCATCGGTCTTGAAGCTACGAAACATCTCCTTATATACCTGCCATTCCGCAGGAATATCATCAGCTGTATCGAAGTATTCTGCAAGCTGCTGTTCCTCAAGTTCAGTAGTAAGACCATCAACAAACTTGCCCAACAGTTTTTCTATATATTCTCTTGAGTATTTCATTGTTTTGCCTTTTTAAGATTCTTAATAAGTTCCATTCGTGCCTTGCTTATCATTCCACGCACCGAGCTTTCCGTAGTGCCGAGTATACGTGCAATATCTGCATACGGCATATTCTCGACGTTGCGCATCCGTATAATGGCACGATGCCTGTCGCTAAGTGCGCTGATACTCTGTTTCAGCATACGGTCACTCTCTTTAATTTCCAGTTGGTTATGCGGATTGTCAGCATTAGCCATATATCCAACCTTCTCTATCTGCACATTACATCTTGCGCCACGAAGCATGTTAAGCGATACATTCCTACACACAACCGAAGCCATGTGCTGCATCTTTGTAGCATCCGCTACACGCTCACGTACAGTCCACAGTTTCAAGAGAGTTTCCTGAACAGCATCCTCAGCGTCAGAGCCATTACCAAGATAGTGCATAGCCTGCTTGAGCAAACCATCGCGCAGACTCTCTGCACCATTCACAAACTCTTGTATTTTCACGTCATTTCTTTCTATTTGTTTTTACATTAATAATAACACAAGAGTTATTATTTCGCTACGCAAAACTAATATTTTTTATCATAAATCTCGATTATTATTAGTAAATTTGCCACATATAATATATAGTCACAGTCGTCAACCCGTAAATACTTTTCCATTATGAGATATCTTGACCCAAAGCCGACCTTACTTTCAAAAAGATATTCGGCGAGCATAAGGACTTGCTCATCAGTCTTCTTAATGCTCTGTTGCCATTGGCTGACGACGAGCAGATCGAGAGTGTGGAGTATCTCTCGCCCGAACTTGTGCCCGACACTTATGTAGGCAAGAACAGTATAGTAGATGTGAGATGCCGCGACGTGAAGAACCGTCAGTTTATTGTCGAGATGCAGATGCTGTGGACAGAAGCTTTCAAGCAGCGCGTGCTGTTTAACGCTTCCAAGGCCTTTGTGCGCCAACTTGACAAAAAGCGCAAGTATGAATTGCTTCAACCTGTCTACTCGCTCAATCTTGTAAACGAAATCTTCATAAAGGAATACCCCGATGAGTTTATCCACAACTATAACGTTGTGCACGAGTTGCATAGCAACGAGATTATCGACGGACTGCATTTCACATTCGTAGAGCTTCCCAAGTTTCAGGCTCATTCCATAAAAGAAAAGAAAATGGCTGTGCTGTGGCTTAGGTTCCTTACAGAGATTGACGAACAGACAAAGGAAGTGCCGCAAGAACTCTTGGACAATCCAGAAACCTCAAAGGCATTGAAAACTGTAGAGGAATCTGCTATGTCGAAAGACGAGCTGCTTGCCTACGAGGACTTTTGGGATAAACTTGGCGCAGAACGCCTGCTGTTTGTTGATTCCAATAGGAGAAGTATGGAGGAAGGCAGAGAAGAAGGACGCAAAGATGGAAGAGAAGAAGGACGCAAAGAAGGACTAAAAGAGGGTCGTGCTGATGTGGCAAGAAATCTATTAAGCATAGGAATGACATTAGAAGACATTGCCAAAGTTACCGGGCTGGAGATACATGATATTGAACAGCTGAATAATTAAAAAGAAGACAATAAAGAGTAAAAAGACTTCGTATCATGCCATGAAACGGTCGTATCAAGCCATGAAACGGTCATTTCAAGGCATGATACGATCATTTCAAGGCGCAGAACCCTACCGGATACTTATTTAAACAGCGCATGAGTTATTATTTCACTACACAAAACTAATAAATTCGGAAGATTAAGTTGTAAGTTCGGCTATTTATTTGTAACTTCACATCGAAATAACGAAACCACAAGGCTATGGAGATGCAAGAGATAAGAAAAAGAACGAGCGCGACTTCCAAACCGTGTTCTATCTCATCTTCAATCTTATGGGAGCCTATATCAAGGTGGAGGAATGTAGCGCAATAGGCTGAGCAGATGCCGTGCTGCACTTGCCAGACGCCATATACGTGATAGAGCTAAAGTATGACGGTTCTGCCGACGCTGCCCTGAAACAAATCAACGACAAGGGTTATCTTATTCCGTATTCGGCAGAAGGCAAGCGACTGATAAAGGTTGGTGTAAACTACGACAGCCTTAAACGAACGATCGGAGAATGGAGAATCGTGAACATTACATCACCTCCCTTGTTGCAGCAGGATATTTGCAGATGACTAATCCGGATAATCCTACAGCAAGTAATCAAAAATACAAGAAAGTAAACATAAGATAAGAATGGATTCATTATTTCTACTTCAGTTTGCATGTTTTATATTCATGCTCGTCAATGCCTTCATCGTGGCACTCTCTCATCTGCATGTTAGATGGTAAAACAAGCGGTATGAGCGTTCACGATGGATGATTGTTGTCGCCTTGATAGGATTGGCGATACAATATGCCGTGCAGATGCTTTTCGGATTCCGTGCCATGAACGATAATTTAGGCGCGGTCATCAATATCCTCGTTTATACCCCATGTTTTTCACTTATCTCCATGGGAATCTACAACATAGAGGCCACACGTTCCAACCTCAGAAAGATGATACTGATGTGTAGTGGCATTTATGCTGCCATCATTGTGGTCTTTTGCGTGGGTATCAGTCTTCATCATAGCCTGTATATCAGAGAGGGGCTTTATCTGATGCTGACTCTGTTTTGCGTAAGTGTTTTCTATTGCATATACATGATTATTCAGGAGATGATCAGGCGTAAAAATATGTTGGAGACAATGGCGGCAACGGATTTGTTGCCTTACGTAAGATATTCGCGTGCAAGTGTAATCATTCTATGGCTCGCAGTTCTCGCCATGCCAGTTGCCATATTTTCTACTACCTTATTATATATAGTAGGTCCAGCTGTATTGCTTGCCTTGTTGTTCTTCAATCTTACGTTTATCGCTCTCGGCAGCAGTTATATTCCAACAGAAGAGCTATTGGATAAAGAAGAGGAAAATCAACGAAGCGGGGGGGATAGAAAAAAAACTTTACAGCAATTATCTGAGGAGCGCAGAAACTTTATCCAAAACAGTCTTGACCAATGGTGTATGGATTTGGGCTATAAAGATTGTAATGTAAACATGTTGACGCTTTCTCGTACACTTTGTATATCAAAGAACGAATTGAGCCAGTTTTTCGACCAATGCTTGCACTCCAACTTTCGAATATGGCTCAGCGAAATACGTCTCAACGCTGCAAAAAAGATGATGTTGGAATATCCTGATTATAGCAACGACATCATTTCAGCTGAGTGTGGATTCTCTTGTCGCACTCATCTTTACCGAATCTTCAAAACAAAAGAAGGCTGTTCTCCTACAGAATGGAGGGGCTCCCGACATACTGATGTAGCACAAAATGTTTCTTTATAAAATACCAAAGAAAAAGTAGAATTTTTATCGTCAAACAGCCAAAAAGGTGTCGCATTCGTAGGAATGCGACACCTTTTTGGTATGAATGCGACACATGAACATGGCAAGTGGAAACTCCTTTCAAATGAAAAAAACTATTTTTGCAACATGAAGGGAATAATAGAAACTATGCCAAGGATAGAGTTAGCCCTGATCATCATCGGGGTGTTTGTACTCATATTATGTATTATCTTCGGATATGCCATGATATATGAGTACAGGATGTATCTTGAGAATCATTGGAAGGCTCGCTATAGCTTTCGTGACTTCATCAAGAGAGAACGCTTTTATATCTTTTTGCTGTTGGCATCCATATTTATCTTGCTGACAAACCTCTTGTATTTCCTGGAGTGATTTTCGGATAGAATGGATGAATTAGCTTTATGGTGGATACCTGTCTTGTAATTGGAGACAGATCCTTACTTTTACGATAAAAAATAAATGAATGATATGGAAAATTATTTGACAACAAAAAATCGGCTGCTGGTTGCAATGCTTGCATTTATTCTTCTTTTTTCTTTTGCGAAAGCAGAAGTAAAAGAAGATGGAAAGACCGGTCAGCAGGGCTGGTACGTCGGTATTGAGGGTGGAATGCCTTTCGGTTTCTCTACTTTCTCAAGTTTCGGACACGACAAGACACACCTCGGTTGGGCTGCTGGCTTATATGGTGGCTATCGTTCCAACTCCATATTCTCGGCTGAGTTATCTGCCAAGTATGGAGAGATGAACTTGTCTGCACAAGATTGTTGCGTAGAACGTAACTATTGGTTGGGTAGCGACGGCGTGCTTTACAACGCAGGTGTCTTAGGCATGGACAGTTGGGAATATGCCAATCTGAAAAGCCATGTCCAGATGGGCAGATACGGAGCAAGAGTGAACGTTAATCTCCTTGGACTGTTCCATAAGACAGCTAACAGCCGATGGGATTTGGCAGTTTCACCTCATATATATGCAGTAACGACCAAGGCTGATATTCAGACTATAGCCGATGATGCCAAGGTAATGAAAGGTTCTACCAACTGGCATTTGGGTTATGGCGCAGACTTGCAGGTGGGCTACCAACTGACCTCATGTCTGAAATTGGGCATCTATTCCGGTCTGACCCGTCTTACTGGCGAACGTATGGACGGAATGCCTGAGCATCTGCATAAGAACAACTTTGTTTGGGAAAGTGGAGTAAGATTGGGGATAAACCTCTCTAAAAAGAAGAACAAGATAACAGAAACTCCATCAGTTCCTCAAAAGGAAGTTCTACAACAAGAACCAACTTCTTCGGAGAATGTCAATCAGAAAGAAACTGTGGATAAGGCAGAAACAAGAGTTGCTGAACAAGACATAAAAGAATCTGCAAAGGTGACTTTCCCTGTCATATATTTCACCTTCAATAGTATCGACATCCAACAAAATGAAGAGACTAAATTGAATGCTATTCTCAAAACATTGAAAGAGAATCCAAACATGAAGGTGACGGTAACAGGTTGGTGCGACACAAAAGGCAGCGTGGCTGTCAATAAACGTATATCTCGCCAGCGTGCAGAAACCGTAAAAACTTGGCTTGTGAAGAATGGCATAGAGGCAAGTCGCATTACTGCAATAGGAAATGGCAGCGATGACACCCAAGATGCGGATAAGGCTCGCCGAGTAGAGACTAAAGACAATCATAAGTAACCCATAAAACAAGATAGAAAATGAAAGCAAAAAGAAGATTTAATATTTGGTTATGGGTGCTGTTATGCGTCCCATGCCTGTTGGCAAGTTGCGACCATAATGTTCATGACGGTGAGGATGAGGGTGGCTTGTCAGTATCGCTCACTTGGGCAGATGAAGCCGACCAAGGTACGGAAGTGAAAGACGTGAAGCTCTGGATATTCAATGCCGATGACGGTTCCTTAGTTGAGGAAAAACATTATGGTAGTGCGCAGGAGGTGGCAAGCCAACGATTCGCTCTTCCTGAAGGGCATTATCAGATATTGGCTATTACCAATCTTATAGAGCCATTCTTCACCACTGACCAGACCAGGGCTTTGACTAACTGGAACAATATTCAGATAGGCTTGACCAATCCTAAGGATGTAAGGAACAATGCCTATTTCGGAGTTGCCGATGTGAAGATAGATAACAAGGAAGGCAGCTATGTGGTGCAAAACCCTATGAAGAGCGTGCTTTCGGAACTGACCATCATCATCGAGAACATACCGAAAGGCACAGAGATGAGTGGCAAGGCGTTGGATTGTGCTTGTTGTCTGTTCCCTACACAGAAGAATAGTGATGGCGACTATGGGTTGCCGAGCATAAAGCCAACGGAAGTGGAAATGCCTACTATCCTGGCTACGGAATCAATCCTGAAATCAGAAGTCATCCGGCTGATGCCGACCATACAGGGAAGTTCCGCCTCTCATATCTATCTCCGCCTATTGCTCCCTAACGGGACCTTGCAAGAGTATGACATCACCGCCCCTGCGATGAAGGTTGGAGGAAATTATGAGTTGCGACTCAACTACAACCAAATGCAGCCAAAGATGAATCTGGAAGCTACCATCAACGGTTGGACGAACCTCAACAATGAAGTAGAAATCAAATAATAATAATAACTTTTAAAATATTGATAAGATGAAAAAGATGACGAAGTTTTTTGCCATTGCACTCTTGGCAGGTGCAATGGTTTCATGCAGTACAGAAGATACAGCTCCTACAACAGCAAATGGTAAGGTAGCCGTGCAGTTTACTGGTGGTATCAGCGTAAACACCCGTGCTTCCGGTTTAGCCTGGGCTGAAGGTGACAAGATTGGTATCTTCATGACAGCTACCAAACAGCCTCTCTCTGCAGATGCAATCAGAGAGGGAGTTGACAATGTTTGCTATCAGTCAAATGGAAGTATAGGTTTTTCACCTGTTTCTGGAGGTAAGACTATTTTCTTCCCGATAGATGGAGATGTGGACTTCTATTCTTACTATCCACAGACCACAGTCAATGATTACAAGGTAGCACTTGATGTAACAGACCAAAGGAAACAAGAAGCTATCGACTTTATGTATGCCAAGACAGAAGGCTGCAACAAAGCTACGCCACAGGTATTCTTGAAGTTCTACCATAAGTTAAGCAATCTTATTTTGGATGTTCAACCAGGTAACGGTCTCACGCAAGAAGACCTTAAGAAATTGACTGTGACAGTGAAAGGTCAGAATACCAAAGCCACTTTCAATCTTGCGGATGGGACTATCTCTGGTGAAGGAACTCCTGCGGACATCACGATGAAAACTACCGAAGCTGGCAAGCTGTATGAGGCAATCCTGCTCCCTACAGAAGAAGAAAGCCGAGTGATAGAGTTTGACCTCAAGAATGGTTACGACGCTCCTTTCGTATGGACAATGCCTGTAAAACTTGAGAGTGGCAAAAGATACCACTATACAGTAGTAAAATTGAGTCGTTCTGCCGTAGATATTTCTGGAAACATTGAGCCTTGGATAAAGGCTGGAGACGACAATGAACATATAGCACAATAACAACTCTTAAAAAGCAAGAGATATGAAGAAATTTAGATTCTTGTACATCGCTGCCGCAGCATTGCTGTTTGCAGCTTGCGCTAACGAAGAAGACGGTATCGGCAACAATGGTCCTGTTGCTACTACCGTACAGGCGGATATTTCCAACAATATCAAAACCCGTGGAACTGCAGACAACGACAGCTGGACAGCAGGCGACGCCATTGGCGTATATGCCACATCTTCTGGCAATACAACAGGAGACAACAAAAAGTATGTAACAACAAATGGGGATGGTACTTTTGAAGCTGCTGACAATAACAACATCATCTATTTCAAGGACAACAAAGAGACAACATTTAGTGCATACTATCCTTATAGCAAATTCTTAACTGATGGTAAAATGGATTGGAATATGGCTGAGGTAGAAGAAAACCAACCTTGTAGGGCTGATGTACTTTTTGCCTCAGGAGCTACTGCAAGCAAAGCATCTCCAACTGTGAATTTTACAGATCTCGAACATCGCTTTAAGCATTGTATGAGTTTGGTTGAATTCAAAATTAAACCAGGGCAGGGTGTCAAATATAACAATTATAAATTCAATCGCTTAGAGTTGAAAGGAATATTTACAAGCGGTAAATTTGACACAAGAACAGGTTTGGTTGAAAATGTTGGTGACAGAATGTCTATTGTGCGTAATTTTGTTGATGTACCTTTTGAAAGCGAAGAAAGTTTTGCTTATATCATGTTGCCGCAAAGCCTTGAAAGCAATAAGATGGATATAGAGATTTACTTGTTGTTGAATGATAGCGAAGTAAAATACACAACCCCTATAACACCATCCACCAATGGACAATTTGAAGGTGGCAAAAAATATACATACAACATAACTGTTAAAAATACGGGGATTACTATAGAAAAAGCTAATATAGTTCCTTGGGAAAATGGTGATTCAAGTGATTTAGACGCAGATATAGCTTTGTAATGATAAATAAGGTACTGAAAATAGGGAATACAGGGTTAGTGAGCTTGGCAGCTCACTAACTCACTAACAATAAAAAATTGAAGATTATGAAGACGATAAAACAAAGAATTTCCTATGCGGTAATGGGCCTTATGGCTATGGGCTTTACAGCATGTACGCAAAATGAAGATATGGCTCCTACGCTGAAAGGGCAGGAAATCAATGCCACTTTCTCTGTTGGAGGTATGCAGACTCGTGTCAATACATTAGGAGACGGTAAATTTTGGGAGGATAAAGATAAACTGACAGTAAGGATATCTACTGATTTTGATCCTGGTAGTATGGCTGTTCTTTCTTTTAATAGTGCAACAAACGAATGGTCTCGCAGTGGTAGTTTCTGTTGGTTAGATAAAATCGAAAAACATTCAATATTAGCTGTATATCCATCATCGTATGATCCCCTTTTTTTGGAATATAAATTGCCAACAAATCAAAGCTCGCCAAATGATTTGCAGTTTGCCGATTTAATAATTGGTCATTGGTACGGTTCTCCTTATGGTTATGTAACGATTCCAATGAAGCATCGTATGTCTTTGGTTACAATCATGTATCATGTTGGTACTGCTGATTATCCTAATTTGGACATAAGTAGCCTAAAAATTTGCTCACCTTGCAGTGGGGCGTCTTTTATGAACTTGCCATCCGGTAAAAAAGAATGGAACATGGACACTTCCAATTATCAAGAGGCTAAGTTGGTGGATGCCTGTAAGACAGAAGATGGTGAAGTGAAAACTTTCTCTGCCATCATAGTGCCTGGAACGGTGGGAACAGACAAGGAATTCTTAAAATTCTCAATAGGTGAGAAAAACTTTGTGTCAAAGCTAAAATCACAAACGGAGTTTCAAGAGGGCCATCGCTACACCTACAAACTCGATGTAGGAAAAGACAAAGTGGAACTGACCAGAATCAGCATAGATAATATGACTGGTTGGACAAACGAAGATGAACTCAAATAATTGGAGGAAAAAATATGAAAAAGATATTTCAATACATCATGCTGGCAGTCGTTACTATAGTAATGGTGTCATGCACAAGTGATATAGAAGAAACAACCGCAACCACAGGCAAAAACAACGTACAGTTGGTTGTTGGTGAATTTCCGACATTCGGAGATTCACAGACTCGTGCTATTGGTACACCAGATGAAGGCAAGACTTCATGGGCAGAAGGAGATGAGTTGCTTCTGGAGATGACCAGTAAGACTTTAGGAACCAAGTATGCTGCTTTTACATATAATGGCAGTAGCTGGGAATTGACAAGTGGCGAGCTGTCTTATAAAGAAGACGAAGTGCCAACCTTTCCTCATGTATATTATGCCCCTAACTACAAATGGGAAGCCGGCAAATTAGTTTTGAAAGAAGGTAAGGATCCTGGAACAGATGAATATATCGAGGGAAATGCTAGAATCACTGGTAATGGTATAAATGTATCTTTTGCCGAGGCAACACGCAAATATTCCCGCTTGCGTATTGCAACTCTACCCAATGAGCAAATAACAGTTGATACCGAATATTTCACTCCTGCGGGCAGCAGCGATATGGAACAGAAAGGAAATTATACACTTACTTCGGATGAAAAGGGCAATGCCTATTTATATGGTACTTTTGAAAATAATTCCGAAGTTACAGTGAAATATAGAGAAGCAACTTTGGCAACTCATACATTCATGCAAGCAACAGAAAATGCTAAGAGTTATGCTCTGGATGCTACTGTCATTTCGGCAAATAGTGCAGAAGAAATAAAGTCAGCTATTGAGCAAAAAGTAGCAGATGGCAAGACTATTATAAGACTCAACCTCGCTCCCAATGCTGGCACTGATGAATTTATGGCAATAAGAGAAGTCATCAAAGGTGCCGCCCCTAACGACTTGGGTACAATTGAGTTGACCGTTATTGGTGTAGAAACTATTCCAGAAGAGGCATTCTATAATATGTTGCAACTTAAGTCAGTCAAAATGTCTGACGTAAAAGAAATTAAGAAATATGCTTTTAAAGAGTGCAAATATCTCACTGTAGTAGAAGCGCCGAGTCTTAATAAACTTTGTTCTGGTGCATTTAAAAAATGTGATCAGCTTTCAAAGCTGACTTTTGGCCCTATAAACTATGCTGATGCACGAAATTGGCCAATATTTGAATATATTACCCCAAATATAGATTTAATTTTGTCAGACTATCAAAAAGAGATGATTGAAACTGACGATTATTTATATACAGCTAATAACGATATAGATTATGATGGTAGTGATGAACATAACAGCAAAAATTTCCTTGGGCGTGAATTTAAGTCCATAACGTGTAGATATAAGGTTGAATAATAAATACAGATTGGTTTAACTCCTAAGCTGGGCAGGAGTATAAGTTGCCCAGCAAACATATCCCCCGCACCTCACGGGAAACGACAAGGGTCTATATGCCACGATGAAAAGGTGGCGTATAGACCCTTACTCTTCAAAAGCTACCACAATATTTACCAAAACTTTTCTTCTGTTTTCTTTGCGCTTTCAAAATAAAAGCTTAGCTTTGTAAGCGAGACTGATTAAAAAAGGAGGTTGCAATGCCAAAGATATTTGAATACTTCGGATTTATCTTTCTATTCTATTCGAATGAACATGAATCTATACATGTTCATGTTATGAAGGATGGACATGAAGCTATATTCGAGATAATGTTAGAGAATGGCGAACTTGTTGATATTCACAGAAGAACTTCTAACAAGATTCCACCATTAAGTGAAAAGGATGCAGCTACTGCTGAGGCCTTTGTTAAGAAGTACTATAAGAATATAGTTGATAAATGGGTAAACTTCTTTATTTATAAGAAAAGAATACGTTCAACTAAAATAACAAAGAAATTATGAACTTAAGTATTGTTTCTGCAAAATATGTGGTGCCATTAAAAGTGGAATTGCACTTCAATGATGGCATCATTAAGACGGTAGATGTTGGTGCTTTTATCAGAAAACATCCACATCCGCAATACAACTCTTACTTGAATGAAAACAAATTCAAAAAGTTCAAGATAGAGTTTGGCAATATCGTTTGGGGAAAGAATTGGGATTTGATATTCCCAATAGATAAATTATATGCAGGCGTTTGCTACTGAACAAGAAGAGGGTGTGTTATAAGTCTATAATACAATGCCTTTAACTTAACTCACTTCAATTTTCATTCTCCTTACAAAGTCTGGATGGATAATAGATAATGGTTCATATAAATTCTTAACAGATTATGGTGTTCAGTATCGAATAGAATTTGTAGAAAACAATAATATCTGGGAGGAAGAAAAAGCATACGAATTCGGCATTCTTAATGACAACAATAAGAATTCTCCTAACGATTCTAAAGTTAAAGCAACCATACAATGTATTATAGAGGAATTCTTTCTTACAAATATCGTACAAGCGGTAAAAATCTGTTACAAATGAAAAATCGATTCTAGAGATTTCAAAGGTAGGTTTTATAGTTTTTTGGAGCTGCGAAGACATTCCAACTCGTCATTTGGGGCTTCTTTACCTTGCAAAAGTTGTCCTTTTGCATGGCAATAGGAGTACATTTGCTTTGTAAATGTAGCCCAAATGTATAGCAAAAGAGGTCCTTTTGATATAAAAAGGACCTCTTTTTTGTAACTGAAATCTGCGCCATAGCTTCACAATCGCTATAACTCGCTGTATACAAGCAACATAACAAAAACCGCGCAAAACTAAAGAATTCTGAGCCAAAGATTTCTTTGTGCGTTCAGATCACAGTTTTGAGCGGTCATAAATGCAAATATTGTATTGGTTGCAGTGAATTTACCTGTGTACAAATATTCCTCTGATATCTTTCATAAAGAAAAAAATGTGTATCTTTGAGCACAAATAAACATTAATATATATATGATTATGACATTACTTGAAGCTATAAAGCAACGACATAGTGTGCGCAGGTACGTTCATATGCCTCTGTCGGCAGACATCATTGAGACGTTACAGAAGAAGATTGAGGAGTGCAACGCTGAGGGCGGACTGCACATTCAGCTTGTTACTAATGAGACAAAGGCATTTACGGGCATCTTCTCGTATGGCAAGTTTTCGGGCGTGGAGAATTATCTGGTTATGGTTGGCAAGAAGGCTGACGACCTTGACGAGCGTGTGGGCTATTACGGAGAACAGCTTGTACTGCTGGCACAAACGCTCGGGCTAAATACTTGTTGGGCAGGACTGAGTTATCGTAAGGTGAATGAGGCTTACATAGTGGGCGATGACGAGAAACTAACGTGTATGATTGCCTTGGGATATGGAGCTACACAAGGTGTAAGCCATAAGATTAAGAAAGCCGAAGAAGTGAGCAACATCTGTAATGACTCGCCCGAATGGTTTCGCAATGGTGTGGAAGCTGCACTCCTGGCTCCTACTGCCATCAATCAACAGAAGTTTTCTTTCACGCTGTTGCCTAACGAGCAAGGTACAAGAGAGAAACCAAAGATTCTTGCCAATCGAGGCTTCTCAATGGTGGGATATACCAAGATGGATATAGGCATAGCCAGACTGCACTTCGAGATTGGTGCTGGAAAGGATAATTTCGATTGGGCGTAGGTTACATCATCATAAAATCAGTCAAAGTCAATATAAATGTACAAGTAGTATTAAGCTATAAAAAAAACGACAATAGAGACAATGTGGACAACTCTATAGCGGTTGTCTGTCATTGTCTCTATTGTCGTTTTTATGTTATTGAGAGTTAGGATTTCATAACCCTCAACTCTCAATTCTTAATTTTCGACTCGAATATTAGTACTCACCCCAAGCCTTGATGTCGATATCCTCAAGCTTGGTTGTGCAGAATGCGTAGATGAAAGCACTTGCAAGACGAGCGTTGGTGATAAGAGGCACGTTGAGGTCGATAGCTGCACGACGAATCTTGTAGCCGTTGCTGAGCTCTGAACTTGTAAGGTTCTTCGGTATGTTGACTACCATATCGATTGTATGGTTGTGCAACAGGTCGAGAGCCTTAGGCTCGTCACCTTCCTCTGAAGGCCAAAGTACGAGTGTGTTCTTTATGCCGTTCTCTGTAAGGAACTTGCTTGTACCGCCGGTAGCATAGAGGTTGTAGCCGTTCTCAAGGAGCATCTTGGCAGCATCGAGCATAGCAACCTTCTGCTTTGCACTACCTGTAGAAAGAAGAATGTTCTTCTTCGGGATGCGATGGCCTACAGAGAGCATACTCTTAAGCAATGCTGTGTTGGTGTCGTCGCCCAAGCAACCTACCTCACCAGTAGAACTCATGTCTACACCAAGTACTGGGTCGGCCTTCTGCAGACGGTTGAATGAGAACTGCGATGCCTTGATACCTACATAGTCGAGGTCGAAGAGGTTCTTGCTCGGCTTCTCTACCGGCAGACCAAGCATTACACGAGTTGCAAGCTCGATAAAGTTTATCTTCAGAACCTTGCTTACGAACGGGAACGAACGTGAAGCACGGAGGTTACACTCGATAACGAGGATATCATTGTCGCGAGCCATGAACTGGATGTTGAACGGTCCGTTGATGTGAAGCTCCTTGGCAATCTGACGACCTACACGCTTACAACGGCGTACTGTCTCAACATAAAGCTTCTGCGGCGGGAACTGGATTGTAGCGTCACCTGAGTGTACACCGGCAAACTCGATATGCTCAGAGATAGCGTAAGCGATAACCTCACCGTTCTTGGCAACGGCATCCATCTCAATCTCCTTGGCATGCTCGATGAACTTGCTAACTACAACTGGATGGTCCTCGCTAACGTTGGCAGCCAACTGGAGGAATCGCTTCAGCTCGTCCTCGTTAGAACAAACGTTCATGGCAGCACCTGAGAGTACGTACGACGGACGCACAAGTACCGGGAATCCTACACGCTCGATGAAGCGGTCGATGTCCTCCATGCTTGTAAGTGCGCTCCACTCTGGCTGGTTGATGCCATTGTTGGTAAGCATCTGCGAGAACTTGGCACGGTCCTCAGCGTTGTCAATATCCTGAGCCTTGGTACCGAGGATAGGCACGTGCTGCTCGTCGAGGAGCATGGCAAGGTTGTTAGGAATCTGACCACCGGTAGAAACGATAACGCCATAAGGTGTCTCCAGGTCTATGATATCCATTACACGCTCGAATGTAAGTTCGTCGAAGTAGAGACGATCGCACATGTCATAGTCGGTAGACACGGTCTCTGGGTTATAGTTGATCATAACCGAGCGATAGCCCTCCTTGCGGATTGTGTTAAGAGCCTGAACACCACACCAGTCGAACTCTACTGAAGAACCGATACGATAAGCACCCGAACCGAGAACGATGATAGAACGCTTGTCGTTCTCGAATGTGATGTCGCTCTTCACGCCAGCGTATGTCACATACAGATAGTTGGTCTGTGCAGGATACTCGGCAGCAAGTGTGTCAATCTGCTTAACAACTGGAAGAATGCCATAGTTCTTACGACGTGAACGAACTACAAGCGATGCCTTACGCATTGACTTAAGCTCGTCCTCCAGTCCTACGGCACGTGCAATCTGGAAGTCGGTGAAGCCGTATACCTTTGCTGTACGGAGGAGTTCCTTGTCAAGTGTGTTGATGTTGCACTTCTTCATAGCCTCATCGATGTCGATGATGTGCTGCAACTTCTCAAGGAACCACTTGTCAATCTTGGTAAGATCGTGTATCTGGTCTACAGTATAGCCCTTGTGCATAGCCTTGGAGATGACAAACACACGCTTGTCGGTAGGCTCACGCAGAGCTGCATCGATATCTTCAATCTCAAGCTCCTTGTTCTCAACGAAACCGTGCATGCCCTGACCAATCATACGCAGACCCTTCTGGATAGCCTCCTCAAAGTTGCGACCGATAGCCATAACCTCACCTACAGACTTCATTGACGAACCAAGCTCCTTATCTACACCACGGAATTTAGAGAGGTCCCAACGTGGAATCTTGCAGACTACATAGTCGAGCGCAGGCTCAAAGAATGCTGATGTGGTCTTGGTTACAGAGTTCTTCAACTCGAACAAACCGTAGCCCATACCGAGCTTTGCTGCAACGAAAGCCAAAGGATAACCAGTAGCCTTAGAAGCAAGAGCTGACGAACGGCTCAGACGAGCGTTCACCTCGATAACGCGATAGTCCTCCGACTGTGGGTCGAAAGCATACTGCACATTACACTCACCTACGATGCCGATGTGACGGATAATCTTGATGGCAAGGGCACGAAGCTTGTGATACTCTGAATTGGTAAGAGTCTGTGAAGGAGCAATAACGATTGACTCGCCGGTGTGGATACCCAGAGGGTCGAAGTTCTCCATGTTACATACGGTGATACAGTTGTCGTAGCGGTCGCGCACTACCTCATACTCAATCTCCTTCCATCCCTTCAAGCTCTTCTCTACCAACACCTGCGGAGAGAAAGAGAAAGCCTTCTCGGCAAGCTTAACGAGTTCTTCTTCGTTATCTGCGAAACCTGAACCGAGTCCACCAAGAGCGTAAGCAGCACGTATAATAACCGGATAGCCAAGCTCAGCAGCAGCCTTACGGGTCTGCTCCATAGTCTCGCAAGCCTCGCTCTTGATAGTCTTAACGTTGATTTCGTCGAGCTTCTGAACGAAGAGCTCGCGGTCTTCTGTGTCCATAATAGCCTGAACCGGAGTACCAAGCACCTTCACGTTGTACTTCTCGAGAATGCCCTGGCGGTAAAGCTCAACACCACAGTTTAGAGCAGTCTGTCCACCGAACGAGAGCAGGATGCCATCGGGACGCTCCTTCTTGATAACCTCCTCAACAAAGTGAGGCTGGACGGGAAGGAAATATATCTGGTCGGCAACACCCTCTGATGTCTGCACAGTTGCGATGTTAGGGTTGATGAGCACTGTCTTCACACCCTCCTCACGCATAGCCTTCAAAGCCTGAGAGCCAGAATAGTCGAACTCGCCCGCTTCGCCAATCTTCAAGGCACCCGAACCGAGCAACAATACTTTCTTTATATTTTCGTCTTTCATTTATTCTAATGTTTAATGATTAATGTTTAATGTTTATTTGGCTATGCCATAAACACGAAACTTAAACATTTGGATTTTTCACTTTTCGTTCTTCACTCTTCACTTAGCCCAATGCCTCCACAAACTTGTCGAACATGAACTCGGTGTCTACCGGACCTGAGCATGCCTCCGGGTGGAACTGGCTTGAGAACCAAGGCTTTGACTTGTGGCGGATACCTTCGTTAGAACCGTCGTTCATGTTTACGAACAATTCCTCCCAGTCAGCGCCAAGTGTCTTTGCATCAACAGCATAACCGTGGTTCTGCGATGTCACGAAGCACTTCTCTGTACCAACCAAGCGTACCGGCTGGTTGTGCGAACGATGACCGTACTTGAGCTTATAGATATGAGCACCTGCAGCCTTAGCAAGCAGTTGGTTGCCCATACAGATACCACAGATAGGCTTGTCGGAAAGGCTCATCTGCTTCTGGATAATCTTAACGGCAGCCTCACACATGTCTGGGTCGCCAGGACCGTTGGCAAGGAAGAGTCCGTCAAATTCCATGTCGGTATAGTCGTAGTTCCAAGGCACACGGATAACCTCACAACCGCGTTTGATAAGACAACGTATAATGTTGGCCTTAACGCCACAGTCTACGAGAACAACCTTCTTACCAGCACCCTCGTTGTAGCGTACAATCTCCTTGCAGCTCACCTTGTCGACAAAGTTAACTCCAGCATACTCGGCTGTCGGGATGTTATCGGGCTCATCGTCGAAGATGATCTTGCCCATCATCACACCATGCTCACGTAACACCTTGGTCAGCTCACGAGTGTCAATGCCTGTAATGCCGGGCACGTGCTCGCGCTTGAGCCACTCGGCAAGGCTCTCAACGGCATTCCAGTGACTGTACTCCTCACTATAATCAGCAACGATGATAGCCGAAGCGTAGATTTTGTCACTCTCCATGAACGTGGGCAGTCCGTTCTCCTCGATTGAGAAAGGAGGCACGCCATAGTTACCTACAAGCGGATATGTCAGAGTCATGAGCTGTCCTGCATAAGAAGGGTCGGTCAGCGACTCAGGATAACCCATCATCGCCGTGTTGAAAACGACCTCTCCAGCCACAGGTGCCTCATAACCAAATGACTTACCATGGAACTTGGTTCCGTCTTCCAATACTAAAGTTACATTTCTCATAGTTATATTTTCTCGTTATTGTTCTTATTGTTTCACAATTTCATTATTGTAGCGAAGGTTGCCTGCCTCCCCCACTTTATCGCGCACATACGCCCTGAAAGCGCAAAAGTGTTGTTGTATTTTTACTTTTGCCCTTTCAGGGCGCGTTATGGAAACATGGCTATCAGCCCGTATTTCCCATTACATCTGCTTCTCCATATAGTTGACGAAAGCCTGTATGCATAGCTTTGTGCCACCCGGTGTCGGATACTTGCCCGTGAAATACCAGTCGCCCTTATGGTCTGGTATCGCCTCATGCAGACCGTCGATTGACTGATATACGAGTTCAACTGGTGTCTCCAGCTCCTCCGGACGAAGCATCTCAACAATCTTGTTGTTTATCTCGTCGATAGTGAACGGCTTGTATACGTCACGCACACAGTTGCGCATCAGCTCTTTTGGCTTGAGCAGTTCGAGCTTGCACGACTCGTATACACGTTTCAGCAGGTCTTGCATGCCACGCTCCTTTATCAGTTCTATCGTTGCACGGAACACGCAGAACTCCTCCAGACGCGGCATATCAATGCCGTAATAGTCGGGATAGCGTATCTGCGGAGCCGACGACACGATAACTATCTTCTTCGGATGCAGGCGGTCGAGTATTCGCAGGATGCTCTCCTTGAGTGTTGTGCCACGCACTATAGAGTCGTCAATCACGACGAGGTTGTCGACGTAAGGCTCGATGCAGCCGTAAGTGATGTCGTAGACATGCGATGCAAGGTCATTGCGCGAGTTGCCCTCGGTGATGAACGTGCGCAGCTTGATGTCCTTTATAGCCACCTTCTCCGAACGCACGTATGTATCTAGTATTGCATGCAGTTCCTCATCGGTAGGCTTATGGTCGAGCTGTTGGATGCGCTTCACCTTCAGCTCATTGCTATATTTCTTGAATCCGGACAGCATACCGTAATATGCCACCTCGGCTGTGTTCGGTATGAACGAGAACACGGTGTGGTCGACATCTCCGTCAACTGCATCAAGTATCTTTGGCACAAGCTGTTCGCCAAGGCGTTTGCGCTCACGATAGATGTCTCTGTCAGAACCACGGCTGAAGTATATGCGCTCGAATGAGCAGGCAGAGTCGCCTCGCTGCTGCAGTATCTGCTCCATACGCGTCTCACCCTGGCGGCTTACAAGCAGCGCATATCCTGGTTGCAGCTCCTGTATATCCTCACATTCAAGGTCGAATGTCGTCTGTAGAACAGGACGCTCAGATGCCACTGCAACAAACTCATCATTGGCATAGTAGAACGCAGGACGAATGCCCCACGGGTCGCGCATTGAGAACATCTCGCCCGAACCCGTCAGTCCGCACATCACATAGCCACCATCGAAGTCGGGCATTGATGTGCGCAGCACGTTGGCCATGTCCATATGCTCATCTATATAATGTGTCAGTTCCATTCCCTCGAGTCCCTTTGCCTTAGCTTCCACATAGTTGCGTTCAGCCTCGCGGTCGAGTCGGTGACCCATCAGTTCGAGCAGCGTATATCCATCGCTGTAAATACGCGGGAACATGCCTCGCGTCAGCATCTCCTGGAATATCTCGTCGATATTAGTCATATTGAAGTTGCCGCAGATGCACAGGTTCTTTGCCTGCCAGTTGTTGCGACGCAGGAAAGGATGGACATACGAAAGTCCTTTCTTTCCGGTCGTGGAATAGCGCAGATGTCCCATATACAGCTCGCCGGCAAACGGCAGATGATCCTTGGCAAAGTCGGCATCGGCAAGCAGTTCGGGCGATATTCGGGCAAACTCTTTCTGCACACGTCCGAAAATCTCGGTTATGGCATCCTTGCCCTCAGCGCGTTCACGGAACATATATTCTGTTCCAGGTTGTCCGTCAAGCTTCACACATGCCATGCCGGCTCCCTCCTGGCCACGGTTGTGTTGCTTCTCCATCATCAGATAGAGCTTGTTTAGTCCGAACATCCAAGTACCATACTTCTGTTGATAGTACTCAAGTGGCTTGAGCAATCTGATCATTGCCACGCCACACTCATGTTTAAGTGGTTCCACGGTTTCTTAACTTTACTTAATATAACTCTATATCCTGTGCTTATGCAGTATTTGTCAGTATCGTCATTGTGTAACGTGACAAGTTGCAGTAGCGTATGTTTATCGAAAATTTGATTATCCTTATGACATCTGTGCGTACACACAGATTGCATATGTATAAAAATTAAGCGTCAAGCAAACAGCCCAACGCTCAACAAATGTATTTAGTTTCGGATAATATTAACCAACAAAGAAGCCACCGACGTCAAGATGCTCACGAATGAGAACCACAAAGTCGTTGAAGAGCCGATAGCTGAGTTCTTTGACTTCACACCATTGGGCTCTACGTATATATAGTCGTTCTGCTGTACATAATAGTACGGCGAGTTGATAATATTGGCATCATTAAGATTCAGACGATGTACTTCCTTCTGACCGGTAGCAGTCTCACGGATAAGCAATACATTGTCACGACGACCGTAAATGGTAAGGTCGCCTGCCTGCGCCAAAGCCTCAAGCACGCTCATCTTCTGTGTTGTAACGGGCACCACCTTAGGTGTGGTCACCTCACCTGCTACCGTAATGCGATAGCTCGACATATTGACTGTCACTACGGGATGCTCCTCGCTTGAAAGATAAGGAGCTATCTTCTCACCAATAAGCGTCTCGCATTCTGTCTTTGTCATACCTACGACATGCAGCTTACCCACAATAGGGAAGTCGATATTGCCACTATTGTCTACAAGATAAGTAAGCAATGCGCCCGAACCGCTGCTCAAATTGCCGCCGGCACCGAGTGTGCTCTGTACCGAAAGATTGAAAGGACGGGCTGCCTCAGGGTCTGACGTGACAACGGTTATCGTAAGCTCGTCCTTCGGCATAATACGTGCATCGTACAAACCAGCCGAAGCGGCAAGACTCAGAGTATCAATATTCTGGAAATAAGCGACTTTTTTTGCTGACGAACAACCGTTCAACAACAAAACCACCACAAGCAAAAATATAGGAAAGATAATTTTCTTCATATATATTATAATGTATTGCTAACCGCATTTAATTTGCTTCTGCAAAAATACTACTTATTTCCGACACTCACAAAGTTTTCAACAAATAATTTTGCCACCCCTAAAACAATTTCATTTTAACAATATAAAACCCTGGATTAAGCATAAAAACTTTGACTTACTTGACATAATGTCACTTATTTATAGTAATTTTGCGTGTACAAACACTACTTTTATAAAATGAACAACGACAAAGCCTACTCTCGACAAAACAAAGTGCTGCTGATATACACCGGCGGCACGATTGGTATGGGGCGCAATCCCATGACGGGAGCTCTCGAACCGCTTAACTTCGAGCACTTGATAGAAAACCTGCCAGAGTTTGCCTATCTTCAGACTGACATCGACACCTACCAGTTTACACCCCCTATCGACTCGTCGGACATGTCGCTGAGACGCTGGGCCCAACTCGTACGCATCATTGCCGACAACTACAACAAATATGACGGATTCGTCATATTGCACGGCACCGATACCATGGCATACACAGCAAGTGCCCTGTCATTTATGCTCGAAAACCTCACCAAACCCGTAATCCTAACCGGATCGCAATTGCCTATTGGACAATTGCGCACAGACGGAAAGGAAAATCTCGTCACAAGTATAGAACTTGCAAGCATCAAAGACGAAGAAGGACATGCAATGGTGCCAGAGGTATGCATTTACTTCAACGGACGACTGCTTCGAGGCAACAGATGTACAAAGCAGAACGCCGACGGATTCGACGCATTCAACTCGTTCAACTATCCCCATCTTTGTGATGCCGGAGTGGAGTTCAGCTTCAACAAGCACTACATCCTAAAACGCGACTTCACCAAACCGATGACACCACACTTCGCCATGGACCCCAACGTAGTGGTATTCTCGCTGTTTCCTGGCATACAGCAGAACATCGTGCGACACGTACTTGAAGCTCCCGAACTGCGAGGCATTGTGCTGCGCAGCTTCGGTAGCGGCAACGCACCTCAGAAGCCCTGGCTGCAACAACTCCTTAAGGAGGCCACACGACGCGGCGTGACCGTTGTCAACATCAGCCAATGCGTAGCCGGAAGCGTAAAGATGGGACGATACGAGGCAAGCTACCAGCTCAAGGATGCCGGCATCTTGACCGGTTACGACTCGACAGTAGAGAGCGCCGTTGCCAAACTGATGTTCCTGCAAGGACACTATACCGACTGCAATGTGATAAGAACACTCATGAACCGCAACCTCTGCGGAGAAATAACTAAATAACAAAATCAAGAAATGCCAACTATAAACCCGTTTGCCCGCCCGGTATATCTTATGGCTAAACCGGCGGGCAGTCTTTGCAATCTACGTTGCAAGTACTGCTATTACCTCGAAAAAAGCAAATTATACGACAAAAACGAGAAGCATATAATGAGCGACCAGCTGCTCGATAAGTTCATAAAGGACTATATCGAAGCGCAAACCATGCCCGAAGTGATGTTCACATGGCACGGTGGCGAGACACTGATGCGTCCCATATCGTTCTACAAGAAGGCACTGCGACTGCAACAACAGTATGCCAGAGGCCGACGCATCGACAACTGCATACAGACCAATGCCACTATGCTCACCGACGAATGGTGCAAATTCTTCCACGACAACAACTTCCTTGTAGGTGTATCAATTGACGGACCGCAGGAGTTTCACGACGCCTATCGCAAGACAGCTACTGGCAGGCCTACATGGAACCAGGTGATGCGCGGCATACGAATGCTCAATAAATACAATGTGGAATGGAACGCTCTTGCCGTTGTCAACAACCTGAATGTAGAGCATCCGCTTGAGTTCTACCACTTCTTCAAGGACATAAACTGCCACTTCATACAGTTCACACCTATCGTGGAGCGCATAGTCGACGACCGTGCCGACGGACTACAGCTCGCTCCGGGCATGACCGAAGGAGGACAAATGGCCGACTTCAGCATTACAGCCGAACAGTGGGGCACATTCCTCTGCACCATATTCGACGAATGGGTGCGTCACGACGTGGGCGAATATTTCATACAGCTGTTTGACAGCGCACTTGCCAATTGGGTTGGCGTTGCTCCAGGACTGTGTACAATGGCAGCCGAATGCGGACACGCTGGAGTAATGGAATACAATGGTGACGTGTACTCATGCGACCACTTCGTCTATCCCGAGCATCGCCTCGGCAATCTTCGCGAAAGCACAGTGACGCAGATGATGTACTCAGCCAAGCAACGTGAGTTTGCCCGTATGAAGAAAGAGATGCTTCCGCAGCAATGCAAGGAGTGCGACGTTCTGTTCGCATGCCACGGTGAATGTCCCAAAAACCGATTCATAAACGACCGCTACGGCAATCCGGGACTCAACTATCTGTGTGCCGGCTATCACAAGTTCTTCAAGCACATAGCCCCATACATGGAGTTTATGAAGGGTGAACTGGCTGCCAAACGACCGCCTGCCAACGTCATGAACTACATCGTAAGCAAGTAGCGATTATTGAATAGCAGTAGGCGTCATATCACAATATATTTCACAACGAGATTTGCCACACTATCAGAAGGACTCCTTTTACATTCCAAAAGGGGTCCTTTTGCATTCCAAAAGGACTCGTTTTGCATTCCAAAAGGAGTCCTTTTGGGTTGTAAAAGGACTCCTTCTGAAAAACGAAAGGAAAACGCCCTAAATACACATTATTATATATATATGCAAACAAGCATTACATCTATGCAAACAAGCATTACATCTATGCAAACAAGCATTTATATAAGCAATCAAGCATCACATCTATGCAAGCAAGCATTATATATATACAAAACAGCGAAAGCCCCCAAGAAGCATAAAACTTCTTGGGGGCTTTCGCTATATCTTCGTTTTTCAGTATTTACTTGGCGTAAGCTACCGAACGTGTTTCGCGTATTACGGTGATCTTTACCTGACCAGGATATGTCATTTCGGTCTGTATCTTGTTGGCAATCTCGCCCGACAACTTCTCTGTTTCCTTATCGTCCATCTTGTCGGCACCCACAATTACGCGCAACTCACGACCAGCCTGTATGGCATATGTCTTTGTCACGCCAGGATAAGACATTGCTATTGCCTCCAGATCGTTAAGGCGCTTGATGTAAGCCTCTACGATTTCACGACGTGCACCGGGTCGTGCACCAGAGATAGCATCGCACACCTGAACGATAGGAGCCAACAATGTGTTCATTTCCATTTCATCGTGGTGAGCACCAATGGCATTGCAGATGTCCGGTTTCTCCTTATACTTCTCAGCTATCTTGGCACCATAGAGTGCGTGCGGCAATTCGCTCTCCTCGTCAGGCACCTTACCTATATCGTGCAACAAGCCTGCTCGCTTCGCCTTCTTGGGATTAAGACCAAGCTCAGCAGCCATAACAGCACAGAGATTGGCTGTCTCGCGTGCGTGCTGCAGAAGATTCTGACCGTAAGACGAACGATACTTCATCTTGCCGACAATACGTATGAGTTCGGGATGCAGTCCGTGTATGCCAAGGTCGATGGCTGTACGCTTACCTGTCTCGATTATTTCGTTGTCAAGCTGCTTCTTTACCTTAGCCACAACTTCCTCGATACGTGCAGGATGAATACGTCCGTCGGCTACAAGCTGATGCAGAGCCAAGCGACAAACCTCACGACGTACCGGGTCGAAGGCTGATATTACGATAGCCTCAGGGGTGTCGTCCACTACGATTTCCACACCGGTGGCAGCCTCAAGAGCGCGGATGTTACGTCCCTCACGGCCAATGATACGACCCTTTACTTCGTCGTTGTCAATGTGGAATACGCTCACTGAATTCTCAATTGCAGTCTCAGTAGCCACACGCTGGATTGTCTGTATGACGATTTTCTTAGCCTGTGTATTGGCGTTGAGCTTTGCCTCGTCCATAATCTCGTTGATGTAGCTTGCGGCATCGGTACGGGCTTCATCCTTCAAGCTCTCTACAAGGCGGTTCTTAGCTTCCTCTGCGCTCAGTCCAGAGAGTTCTTCAAGCTTCTCACGCTCCTTGGTCTGCATCTTGTCAAGCTCCTCCTGCTTGATAGCCAGAAGTTTCTTCTCATTGTCAATGCGCTGCTGGCACTGCTCAACCTCCTGCTTACGGCGTCCAAGTTCCTCCTGTCGCTGATTGAGCGAAATCTCACGCTGCTTCAGACGGTTCTCGTTCTGCTGAATCTTCTGGTTGCGCTGCTGCACCTCCTTTTCAAGTTCCGACTTCTTGTTGAGGAACTTCTCCTTTACCTCCAAGAGCTTTTTCTCTTTCAAAACTTCAGCCTCCTTAGTAGCGGCTGCTATCATTTCATTATATTTTCCCTTTATATAGCGGAAAACAGCATAGCCTGCGGCAACCACTACGACGAGTGCCACTAAGGCTGTGATTAATATACCAAACATATTCTTTAGTTACTTGTTACTTTATTATGTTCTTGTTATTTCTTTTGTTATATAGATTTTGCAGGTTCTGTCTACCGATTAAGTCAAAGTATGCAAAACTCCTACCCTTCAGGCTTACGCCTTCAGAGCATCCTCTATTTCCGAAGTCAATTGTGAGATTACGTCACGATAAGGTTGTGTATCGTTGCGCGAAAGCTCCATCTCATAGCGCAAGGCTATGTCGACGAGCGCCATATAAAAGATTTCTTTCATATTTACGGGTCCTTTATATCTCGCTGCATACGTATTTATCGTATTTGTGATAAGACTTGCGGCATCGCGATACAGTGGTTCGTCCTCCGGACGCACGTTGACTGGTATGTCTGTATCATAGACATGCAGCCTTATCCTAAGTTTCTCTGATTTGTCTTCAGCCATATTGCTCTGCAATGATTTGGCACATCGGCTACTATTGGCGCTTTACAGTCGCCAGTTGGGTCCGACTATGGTTACTTGTCGCTCTCGCCAAGCAGCGTTATGCACTTGTCGACTTGGCGTATCAAGCGTGCTATTCGCTTTTGCGCTGTCTCCATATCGCCGTCGGTTATAGTCACCATACGTGCCAGTTTAAGACTATCGTAGTCTGCACGCAGTTGTGCAAGCTGCTTCTCCAACGCATCCACTTTGGCAGCCTGGCTGTCGATAGTGGCCTGCAAAGCAGTATTCCGTTCCTTCAGTTCTTCATACTGAAGTATCATCTGCCTGACACGTGTAGTGAAAAGGTTGATTGAGTTGGAGTCAGCTACCATTTTGCTACGTTTTGATTACAAAATTAGTTTATTTTTGCGAATGTCACAAAAATATAGACAGTTTTCTACATTTCTGCCATTATTATTTTTTAGGCGCACCGTCCTCTGCTGCCTTGGGTTCTTTCTTGGCAAGCATCACCACTTGGTACACAAAATCAGTAGTCCACTTTTGGGTGAATCCAAGACGATGATTGTATTGACGCACAGCCAATACCGACTTCAATACGGCAGCGTCTGAATAGTCGTTCTTGTTGAATATTCCGTCAACAGTCTTCTCGGTCATCTTGTACAGAGCACTCTTGAAAATCGAGGGCAGGCGCAGCTTGAACTTCATAAGGTTACCCATAAGCATCATCAAGTCCTGTGTGAAGCCCTGGAACTGTACAAGATAAGCCTGCACGTCCTGCAGTTTGCGGCAGTTCTTGCGTACGCTCTGGTCTATTTCCTTAAAGAAGCTGTCGTCAGTGCCATATATCTCCTTCATCATCTTGCGACAAGCGGTCTTCTCCCCTACTCCAAGCTTGTTGTTAACGGTAGGAATGTGTAGCGTAGTCTTAAACACTCGCAAGTCGGGCAGAGCCGCAAGATTGGTAATACCAACATTAGAAGCTATTGTAGCCTGGAAGTAAACCCTAACAAGGTTCATATAATCTTCCATTCCACCAGTGTTCTTATCGTCGTTTTTCTTTCCGAAAATCTTTGAAAAAAGTCCCATAATTGATTTTATAATGTTTGATTATCTTTATATTTTGATGATTATTTCTTGCAAAATTACAAAAAAATATCAAACAGACAAGTTTTTTCACCCCCTATGCTACAATATTTGCCCTTTTTAGTTACATATTATATTTTTAAAGCTACAAACACATCGTAAACCAACAAAAAGTAGTATCTTTGTACACATTTAACACATTAGTTAATAAAAAGAGTAATACAACCAAACCACCCACATATGAAAGGAATCGTTTTAGCAGGTGGATCGGGTACACGCCTCTACCCTATCACCAAGGGCATAAGCAAGCAGCTTATACCAATATTCGACAAGCCGATGATATATTATCCTATATCAGTGCTAATGCTTGCAGATATTAAGGACATCCTTATCATTTCAACTCCTGCCGATCTTCCGTCGTTCAAGCGCCTGCTGGGCGATGGGAGCGACTTTGGCGTACACTTTGAGTATGCCGAACAGCCCTATCCCGGCGGTCTGGCTCAGGCTTTTATCATTGGCGAGGAGTTTGTTGGCGATGATTCTGTATGCCTTGTATTGGGCGACAATATATTCTATGGTGCCGGATTCTCACAACTTCTGCATGAGAGTGTGCTCAATGCCGAGAAGGATGGCAACGCTACTGTATTCGGTTATTACGTCAACGACCCTGAGCGTTATGGCGTTGCCGAGTTTGACAGCAACGGCAATTGCCTCAGTATCGAGGAAAAACCCGAACATCCGAAGAGCAATTACGCTGTTGTTGGACTCTATTTCTACCCCAACAGCGTCGTGAACATTTCCAAAACAATAAAGCCAAGCAAGCGAGGAGAGCTCGAAATCACAACAGTAAATCAAGAATATCTGAAACATGACAACCTGAAAGTAAAGACTCTGCAGCGCGGTTTTGCATGGCTCGATACCGGAACACACGACAGTCTGTCGGAAGCAAGCACATTCATTGAAGTCATTGAGAAGCGTCAGGGCCTTAAGGTAGCTTGCCTCGAAGAAATTGCATACAAGAAAGGATGGATAACAGCTCAACGACTCCAGGAAGTAGCAGAGCCAATGAGCAAAAACGAATATGGCAAATACCTGCTGCGACTCGCCGATGAAGGCTAAACCGCAGCATACAACCACACATTATCCCGCACAGAGGTAGTGCCTCTAAAACAAAAATCAAAGAGAAATAATATATCCAAAGAAATGGAAGAGAATAACCACATTGTACAACACAATTCACAACAAGACGTAGAGGAGTCTTCGTCAATCAATCTGCAACTCATATACAAGACACTGGTGCTCAACTGGCAGTGGTTTGTATTGTCGGTAATCGTATGTCTCGGCTTGGCGTTCTGCTATCTGAGATACGCCACTCCTATATATCAGGCAAGCGTAAAGTTGCTTATCAAGGACGACGACTCTCAAACTTCACGCTCGGGCAAGAGCGCATTGATGACATCAAGCACGCTCGGCATCATGACCAACTCGGCTGGTATCGACAACGAGATGGAGATACTCAAGTCGGCAAGACTTGCCGAACAGACTTGTCGCGACCTCAAACTGTATGTCACATATAAGAAAGAGGGACGCATCAAGGACAATATTATATATGGTAATGAGCCGATAAGAGCAGATATTGACCCTATACATCTTGAGAAACTCAAGTTCCCAGTATTCCTTGAAGTCAAATATCAGGATGGCAGATACCACATTACGGGCAAGTACAAGAACATATCGGACAACGACGAAAGCGCCAAGCCGGTGAAATATACTATCGACCGTGCTGCCGACCGTCTGCCTTTCAGCATCAACACAAGCGTCGGCATCATCTCGCTCAAGCGCACCGAAGCCAAAGCTCTGCCCGAAGGCAAGGTTCTGAAGATTTGTATCATGTCGCCGACTATGGCTGCAGTGAAATATACGAAGAGTCTTTCGGTAAGCCAGACGTCAAAGACTACTACTATCGCACAGCTTGTATTGAATGACGAAATGCCCAAACGTGCCACCGACTATCTTAAGCAGTTGGCTGAATGCTACAACCGTCAGGCCAATGAGGACAAGAACGAGATAGCTCTGCGTACCGAACAGTTCATCAATACTCGTCTGGAGAAGATTAACAGCGAGCTTGGACAGACTGAAGGCAATCTCGAATCGACCAAACGTCATTATCGTATTGTCGACCCGAAGATTAATTCTACATCGGCAGTAGCCAATACCGACGCTTTCAATCAGAAACTTGCAGAGATGAATACACAGATAGAACTGCTGTATAGCATCACCGAGTACATGAACGAACCGTCCAACAAGTACCAGACTCTACCTTCTAATGTAGGCTTAACCGACCCTACTGCAGCCAACCTCATCAACAAATACAATGAGATTGTTATGCAGCGCAACCGCCTGTTGCGTAGTGCAAGCGAGACTTCTCCAGCCGTATTGCCGCTCACAGCACAACTCGACGAACTGACATCGAGCATTCGTCGCGCTATGAGTCAGGCTCAACGCAACAACGAAATTCAGCGTAACAGCATTCAGCAGCAGTTCAACACCTATGCAAGCCAGATTGCTTCTACCCCTGAGCAGGAACGTATTCTTACTCAGATAGGTCGCCAGCAGGAGGTAAAGTCGGGTCTGTATCTTATGTTATTGCAAAAACGTGAGGAGAACTCGATCTCACTTGCTGCCACTGCCGATAAAGGTAAACTGATTGACGAACCGCAATACAATGGCAAGATAAGTCCCAAGGGTGCTATAATCCTTCTCATTGCGCTTGTTCTGGGACTTGCTATTCCTGTCGGAATATTGTTCATCATCAAATTCTTCCGATACAAGATAGAGGGTCACGACGATGTAGCAAGCCTCACATCGCTGCCCATTATCGGTGACGTTGCAATTGCAAGCGACACTGCAAAGACAAAGGCCGACATCGTGATACATGAGAACGAGAACAATCTTATGGAAGAAATATTCCGCTCAATGCGTAGTAATATCCAATTCCTGTTGCCCGAAGGCAAGAAGACCGTGATGTTCACATCTACCACATCGGGCGAAGGCAAGACGTTCACAGCAGCCAATCTGGCAGTAAGCTTTGCTCTGCTAGACAAGAAAGTGATACTTATTGGTCTTGACATACGCAAGCCTCGACTTGCCGAACTGTTCGAAATCAACGACTATCGACATGGCATTACCAATCTGCTTGTAAAGTCTGAGCCTACAGAAGCTGACATTGACAGCCAGATTATACCTTCAGGTGTCAACAAGAACCTCGATCTCTTGATGGCAGGACCAATCCCGCCAAACCCAGCCGAGCTTGTTACACGCAAGTCGCTCGACGCTATATTCGACATACTCAAGCAGAAATACGACTACGTGATTATCGATACAGCTCCTGTAGGACTCGTTACTGACACATTGCAGATAGCCCGTGTTGCCGACCTTACAGTATATATGTGTCGCGCCGACTACACTCCAAAGTCAAGTTTCAACCTCATCAACGGCCTGAGTTCAGATCATAAGCTGCCAAAGGTGTCTATCGTTATCAACGGTATCGACATGTCGAAGAAGAAATACGGCTACTATTACGGCTATGGCAAGTACGGCAAGTACGGACAATACGGCAATAGTGGTAGCAATGTTGGTTATGGTAGCTTTGGATCGTACGGAAGTTATGGCAACTACAGCAACAGTGGCTATGGCAACAAGAACGACAAGTCAATAAAAGCATAACAAAAATAGACATTATATAATAAGTACACACATTATATATATGGTAATTGCATTAGACTTCGACGGTACTATTGTCGAACATAAATATCCTGCGATTGGCGAGGAGATTCCTTTCGCTACCGAAACGATTCGTATGCTCATTGCCGAACGCCATAAAGTGATATTGTGGAGCGTACGTGAGGGCAAGCTTTTGGACGAAGCTGTCAACTGGTGTCGCGAACGTGGCATTGAATTTTATGCCGTCAACCGCGACTATCCGGAAGAGACAATGACCAACAACAATCATTTCTCGCGCAAGCTGAAAGCAGATCTGTTTATCGACGATCGCAACCTTGGTGGACTGCCCGACTGGGGATTGATTTACCAAATGGTGCACAACAAGATGACATGGAATGACGTGATACGCAATGCACGTCCTTCGCTCAATTCGCACGAGGCTCCAAAGCGCAAGAAGAAGTGGGGAATCTTCTAAAAAAACAATCTCCACTTTAAAACATAAAAGCAACAAATACGCAAATATTTGAGTTCAATACGGTTATTAAGGACTCAAACGTTTGCGTATTTTTTATTTTTACACTATATTTGCATTATTGCATTGACAACGCAACAAAACCCAAACAAGCCCACACAATGCCCCGGTTTGTTATACATACATGTAAAGCGATATAGAGAAACATATAAAGCGATATAGACAAACATATAAAGCTATAAAGAGAAAGAAAAACCAGAACAATTAATATATGAAAAGACTATACCTATTATCGATGCTGATAATGTTGTTTGTCAGCACATCGGCGTTAGCCTCTCCACGTACTTTCAGCCAAGCGAAAGCCATAGCCGAACGCAAAGCGGCATTGCTTGGCATCAAGATTGACAAAAAGGTAGCTGCCAAAGCACCCTCTATGAATGGTGGAATAACGACAGCCGTGTCACCCTACTACGTTTTCCCATTTGGCGAAAACAAGGGATTTGCCATTGTTTCGGGCGATGACGATATGCCAGAGATTGTAGGTTATGCCGACCATGGAACCTACGATGCCAACAATATGCCTGCTGCAATGGCAGCTTTTCTCAACAATTATCGTGCTACGATTGAAGCTATGAAGCAAGGCAACGCCTCAGCTATAAAGAATATAGCTGAAGCCAAGGCTCTGCGCGCCAACAACACACGTGCAACTACAGCCGTAAGTCCGTTGCTGGGAGATATAAAGTGGAATCAATCAGAGCCTTATAACAATATGTGTCCTTCATACGACGGCACCAATCTGTCGGCAACGGGATGCGTAGCTACTGCTATGGCGCAGGTAATGATGTACTGGAAATATCCCAAAGAACTGAAAGCCGACATTAATAAATACGAGACTTACACACACAAGTTGCAGGTTGCAGGCGAATTAAAGGGTCAGAGATACGACTGGGACAATATGCTCCCCACATATACCAATAATAATTATACCCAGACTCAAGCCGATGCCGTAGCCAAACTGATGTTGCATTGTGGTAAAGCTGTAGAAATGGACTATGGTGAGGAATCGGGAGCCATCGTTACACCTGGCCGTCTTGCCAAATACTTCGGTTATGATTCCGACCTGATGCTCGACCTTTCGCGCACATGCTTCACTCTTGCGGAGTGGACAGCAATCATTGATAAGGAACTTCAAGCAAAACGTCCGATTCTATACAGCGGCAGAACTACAAATGGTGGTCACCAATTTGTATGCGACGGAAGCGACGGCAACGGACTCTATCATATCAATTGGGGATGGGGCGGCTATCAAGACGGATACTTCGACATCACCATTCTTAATCCTGGTCAGGGTGGAATAGGTGCCGGAAACGTAACTGATGGCTACAACCGCAACTGTGATATGATTATAGGTATACAGCCTGACAACGGCAAAGTGGACGAACCTATAGCTGAAATACCTTTCATCACAGTGTTTGAAAGTGATTATAATGGACATGCCACAAGCATTGAGCTGACCAAATCGACACGACAGAGCGCCACCGAGAAGTTCTCTTTCAAGATAAAAGAGTGGATGACAAACCTGACATATAATGGTTTTAATGGCAAGTTTGGTTATGGTATTAGCGATGGTAATGGCGGATATCAATTGATATCGGATGCAGAAGACATACCAATTGAAGGTGTTGATGAAAACGGAGGTGGCAAATCCATTGGAACAACATATACAATTGACTACGCTTTTGCTCCCAACAAAACTTACACCATATACGCCATATACAGCACCGACAACGGAAAGACATGGAAAAAGTGTGCCTACTATTATATGCAACCATACGTTGTGAAGTCTACGGCTACCACTCTGTCGCTTGTAAAGACCCAACTCACAGCCGAGATAACATCAAAAGAGACACAATACAGTGGAGTTGAAGGCACATTAGAGCTTAGTATCACCAACAATGGTGACGATGAGTTTATCGGACTGATCAATGCGTACACATCAAGCACAGCCACATGCCCTGATGATGCAATCGCACAACCATACATGACCATACCCGCCCACTCTACCGTAACACGCGAAATCGCTATCACACCAACAACCGTTGGCGATATGTACGTGTGGATTGAAGACGGAGAAAGTGGCGAAATGCTGCTGAATGCAAAGAAGTTTAATGTTGAACAGACAACAGAGCCATCATATACAATAGTAAGCGTTACTACAAATGCAACACCTGGTGTATATGAAACAGAAAAAGCATACATCAATACAGATAAAGTGAAAGTGCCACGAGTAGACGATGAGAAAGCAGAGTTTACATTTGGTATACGTAATAATGGAGGAACTGGAGTACTAAAATACATATTCTGGGTATGGAATTTAGAAAACGATAGTTATAAGTTGGTCAATACTGTTTATAAGAAGAAGATACCGGGAAACGGCGAAATTACTTATCTGCCAATATCATTTACCCCAGAATTTGCAGGAGGAAACACCATTTACCCACTGATTGAGCAAATAGACAGCAACGGCAAGAATGATGCTATCCCAACATCTCTACCAAATTATTTTATCCCTATCGTTGGAAACGAGAATTATGGATACAAATTTAATGGTTCTAATCCCGTTGTCTACATAGCTGGCAAGCCCAACGCAATAAGCGGAGTTACGGATTCAGCTTCAAGCTACGTGCTTGGTGGCACGAGCGAGATAACAATCCTTACCGAAAAAGCTGAGCGTCTGCCGATATTCCGCATTGATGGCAGCAAGGTTTGTGACGTGATTACCGAGGCAAACACCGCCAAACACGTGACCGTTGCACCCGGACTGTACATAGTACGAGGAAAGAAAATAGTAGTAAAATAGTACATGAAGAGCTGCAACACAGCAGTAAGACACAAGACAATAATATTTTAGTAAATTCATTAAAAGATAAAAACTTTTGGCATTTTCGTCAAAAGTTTTTATCTTTGCATACGATAAGATATTTTAAAACAAACCATCAAAAAGCGAGACAATTGCCTATCGGAACACATTTACTCAATCAAAAATAGAGAAAAATGAAGAAAATACAGGATATGACCGACGAAGAGTTGGCATTATCATATATCGATGGGAACAACCGCGCTTTTGATTTGCTGTTGCTTCGCAATCAGTCGAACATATACTCATACATTCTTTTTATTGTACACGACCGTGAAACAGCCGAAGATCTGTTTCAAGATACGTTCGTGAAGGCTATTGCATACATGCAGGACGGGCGCTACACCACGTCGGGCAAGTTTGGCGGATGGCTCATGCGCATTGCCCACAACACCGTGATGGACTGGTATCGCAGTCTGGCACAATTCCACTTTGTCGAAGCCAACAAAGACAATGACCTCTCAAACGTCAGCGATCCGAGCTTGGTTGTAGGCAATATCGAAAACCAATACGTCAACAGTCAGACGCTGAAGGATGTGCGCCGACTGCTCGACATGCTTCCTATGATACAGCGCGAAGTAGTATATATGCGCTTCTATCAGCAGTTGTCGTTCAAGGAGATTGCCGAAACGACAAACTGCAGCATCAACACCGCTCTCGGACGCATGCGTTACGCTGTGCTAAACATGCGACGCATGGCAAAGACATACGGTATGACACTGCAGTTGTCAATATAAATATGTAAGACAGAATTATCCGATATACAGTTGGGGATTTCCTAAAATCAGTGTTTTAGGAAATTCCCAACTATTGTTTTTCCCTCAGGTGTGAGCACGCTCTCGGGATGAAACTGTATGCCGTGGATGTCATACTGGCGATGGCGCATAGCCATTATCTCGCCATCATCAGACATGGCTGTCACCTCAAGACATTCTGGCACCGAATCTTTTGCTACCACCCAGCTGTGATAACGTCCCATCATGACACGTTCGGGCAGACCTTCGAAGATGTAGTCGTTGCCCAACTGCGTTCCCTCGGTTTGCACTCCGTGATACACTTCTTTAAGATTTTCAAGACTCGCACCGAACACTTCGCCTATAGCCTGATGTCCGAGACACACGCCAAGTATAGGTTTGCGTCCGGCGTATGTGCGTATCACGTCGAGCAGCAAGCCCGCCTCAGACGGAATGCCGGGTCCGGGACTTAGTACAATCTTGTCGTACTGCTCCAAATCCTTCAACTCGAACTTGTCATTACGAACCACATCGACCTCCGCTCCCAGATCTTTGAGCAGGTGGGAGAGGTTGTATGTGAATGAGTCGTAGTTGTCTATAATCACTATTTTCATTTTTCAGCTTCTTTTATTGCTTTTCTTAATGCTCCTAATTTGTTGTTGACTTCCTGCAATTCGTACTCAACGTTGCTCTTGGCTACTATGCCGCCGCCAGCCTGAAACCACAGTTCGCCGCCACGACTTACAAACGTGCGTATTGTAATGGCCTGGTTCAGATTGCCGTTGAGTCCGATAAATCCTACGCATCCGCCATAAGCGCCGCGGTTGTGAGGTTCGAGTTCGGAAATGATCTGCATTGCACGCACCTTGGGCGCACCCGACAACGTGCCTGCAGGGAACGTATCGATGAATGTCTTTACGGCATCTGCCCCCTCGTCAAGCTGTCCGCTGACACGGCTCACGAGATGCACAACGTGCGAGTAATACTGCAAATCCTTATAGAAATCAACCTTAACATCATGGCAGTTGCGCGAGAGATCGTTGCGCGCAAGGTCAACCAGCATCACATGTTCGGCATTCTCTTTAGGGTCATTGCGCAGGAACTCGGCAGCACGACGGTCGGCATCGGCATCGCCCGTACGTCGTGTAGTGCCTGCAATAGGGTCGATGTAAGCCTTACGGTTCTCTATACGGCAGTGAGTTTCGGGCGAAGAGCCGAATATACGAAATCCTCCGAAGTCGAAGTAGAACAGATAAGGACTGGGGTTGATGCTGCGCAACGTGCGGTAGAGCTTGAAGTCGTCGCCCTCAAAATGCTGTATGAAGCGGCGCGAGATGACCACCTGAAACACGTCGCCACGCAGACAGTGCTGTATTCCGCGTCGTATGTTGGCACGATGCTCGTCGTCGGTGAGTGGCGAAGTACACTCGCCTACAGCACGAAATCCGTAGTCCTGACCTACAGCCGAATCGAGCGACAGCTTCATAGCGTCAAGAGCATCGTCGCCACCGAGTGTGACGAGCGTCATACGACTGTTGAAATGGTCGATAACAACAATGTCCCTATACATTATATATAATATGTCGGGCGCATCGTTCTCCTTCTGCGTCTCGTCCTTAACATTGATGTGCTCAAAGTAGCGCACCGCATTGAACGTGGTATATCCGAACAATCCGAACACATCCGAATGTTCGCCACTGATGTCGAAGTGCTGCATAAACTCGTTGATGGCAACATCGCAGGTATAATCGTCGTTGATATTGCGACGCAACACGCCGCCTCCGGGAAGCGAGAATGTCGCCAGCCCATGACCTATAGCAATGCTACCTATGGGATGAGTGGCTACAAACGAGCGGCTGCTCGACCGGTCGTGATAGTCGCTACACTCCATCAATGCGCTCTGCACGCCACGATAGCGCATGCGCATATACACCGAAACGGGTGTGTACATGTCGGCGAGCATGTCGCACGACACTGTATTGTATTTGAATTTAGAAGTTTCCATATTCGCCAGCCATTTGCTTGTTACTGAGATAAGTCTCCACATCCTTGTCGCCACGACCGCTCACGGTGAGCACCACCACATCGTCCTTCTTGAACTTTAGGTGCTGCAACGCAGCAATGGCGTGTGCCGACTCTATGGCAGGGATGATGCCCTCCATACGGGTGAGTTCGTATCCGGCGCGAATAGCCTCGTCGTCCTTTATTGCCAATACATCAATACGTCCCTGCTGGGCAAGATTGGCATGCATAGGCCCTATGCCCGGATAGTCCAGACCAGCCGAAATGGTGAATGCCTCCTTTATCTGTCCGTCTGCTGTCTGCATCACCATAGTGCGCGCACCATGAATGATGCCCTCCTTGCCGCAATGTATCGTGGCAGCGGTGTAGTCGGTGTCTACGCCATGACCGGCAGCCTCAGCCAGCACCATCTTCACCTTCGGATTGTCTACATAGTGATATATCGTTCCGGCGGCATTGCTTCCGCCACCAATGCAAGCCACGAGAAAATCGGGATAGTCGCGTCCCACCTTCTCCTGAAGCTGCCATTTCAATTCTTCGGAGATGACACTCTGCATACGAGCCACAATGTCGGGATATGGATGCGGGCCCATTGTCGAACCGACAATGTAGAAAGTGTCCTGCGGATGACAACACCAGTCGCGTATAGCCTCCGAACATGCGTCGCTGAGCGTCATGTTGCCAGTAGTGACGGGATGCACTTTGGCACCAAGCATACGCATACGCTCCACGTTGGTGTGCTGGCGCTCGACATCGGTCTTGCCCATAAACACCTCACACTCCATATCCATCAATGCGCAAACAGTTGCAGTGGCCACTCCGTGCTGTCCGGCTCCGGTCTCGGCAATGATGCGTGTCTTGCCCATCTTCTTAGCCATGAGAATCTGCCCGATGGTATTATTTATCTTGTGCGCACCCGTATGGTTGAGGTCTTCACGCTTCAGATAGAGCTGACATCCATACTTCTCGCTCATACGACGGGCGTAATACAGCGGCGAAGGGCGACCTACGTAGTCGCGCAAGAGTGCGCGATACTCGTTCTTGAACTCCTCGCTCTCGATGATTGGGATGTAAGCCTCCTGCAAGTCGGTAACGCACTTGTGCAGAATCTCAGGTATATAGGCGCCGCCGAAGCGACCGTAAAATCCGTTTTTAGGTTTTGCTAATGTCATAATCTTTTGTGTTTTGGTTATTATATAATAAGGTGTACTTACTTCTTCAATGCATCGAACAACTGGCTGAGTGCCTCGTCGGCATTGCCTGTGTCACGAAGCAGAGTGACGAACTTGCTGCCTATGATGGCACCGGCGGCATTGTTCTGCGCGCTTTCGAGCGTCTGGCGGTTGCTGATGCCGAAGCCTATCATGCGCGGATTGTGCAGATTCATGGCATTGATACGCTGGAAGTATTGCTGCTTGGCTTCGTCGAAATTCTGCTGCGCACCGGTTATACTTGCCGAACTTACCATATATATGAATCCATCGGTATGGCGGTCGATAAAGCGTATGCGTTCCTCAGACGTTTCGGGCGTTATCATCATGACGCAACGCAGATTGTAGCGGTCGGCAAGAGGCTTTATCTCATTGAGATAGTCATCGAAGGGCAGGTCGGGGATGATGAATCCCGAGACTCCGCACTCCACACAACGCTGGCAGAAGCGCTCATATCCGTAGTGCATAATGACATTGAGATAGCCCATAAGCACCAGCGGGATATTCACCTGCGACTTGATTGCGTCAAGCTGACCGAAAAGCGTTTCGAGCGTCATGCCGTTCTTCAGTGCAACGGTTCCCGCACTCTGTATCACCGGACCGTCAGCCAGAGGGTCGCTGAATGGTATTCCCACCTCAATCATGTCTATGCCGTGGCGCTGCATGGCGAGTATTACGTCAGCAGTCATGTCTTTCTCGGGACAGCCTGCACAGAAATACAGCGACAATAGCTTGCGGTCGCCACGCTCTGAAAACAATCTGTTTATCTTATTCATATCCTATGTTTTTTATTTTTTAGATTATCTTATATATTGAGCAATCGCCCTATGAACTCTTCGAGCAACCTGACATCCTTCAGAGCCGGCTCGGTCTCAAACATCGAATTAAGGTCGACTCCTGCAAACTGCTTATGACTTACCGCCTTGATGCGTTCGGCATCGTCCGGCCCTATGCCTCCGCTCAGCAGGAATGTCACTGTGCCTTGATAGCTGTCGAGCAGCGACCAGTCGAACTGCGTGCCGCTTCCGCCATAACCCGTACACTTAGTGTCGAAGACAAACATGTCGACCAAGCCCTCGTACTGTGCGCAACGTGCAATGTCGTCGGCAGAGGCTATGCTCATAGCCTTGAATATCTTCAGTTCAGGACGTATGTCGGACACTATGGTAGAGCGCAGATTGCGTATGAACGTGGGCGACTCGGATCCGTGCAACTGAACTGCGTCAAGCTTGAAAGCCACTACATGCGTAATGATGTCCTGCACCGTAGCATCGACAAACACCCCCACTCTATCAATGTGGCGCATCTGACTGGCATCGGTGGCATGGCTCATGTCGGCATCGGCAAGGTCGGGCATAAGTCCGGTGCGCACACGCTTCATGTCGACATAGCGGCTGCTCTTGGGATAGAATATAAATCCCATGTAGTCGATGGGCAGCTGGGCCACGGCACGTATGTTGTCGGGCTGGCGCATTCCGCACACCTTAATAAGTGGTTTAATCATATTGCTCATTTTGCGATTTGTATTACGTTGATTTTCAATGATTTATATCTTGCCTTCAAAAAGGGGTCCTTTTGCATTGTAAAAGGAGTCCTTTTGGAGTGCAAAAGGGGTCCTTTCGGAGTGCTAAAGTTGTCCTTTTGGAGTGCAAAAGGAGTCCTTTCGGAAACGGCATGTTCTGCACCGCTATTTCTGTAGCATTTGCTTGAGCGCCAAAGGCGGGTTTTCTTCCTTCATAAAGCGTTCGCCCATGAGGAAACCATGGTAGCCAGCCATGCGCAAAGCCTCAAGAGTGGCGGCATCCTTCAGTCCGCTTTCGCTTATGCGGCAAGTGTCTTCGGGCAGACGACTGGCAAGACGGAACGATGTCTGCACATCGGTGTGAAACGTCCCGAGGTTGCGATTGTTCACTCCCGACATATCAGGCTGCAAGTCGGCATATTCAGTATCGGCTTCGCTATGCATTTCGAGCAGCACCTCAAGGTTGAGTTCATGAGCCATATCAATCAGAGCGCGACACTCGTCCTTCTTCAGGCAGGCTGCAATCAGAAGCACAGCCGACGCTCCGCAGAGGCGAGCCTGAAAGAGCTGGTATTCGTCGACGACAAAATTCTTGTAGAGTATGGGCAGCGTCACGCCACTGTTACGTGCCTTCTGTATGTCGCTGTCGTCACCTCCGAAGTAAGGAGTGTCGGTGAGTATGCTCAGAGCCGAAGCTCCCGACTGCTGATAGCCCAGTGGAATCTGTGCCGAATCGGCATCCTGCTTTATCCATCCCTTAGACGGCGAGCGACGTTTGAATTCGGCTATTATGCCCGTCTGACTGCTCTTCAGAGCCTGGCTCATCGACGGCACGGATATGCCTTGCTGCATGAGCAGCTCCACCTCCTGGTGTATAGTGCGCTCAGTAAGCTGGGCCTTCATCTGTTGTAGGTCGACACGCTTGCGTGCTACGATTTCTTCTAATATATCCATAATAAATGCCATAAGCTATGGTACATACCGCTCCCCTCCCTACTGGGGAGGGGCTGGGGGTAGGGCCTTTATCCGTTAATCTCCCTAAACTTCTTGAACGTTGCCAGTGCTCGTCCGCTCTCTATCGACTCTCGTGCTATGTCGATACATTCCTCAATGGGTTTCTGTCCGCGTTCGAATGTCTGTATACCGAATGCCGCATTGGCTATCACGATGTTCTTCTGTGCAGACAGCGCACGGTTCTCAAGCACGGCATCGAATATCTCGGCGGCTTCCTTTTCGGTGGCACCTGCTACGAGTTCTTCGGGCTTTGCCTTCTGCATACCGAGATCGGAGGGCGAGAAAATACGCTCATAGGTATTGGTGGCAACCTTGAAGTCGCCCGTAAGCGAAATCTCGTCGTATCCGTCGATGCTGTTGACTATAGCGTAATCGACACCCAAGCGACGATACACCTCGCTGTAGAGCTTCATCTGACTGAGAGTGGCTACGCCCAATAGCTGACATTTGGGTTGCGATGGATTGACCAGCGGACCGAGCAGATTGAAGCATGTGGGAAACTGCAAAGCCTTGCGTATCGGACCAACAAACTTCATTGCCTTGGCAAAGAGCTGGGCATGCAGGTAAACGATGCCACACTCGTTGATAGAACGGTTGAGCTTGTCAAGGTCGGCAGTGAACTTCACGCCGTGCTGTTCGATGACGTTCGAGGCCCCTGAGGTAGATGTGGCAGAATAGTTGCCGTGCTTTGCCACCTTGTATCCAGCTCCTGCTATGACAAAACATGAAGTGGTGGAAATGTTGAATGTGTTCTTGCGGTCGCCTCCAGTGCCTACCACGTCGATGTAACGGTCGCAGTCGAGTACGGCATGAACTCCCGTTTCGAGTATTCCGTCGCGAAATCCAAGCAGTTCGTCTACCGTTACGCCACGCATCTGGAGCGCTGTGAGCAGTGCCGAAATCTGTTCGCTGTGATATTCGTCGCGTGTTATACCAAGCAGAATATCCTTTGTCTCCTGACGGCTGAGCTTCTCGCCGCCAAGCACCTTTTCCAAAATCAACTTCATTGTTGCCATATTACAATCCTTTTAAATGTTGTAAACTGTTATAACTCCCTTGAATAGGGATATAAAAAAAGACCTGTCGCGTGAGCGGCAGGCCTGTCTTATTATCTCTATATACGAAAATAATGCGTAGGTGCTATCTTCTCACGACTTTTCAGATCTTGAGCTACGCCACCACCAAAATGTAAGCTGTGCATTATTCATATACTGTATTCTTTTAATTAGTAATCCATTCGATTGCAAAAGTAGGAAATAATTATTAATTCACAAGTTTTTTGAAGACTTTTTTATACAATCACTGATATTTTGTTCGATTTAGTGTATTCTGAGTATAAAAATGTATTATTACACCTTTATTATATAGAAAAAAAATAAAATGCGCCAGAATATAATAATAAACAATCATCGTCGTTAATGATAATAAAGACGTAACAACAAACAAAACATTTCGCCTATGAAGATTTTTACCCCAGACGAGGCTCGACCCTCAGAACTTACGCTGAACATCATACGCCAGATAGCATACGCCTATCGGGTGATGAAAGGCGACGGACAAAACGAAGCGTATATGACAAACTAATCTCTAAAACTATTTTATAAAAGAAAGACTATCACAGATATGGAAACACTTATTTCACCTTCACTGCTGTCTGCCAACTTCATCAACCTCAAGAAGGACATCGAGATGATCAACAACAGTGAGGCCGACTGGCTTCATCTGGACATTATGGACGGCGTTTTCGTACCCAACATCTCTTTCGGTTTCCCCGTAATAGAGGCTGTGGCTAAGGAATGCAAGAAGCCGCTCGACGTGCATCTGATGATTGTACATCCCGAAAACTACATCAAGCAGGTGGCTGCCACGGGCGCCATGATGATGAACGTACACTTCGAGGCGTGCGTACACTTGCACCGCACCGTCCAGGAGATACATGCCGCAGGTATGAAAGCCGGCGTCACGCTCAATCCTTCTACTCCTATCTGCATGCTTGAGGACATCATCAACGATGTTGACATGGTGCTGCTCATGAGCGTTAACCCTGGTTTTGGCGGACAGATGTTTATTCCCGGCATCGTGGAAAAGACACGCAGACTGAAGAAAATGATTGAGGAGAAAGGCAGCAAGGCCCTTATCCAGATTGACGGTGGCGTTAACGACAAGACCGCACCGCTGCTGGTAGAGGCAGGAGCAGACGTATTGGTAAGCGGCAGCTACATATTCAAGGCAGCCGACCCGATAAAGACAATACACGAATTGAAGAACTGCAAATAATATTCAGTTCATAATTGATAATTGAGAGTTGAGAGTTTTTTTAGTTGAGAGGTGAGAGTTTAGAATTGAGAGTTATGATTAGCTTTGACCAAAAGTTTTAAGCTATACATTTTTTCAATATATAATATCAACATTACATATCATAACTCTCAACTCTCAATTCTAAACTCTCAACTGAGCAATTACTCATTAGAGAAGTCAGCCACCATCTTGCGATACATACTATAGGCACGTGAGCGCGATATGTATCCCGTTATATGACCTGCCGTATTCACTACCGGCAAATAGCGCGTGCCCTTAAGGTCGAACTTGCGCATCACTTCTTCCATCGAATCACCCTCGGCTACCTGTGCTGCAATTGGCTGCATAAGCTGACGAACGGTGAACTTATTGTACAATTCGGCACGGAACATGACGTGGCGAATCTTCGTAATGTCTATCTCACCCAATATCGATCCGGCTGCATTGAGCACCGGAATGAAACTGGTGTGGCTCTTTGATATGGCATTGACCAATCGTCCAAGCGGCATATCGGGGTCAACGGCTGTATAGTCGCGTTCTATCACACTGTCCATACTCATAAGCGTGAGCACCGACTTGTCTGTATGGTGGGTGACGAGCTTGCCCTCACGTGCCAGTCGCATGGCGTAAATGCTGTGAGGCTCGAAAATGCTTATCGTCATAACCGAACTTACTGCCACTATCATAAGCGGCATGAAGAGGTCGTAGCCGTTGGTTATCTCGGCTATGAGGAAGATACCCGTAAGCGGAGCATGCATTACACCTGCCATCACACCAGCCATTCCGAGCAATGTGAAGTTCTTCTCGGGAATATTCGTTCCTATCTGGTACATATTCCAAAGACGCGAAAAGAGGAATCCGCTGAATGCACCGACGAACAATGACGGTGCGAACGTTCCACCACAACCGCCTCCACCATTGGTGGCTGCAGTGGCAAAGGTCTTTGTGAAAATGACCAAGGCGATGAAGAGTATGAGCAGATGGCCATTGCCATAGAACATAGAATTCTTGAGCACTTCGTTCCAGTCGGCTTCGCTCGAACCGTTGAGCAGAATGTTGATGGCGCTATATCCTTCACCATAAAGTACGGGGAAGAGGAATATCAGCGAACTCAACATCAGTCCGCCTAATGCCAACTTGCCCCAACGATGCTGCTTCATCCGCCCGAAAATGCCCTCGCATACCGACATGGAGCGTATGAAGTAGAGGCTGACAAGTCCGCATACTACTCCAAGAACGATGCTGGCAGGTACACGTTCTACTACCCATCCGCTGTCAAGATGAAAGGTGAAGAGCGAGTCACTGCCCATAAATACGTATGTAAAGCACGTGGCTGTGACGGCAGCCGTAAGGATTGGCAGCAGCGAAGCCATACTAAGGTCTACCATAAGGACTTCGAGCGTAAACACAAGTCCGGCTATCGGGGCCTTGAAGATACCGGCTATGGCGGCTGCGGCACCACATCCTACAAGCAGCATGAGCGTCTTGTTGTCCATACGGAAGAATCGTCCAAGATTGGAACCGATGGCTGAACCCGTAAGTACGATAGGTGCCTCGGCTCCTACCGAACCACCGAAACCGATTGTTATAGCTGATGCAACTACCGAAGTCCAGCAGTTGTGAGCCTTAAGACGCGACTGCTTGGATGATATGGCGTATAGAATACGTGTGATACCGTGCGAAATGTTGTCCTTGACAACGTAGCGTACAAACAACGAAGTCAAGAATATACCTACAACAGGAAACATAAGGTACATCCAGTTGAACGTGTTGGCATGGAAACGCGACGTGAGCAACTGCTGTATCTCGTGTATGAGCGAGTGCAGAAGGAATGCGGCTACCGAGGCGAAGAAGCCGATGAAGAAAGCCAGGATTATCGTCGCCTGACGATCACTAAGGTGCTTGATACGCCATTGGTAGAGTCGCAATCCAAGACTTCTTATTGCTGAAGTGCTTGAAACCGATTGTTGCATCTCTTACTTTCTGATAATTGTTACTCTACCGTCCTTAGTAAGCTTTATGATACTGCTCGGCTTGTGCGGCTTGTGTTCCTGACGACGGGTCCAGCAGACATAATCTACCGCCTCAAGTATCTCAGGCGATATGTCGCAATAGTTCTGGGCAGCAGGCTCACCGCTTATATTGGCACTTGTGCTGACTATGGCTTTCTGGAATCTATAGCACAACTCTTTAGAGAAAGGTTCGTTGGTGACGCGCAATCCGATGCTGCCATCCTCGGCAATGAGGTTGGGAGCAAGGTTTACGGCACCGTCAAGAATAACTGTCGTTGGCTTGTCTGACAATTCCATAAGGTCCCATGCCACCGAAGGAACATCGCGTACATAACGCTGTACACGGTCAACGGAGTCGGCAAGGCATATTAGCGCCTTGGAATCATCACGCTGTTTGATCTTGTAGATTTTAGCTACAGCATCAGCATTGGTGGCATCGCAGCCCAATCCCCAAACAGTATCTGTAGGATAGAGTATCACCCCACCCTTCTTCATTGCGTCAATGGCATTCTTGATATCTTCTTTCTGTGTCATCGTTTTTTATATTTTAGTGTGTGTTTACTTCTTATACAACACGCAAAGTTACGTATTTTTAAGCACAAACCGTCAACGATACAACGAAAAAACACTACCTTTGCATACAAAACAATAAAAGAAACGATGGAAAAGAAAGACTTACGCATAGTATTTATGGGAACTCCTGAGTTTGCCGTGGGTTCGCTCAAGCTGCTTGTGGAGAATGGATATAATGTTGTGGCGGTTGTTACCCAACCCGACAAACCCGTAGGACGACATGGTTCGGTGCTGCGCGCTTCGGCTGTTAAGGAATATGCTTTGGAGCACGGATTGCCAGTACTGCAACCGGTAAAGATGAAGGATCCGGAATTTGTAGAACAGTTGCGAGAATACAACGCCGACTTGCAGGTAGTGGTGGCGTTCCGTATGTTGCCCGAGGTGATATGGGATATGCCACGATTCGGCACATTCAACGTGCATGCCGCATTGCTGCCGCAATACCGCGGAGCGGCTCCTATCAACTGGGCTGTCATCAATGGCGAGACAAAGACGGGTGTCACAACCTTCTTCCTCGACCATGACATAGACACTGGTCGCATCATCATGCAGCGCGAATTCCCAATTCCAGACGATGCTGACGTGGAATATGTTTATGACGGACTTATGGAATTGGGCGCAGGCATATGTCAGGACACTGTCGATCTCGTTATTTCTACCGATGGCAATGTTCCTTCTCAGCCGCAACGCGAAGACATCGAACTCAAGGCTGCACCGAAGATATTCAAGGAAACCTGTCAGATAGACTGGAATAACAACGCCAAACGCATTTACGACTTTGTGCGCGGACTCAGTCCTTATCCTGGAACATGGACTACACTTGCATCAAACAGCGAGACCGAGAAGACGGAGGCAAGCATTATAAAGATATTCAAGACTTGCAAAACGGGTATAAATTGCAATGGTACAGCTCCCGGAACTATGAAAACAGAAAACACCAAACTTATGGTTGCCGCCAACGACGAATGGCTCGACATAGTAGAACTGCAAGCGGCTGGAAAGAAACGCATGGCTGCACGCGACTTCCTTAACGGATTCAAGCATATTACCGACATGCACATGAAATAAACAATAGCAAGCAAAAAAAATTGGGATGCCTTCCATATCGCATGGAAAGCATCCCATTCTTATTAACCAATATTTATACAAGAACCCTTAACGGGTGTTCTTTTTATTATTCAGCAGGCTGCTCGTCGGCCTTAGCCTTCTTGGCAGCAGGCTTCTTTGCAGCTGGAGTCTTCTTCGGAGCAGCAGCCTTTACAGGAGCCTTTGTCTTCTCAATCTTAGCACGGAGCTTCTCCTCTGTAGCCTCGATTTTCTCAATCTTAGCCTGAAGGCGAACTATCTCCTTATTCTTCATCTCAATCTCCTCATCCTGATTCTTGATGGTTGTGAGCAGTGAGCTCAGCTCTTCATTGTCTACATCCTCTGGATAGAGTGAGTTTACACGTGAAATGAAGTCGCCAAGAATGTTCATATAGTTAGTGAATGCATCAAACGGACTTGAATAGATTCCACGGTTGATACCAACCTGCGACGGTTTTGTAGTCATCTGACGGAAATTGTTAGATGCCTGCAGATAGTCCCAATCCTGATTGATGCGCGGATCGTTAGCAATACGAACACGGTCGGCTACGCTATAGAGCTTGTTGAAAGCCTCACGCTGCATCGGATTACCAAGCCAGCAGCTGCAATCACGCTCCTCATCATTCCATGACAAAGTATCGGGAACGTCAACAGCACTGACACTCTGGAACGAATCGCATATCTCTGACGGTGTAGAGAATGTCACGCCACGCTGCTTGGCACACTCAGGCAATGCCTTAAAGAAGTCGAGGATGTTGCTTGACAGAGGCTGTGCAATACCAAGAGCAGAAAGCTCCATGAAGATATTGACTACCTGCTCGCCCTCAGGAAGATTTGCTATGCGGTCAACATAACTGTCTGCGAAGAGCGGATAGCCCTCCCATTCAGTATTGCTGAAGCGCAATGATATATCATCGCTGAAATTAACGTTGCGCAGAAGAAGCTTGAGATTAGGAGCAAGAGCGCAGTTATATACATAGTTAGGCGACTTCCAGCCGAGGACGTGGCGCGCTCCCTCAGAGAGCATACCCTTAAAGCCCATCTGTGAAACATGCAAACCGATGTCGTCACTATAGATAAGCGAAGAGTTACGCAACACCTTAGGAGTCTGACCGAAGTATTCCTCCATCTTGGTGCACTGGCGCTTTACCTCAGCTGCAAAGCTCTCCTCATTGGCGAGCGATGCAAGTCCGTGTGAGTAAGGCTCGGCAAGGAACTCTACACAACCGGTCTGGTTGAGTTCCTGAAGCTTCTCAAGCACCTGAGGAGCGTGTTTTTCAAGCTGTTCGATACCTACGCCCGACAAAGAGAAAGCTACCTTAAAGTAGTTGCCATTCTCCTTAATCATTTCGAGCAACGCATTGAGCGCAGGCATATACGAACGTTCCGCGATGTCAGAAATGAGACGCTCGTTCTCATAATCGTCGTAATAGTAGTGATCGGTACCGATATCAAAGAAACGGTAGCGCTTCAACTGTATATTCTGATGTATCTCGAAGTATAAACAAATAGTTTTCATTGTTGCTTGTCGTTTAATGGATTGTTGTGTATTTATTGCTTTTATGCATTACTATACATTGTGTGTTACACTTATTAGGCTTAAAGATTGCCTGAAAGAACACGCTCGTACAGATTCTTGATGCGTGCGCCAACCTTCTCCCATGTAATCTGGTCGACCTCATTCTTGCCCTCATCCTGCAGATAATGGAACAATGAGTCGTTATGACAGATTGCATAGATGGCATCGGCGAGTGCGTGGATGTCCCAGTAGTCGACCTTGATACAGTTGTCGAGAATCTCGGCACAACCTGACTGCTTAGATATAATGGTAGGCGTTCCGCACTGCATCGCTTCGAGAGGCGAAATACCAAACGGCTCTGAAACCGAAGGCATAACGTATACATCAGAGTCTTTCAAGCACTCGTACACCTGCTTGCCACGCATGAAACCAGGGAAGTGGAAACGGTCGGCAATGCCACGCTCGGCAGCCAAGTAAATCATAGCGTCCATCATATCGCCACTACCTGCCATACAGAAACGCACGTTGCGTGTACGCTGAAGCACCATATTGGCAGCTTCCACGAAGTACTCCGGACCCTTCTGCATAGTGATACGACCAAGGAATGTAACCACCTTGTCCTTACCAGTATGGTCTGGACGTGGGATGTCCTGCAGTTCCTGACGCAATGGATAAACGGCATTGTGCATTGTGAAACACTTGCGCGGATCCTGATGATACTGGTTGATAACGGTCTGACGTGTCAGTTCTGATACACACATAATGCAGTCTGCATTATCCATACCATCCTTCTCAATAGCATAAACTGTAGGGTTCACCTTACCACGCGAACGGTCGAAGTCGGTAGCGTGTACGTGAATACACAATGGTTTGCCACTTACATGCTTGGCATGTATACCAGCTGGATATGTCAGCCAGTCATGAGCATGAATTATATCAAACTCCTCAGTGCGAGCTACTACACCGGCAATGATGGAATAGTTGTTTATTTCCTCATGCAGGTTAGACGGATAACCACCGGCAAATTCCATACAGCCAAGGTCATTGACATGCATATTGTTGAAGTCGGCATAGATATGGTCGCGCAGACGATAGTAGTAGTCGGGATCCATAACATTGGATATGCGGCTCTTTACATAATCGTAGTCGACATCACGCCATGCTATAGGCACACAATTCATAGCAACAATACGGCAAGCGCTGCGATCCTCGTCACCAAACGGGTGCGGCAAGCACAATACTGTCTCTACATCGCCCTGGGCATGAAGTCCCTGTGAGATACCAAAGTTAGCGGTAGCAAGTCCACCATATACGTGAGGAGGATACTCCCATCCGAACATTAATACTTTCATATTTTTGAATCCTCCCAATTTTTAATATTTATATTTTTCCAACAGTTCAAGCGTACGAAGCACCTCTGCTACATTCATAGCAAACGATATTGCTCCACGACCGCTGAACGGTGGGTTGCCGTCAAACAGTTCGGGGATAGTTCCAATGCAGTGCTGCACCATTTCATCCTCGTAACCTACCATCTGGCGCTCAATGAACGACAAACGTGTGCGCTTGTAAATCTTCAAGCAAGCCTCCATATAGAATCCTCCAAGCCAAGGCCATGCTGTACCCTGATGGTAAGCATAGTCGCGCTGTGTCTGCGGACCTACATACATAGGGTTATATCCGCCACTCTTAGGTGAAAGCGAACGCAGACCCTTCGGTGTAAGGAGCTCACGTGTACATACGTCAAGCACAGACTTCTGCTGCGCCTGGCTAAGCGGAGAATAGTCGAACGCAACGGCGAATATCATATTAGGACGAACACTCCAGTCGGGAGAGTCAAGCGGCTCAACATAATCGAACAGATAGCCATACTCATTGACAAATGTATCGACGAACGAACTGCCACACAACTCGGCACGCTTCTCAATTTCGGCGGCAAAAGTCTGATCGCCATACGCGGCAGCCATTGAAGCGCAGAACTTAAGAGCATTATACCACAATGCGTTGAACTCAACAATATAGCCAGTACGCGGCACTACCGGACGACCGTTAGCAGTTGAGTTCATCCATGTCACAGCATGATCCTTGCCTTCTGAATACAACAGTCCGTTTTGACGCAGCTGCAAGTTAGGATGCTTATCGGATACAATATACTGCAAGATATCGTAAAGCAACTTGCCATACTTGCGGTTGCACTTCTCACGACCTACGTACTTAGCATACTGCTGTATGGCCCACACAGCCCAAAGCAACACGTCGGGCTGCTCCATCTCGTAAATCTTGACTGTGAGAGGCTTGCCTTCCATAAACTCATAAAGACCACGTGCTGCTGTCTCCATAACGAGTTCGAAGTAGTCTTCTTCCTCAATAGACAGTGTAAGACCCGGAAGAGCGATGAATGTATCGCGTGCACGACACTTGAACCATGGATAGCCGGCAAGCAGATAACGCTCGTCCTTGCTTGTACGGTTATGGAACTGGTGTGCTGCATTGATAAGACAGTGGAGGAAATTGTCGCGCGGTGAGCGCTCGTCAACCTCTTTTGTGAACAGAGCCTTTAAGCCACCGGTCTTGCACTGTGTTGTTGAAGCTGAGAATACGATACTCTCGCCCTTCTTGATGTCCATCTCGAAATATCCGGGAACATAGAGGTCCTCATTTGAAGCATAGCCACGCTCCTGCTCCTTAGGATATTCTACGCCACGATACCAGTCGGGCTGGAACACGAAGTTGTTGGCCTTGCTGAACTGCATATACAGGTCGGGATAACCGGCGTACATACATGTGCGTATACCATTCTCCACCTCGCTGTAATCGCGAGATGCCACAGAATTCTCATGTGTAAACTGACGCACACTACGGAAAGCAAGGAACGGACGGAAACGCAATGTCGTTGCCGAATGGGCATCAACAAGAGTGTAACGAATAAGGATGCGATCCTCATAATGCTGGAACACTACTTCTTTCTTAAGTACCACACCACCAACACGATACAATGTTGTGGGCACCTTGTCACAATCAAATTCCCTGATGTACTTGTGACCTTTAGGACTGAAGTTATTGCCCTGATACTTGTGAAGACCAAGATTGAACTCTGCTCCATGCTGTATCACAGTAGCGTCAAGCGACGAAAGCAACACATGATTCTCGTCGTCAAGGCCAGGTACCGGCACCACAAGCAGACCGTGATACTTACGTGTATTACAGTCAACAATTGTGGAACACGAATACGCTCCCGAACGGTTTGTACGGAGCAACTCACGAGGCAGGGACTCCTCAAGGTTGGTCATAAGAGCTTTTTCGAATCGAAGATAACTCATAGATTTAATTTAAGGTTCATTATTAGTTCGTAATTATAATAGCCATATGGCTCATCAACCATCAAGGTCGGAAACAACAAATAAGTAGTAGGACTTTCAGGTTTAAGCCAATGAGCTTGCGCTCGGCAGTAGTCTTAAGATAAAGGCGTTAGCTGCTTTACGAAATCAAAGGTAATAAAAATATAATTACGCGCAAAAGAAATAAGTCTATATTTTTAAAAAACATGTTATTTAGCACTTTTTTGTGCTTAAAATGCCATAAAAACATATTCACGACAACCATATTAAAGCAAAAAAGCGTAACTTTGTATTGCAAATAGGATAGCTTAAAGTCAATAAAAAAACACCATACGCTTATGCCAATAGAAACACTTCTGGAAAAAGACATTGCCAACAGCATTGCAAATATATGGCATTGCAACAACGCTTATTGTGTCAACAAAATTCAACAGAACCTCACAGTGAGGTCATTCAAACGAAACGAATTGATTTATCAAGAGAACGAGACTCCTACCCACATCCTTTTCCTCGTCAATGGTATGGCAAAAATCATAAAGGAATGCGGTATGGGACGCTCACAAGTTGTGCGCATTATCAAAGAACAGTCATTCATGGGATTTCGCGCTTTCTTTGCACACGAACGCAATACGACATCTGCCTTAGCACTTGAAGACTCTACCGTGGCAGCACTGCCGCTCGACATAATGGCAGAACTGATTGAAATGCATCACAGCATTACCGATTACTTCATTACCATCCTTGCCACTACTCTCGGCGAAACCGACAACCGCTTTGTTACTATCACCCAAAAGCACATACGCGGCAGATTGGCCGAAACGATTCTTGCGCTTAAGGCAAACTATGGAATTGAGAACGACGACAAGACTCTCAACGTGATAATGAACCGCTACGACCTTGCATCACTTTCGAATATGAGCACAAGCAACGCAATACGCACTTTATCATCATTTGCATCTGAAGGCCTGATAGAGATTTCCGGAAGAAAAATAAGGATTCTCAGTGAAGAAGAATTGGCAAAGATTTCAAGACTTGGATAGACTCATATACAAGGCAGTTATACCTATTATATAATAGGATACATTTTATATTAATATTAAATTGCACTTTATATTAATATTAAATCAATACTTTATATTAAGTAACTGTTCAAAATTAATTTTACAAATATGAATAATTCACGAATAAGTTCG